>Ga0115565_10003464_pt1 | contig 11216 bp, 14 predicted proteins | sample COGITO_mtgs_1105_FD_87199 | JGI IMG/M metagenome (GOLD analysis project Ga0115565, IMG submission 87199) | Pelagic marine microbial communities from North Sea - COGITO_mtgs_110530 | ecosystem: Environmental > Aquatic > Marine > Epipelagic | place: Germany:Helgoland, sampling site Kabeltonne... | reverse complement strand
GAAGTGCGACTTGCAAATGAAGAGTATAATAATCTCCAGAAGGAAATGATGCGCTCCAAATAAACCAAACTAAACCAAACTAAACCAAAACAAACCAAACCAAAGCACATTACATAGTTTATTTTTTACTGAAAAAGATGTAAAATTGAATACTTTACATATTTGAAAAATCAATAAGACATAAATATATACACATATATAACCCAATAAATGAATGTTATCAATATCCAAATGCTAATGTGGTGTTGTATCGTGATACGAATGATAGATTATGATAATAAAACAATATATGAACGTCGTGAAGAAAATATAACAGAATCATACACCACGCCACAACCCTTTATGTGGATAAATGAGTATTTACCAAACGAAGACAAAGAATATTACAAAGATCATCCATTTGTAAGACAAGTAATGATGTTTCTACAAGAATAGACAAAACCAATCCAAAACCAAAACCAAAACCAAATCCAAAACCAAAACCAAATCCAAATCCAAAACCAAAACCAAATCCAAAGTAAAAATCAAAAATAAAACTCAACAAAAAGAGGGTAATGGTCGGAGTTCATAGAACCGCAAAAAATATCGTAGTCGTGGAAAATACGGACATCGTGTATTTTTTCATAGAGTAGCGGCGAAATCAAAATATGGTCGATAAGCACAAATTCATCGGAACTAGAAACACAATTGTCGTTTTTATCCCACCAATTGGAGTAGCGTTGATATACATCAATCATTTCATTAACATTATAAAGGGTATAACCAGAAGAAGAAGAACCAACACCAAACTTTCCTTTAATAATATCCAACACCTTAGATGTGGGAACGCTGCCATTCAAGTCCAATACATCGCCATCGTAGTCGTTGAAATCGCCAATAACAACAATCTCATATCCGGCCTCAACATAATGCTGTATCATACCTTGTATAATGGCCGCCTGTGCCTCGCGCTTCGCGCATCGGGAAGGATCGGTGGGATACGCAATAAGATGAATAGAAATATACGCAATCTTGTAGTCCCCCCAATCAAAGGTAGTGACAAAATGTTTCGACAATCCGGTGGTTTCCAAGTCATCGCCGTCCACATAATAGCCACATTGTGAGCCATGAATGGGATAAGACGCTCGCGACGAATTAAACATCAAATCGGAGGTGGGATCAATCTTCGTCATCAATCCGACATTCTGACCCGTCGCGGTGTCGGAACCAAACATCAAATAAGGATGATAATTGGAACTGGTGGAATTGACTAAAACCCCGAGTTCGTCGCAGCCTTCAATTTCACAAATATTGACAATATCGGGATTGTATTTATTAATGATGGTAGAAACATAATTCAAATGCGAAATGGATTGTTCTGTGGTATTCCAAGTGCACCCATTCCCAGGGCAATCAGCGTTCTTGTAATAGTCAATAAAGGCCCACTCAACGTTGTATTGCATAAGGGAGAGCTTATCAGGATGAGTGCGTCTATCGCTACCTTTGGATTGTGTAAGAGGACATTGGCTATCATTAGAAAGTGCTGATGTCAAAAGAAGTAAGATAGCAAGAAGATGACAAATTCCGAGCGAACTAACCATATATACTATATGGATAAATCGGAAAAGTCAAAAGAATCAAAAGAAATCTCAAACCAAGCGGTCTTGCGGCTCAATACAATTGAGAACTTCGCTACATTCAAATACGGGTATACCACACATTTTGACAGAATTAGTTTTTTCAGTTTGTTTAGGGTATGAAGTATCATTTGTGTTTTCAGACAAGTTATGTATTTGTTGACGTCCCAAACAAGACAATATGACGTTGATTGCGTTACCCGCGCGTAGCCTTAAATGTTCCGGTCCAAATAAAAAATAAAAAGAAGGAATCCGAGAACACTACCACCGGCAATACCACCAATCTCAATAGCAGATAATTTGACTTCCGACATTCGTAAATAATTCAATAAATATTTTATCTATAGTTATAAAAAAAATCAACGAAAAGAACCAAAAAGAAAACTCAAGAACATAAAATACGAATATCGGAGTTCGTCAAACCAGAAGCAGAGCGAAAGCGTTTCCAGCGTTGGATAATTTCATTTTTCCGTTTATACAAGTAAAGTTGTGAATAAGATGGCGTACAAGAGTCGTCAAACTCAAGAATAGCATTAATCATATGGTAATTCTGTAATGACGAAGGATGAGAAATACAGTGTTGGATAATCTCGCTTTTAACAGTATTGAATTTCTGCGAAAACATGATTAAATTATGCAAGTGATTCAAATTAGACACTGATGTATTGGAATCCGTCGTCGTATGTGTATCTGAATAAGAATATCTCATAAAAACCAATAAAACCAAGAAACAATAATAAAATAATAGACGATATATATAAGATAATAATAAGTGTTTGTATTGTTATAAAATATGAAATTAATGTCTATAGAAAACGAAAAAAAGAAGATCAAAGAGCAAGATGAACTGATAAACTATTATACAATCCAAATACACAAATATAAAAAGCACATATCCCTTGTAAAAGAAAACATAAGAACCAAGCGTCTTATCATCGCTCAAGTGGATATACTAAACGCAAGTATAGAGAATGGAATCGTGAATGGTTCGTCAATAGAAATAATACAGCCGTCACAAAACATTGCTGAATTATTGGAAGATATAATGATGTATCACCAGGAATTAAAGGTGTATCGGGAATATTTACACGACCATATAATACAACGGGTCCATATATCAAATACACAAAAGATATTTGAACGTTATAAAGTAGAAAAGGAGAAGCAAAACGCACGTGTAATCTGTCAAAACAAAAGTATATATTGTGAAAATATCCAACACATCGTATGTAAATATATAGGGTAGACAAAACGAACCCATAAAGAGAAAATCAAAAGAGAAAATCAAAAGAGAAAATCAAAAGAGAAAATCAAAAAAGAAAATAAACACAAAGATACAAACAAGATAAGAATGACTCAATCCACAAACACAAACGACCTATATTTCTCCGAAGATAATCAGTCACGAAAGTATCAAATGTCAGAGCAAGAGCGAAGGGAATTGTATGTAGTCGCTCAAAAATACAAAAATATTAATTCAATCATCATACGTAAGTGGTTATTGCGTCCGTATTACATAGGAAACAATCCAGATGTGAAGCAGTTAATGAAACACATGAATCCGGAAAGCAAAGCAAAAAATGAAATCAAAACAGCGGAGAAGCACTATATATTAGACAATTGGATTCATTATGGTGTGTATACAATAAAAAAGAGGGACATACAAACATTATGTGAATAACCCCCCATCCAAATAAGAATAACCCAAAAAATAAAAATCCAATACAAATATAAATGAGGGGACGAAATATCTGTGTCCGACCAGACAATACATACGATAGTGAAAATGAATCTATAAGTTCGGGTTCATTGAATATGTATGGAGGGAATATGTATGGAGGGAATATGTATGGAGGGAATATAGCTGATAATAATTTAGACACAACAAGTAGCGACGAAGAAGAAAAAAGAAAAGAACGCCCATTGTTAATCCATTTGGATAAAACAAAAGAAAACCGTGCTTTGTCGCGTCCAAGTTGGAACGAATATTTCTGTGAAATCGTGTGTGCCACGTCGCGACGTTCGCCGTGTCATCGTCTCCAAGTAGGTTGTATATTAGTAAAAGACAACCGCATCATAAGCCAAGGATATAACGGATTTTTGCCGGGATGCCCGCATCGCAGTATAGTAAGAGACGGACACGAACAAGCCACCGTCCATGCGGAACAAAATGCGTTGTGTGATTGTGCAAAACGAGGAGTATCATGTGATGGCTCAACAGCATATATAACGCATTATCCGTGTGTTATATGTACGCGTTTATTGTTGGTATCGGGTATATCTAGAATCTATTACATCAACGACTATAAGAATGATGAATTGGTGGAATTACTGTGTAATCAAAAAGGTGTCAAATTAGATAAAATTTAGTAAACGAATATGAATATTCATAAATAAGCAAAAAAAATAAAAGATGACTACAATATATAATAGTATAAGATGAGTAGTCCAATAAAAGCAGTAGGAGTGAACGAAGTTCCTGCGGTGGAAGCAGTACCATATGATAAAAATGATACACCTTGTTGCAACGAAAATGTTGAATTAAGAAATAAAATAGGAGAATTGGATAAATTATGTAGTTCAGAATTAAAAAAATCAGAATTAAAAAACGCGGATTTAGAAAGACAGTTAGGAAACTACAAATCAGCATTACAAAAAACAGTACAAGAAAATAACACAAAGATAATAGATAAAACAAATATAATAGATAAAACAAAGAGACGTAATAATATTACAAAAAGAATATTCATGGGAGTAAAGAAAAATGGTGGTTCAAAACGAAAGACTCCATCAAAAAGCAAAAGCAAGACACAATCAAAACGAAAGACCTCATCAAAAAGTAAAAGCAAAAGCAAAAATAAGACACCAAAAAAAAGCAAAAGCCCACCAAAAGAAGAACCCGAAATGGTATTTTTCTATGATATGAATGAATTGAAAGACTTAATATCCAAACACAAAGTGGGAACAATATTGGAATACAATACAGAAAATCAAATGGGAACGTTTATATACAAGATAGTAAAGAAGTCAGGAAAAAAGACTGCGGAAATCATCGGAGATTACTACGGATTATATAATACAAGTCCTAGTCCTATTTAGAAATATACAAAAACATAATAGATATATATTTTTGTAGTATAAGACACTAATAGAATACTAGAGTAAAAGCAAATGTTTGTATAATCAATAATATTAGAGTAACCAAAAATATAAAGTATATATATATAGTGGTAATGTTTGAACCAGAACAAACCCCCGAAATCAAATCAGTATTTACAGCACCCAAGAAGTTAGAAATCAAATCCAAGAATAATAGAAGAATGAGTATAAGAAGATACATTAGACCTGATGCAATGTTTCGTGATAGTATTGCTGTAGGTTCACGTTTCATGCCCAAATCAGGGTTTGGAACAATAGGAAAGTCTCAAGTAGTAACGGGTGGTAAGAGAAACACCAAACGACGTAACAAAAAAAACAAAAAGACAATAAAATATAAACAAAAATCCAAATCTAAGAGTAAAGTCAAAAAAAGCAGGAAAACGAATGCTTAGACGAGGTTTTGGAATGGTATTTAACAATCCACTCATAAGCATAATCGTGTTCTAACAACATATCGGGTGTTTTAACCAATGATTGTGTCGTGAGATTATCAAAATGCATATTTGCTACGGGATGTATATATTTTTTCTTACTTAAATAATGAATCATAAGGCGTTTGGATTCATCAAAATCCTGGTGATCGATATATGCGCGTTTGATATTGTCAACAATGGAGGGTTTGTGAAAGCATTTAAAACAATACATATCAGTAATAATATAAATATGGATAATTATTTCTATATAATATGGATATATAGAAATCAAAGTTCTGGAGATGGATAGCAAAAACGAAGGATTAAGAAGCATGAATATAACATGACACACAAACCAATAAATTGTATAAATAGAATACAATTATAAATATTGGAATAAAATAGTCCTTGATGCGAATGAATGAATGAGTGTGTAGACGATGAAATAGCAACACTATGTGGGCGTTGTCTGTGTGATAATATAGTGTTGGTATGAATAGAGTGATTGCGAAATGGGTTCAAAACAATAATACTATCAAATCCAGAAGTGTCATCATCAACGTCATTATTATTATTATCATCAACGTCATTATTATTATCATCAGAGTCGTAATATGGTGGGGTATCGTATCCTTCTTCAATCCGGTTTCTACACCAAACGCACTTATTTCGTTTATCAAACCATATAGCGAAGCAAGAATCGTGAGTATAATATCTGCAAGTAGAACAAGAAGTATTAAGAACAACACATTCATTATTAGAAGGGTCGTCTTCTTGTGACGTGAGACAAATCAAACAGATAGGGTTATCTTGAATGAAATCATCATCATTATTATTATTATTATTATTATTAATATTATCAAAATCAGAATGGTGAAACATTGGGGATGGGGGGGGAATATATAGTATTTACAATATAGATACAATAAAAAATTGAATTGATAAAGAAGGAAAACATCAAAAATACAAACAAAACGAAAAAATGGAATGCTATAAATGTAAAACGGAGTTATATAGTGGTTGTGGAGTAGTGACAACGACGGAAGACAAAAGAAAGTATTGTGTAAGATGTATGATAGAAATGGCATAATTCAAAGCAATCCTTAATAAAATTGAATGAATCACTCATAGAAATATAATAGACAGAAAACGAATGCCAAATATTCAATCCAAAATAGCAGCAGTCGAAATGGAAGAAACAAGGACTATCAATACAGCAATTGAATTGTTAACTACAAAGATGACGGTAGAAGAGCAGCAACGTCAACAAAACGATTGTATGAATCTGATTAATGAATATAATATACCTACAGAAGTAACAGATTACGGTTCATTATATAGATTCAGTCAGTTATGTCAGTTTACATCTGCGAAATTGATATACAATAAGGAGTTTCTAAATTATGATAGATTGGCACACGGAAATTGGATAGCACATGGAAGTGAAAATATAGAAAGAATCAATACATTATATGATGATGTTGTGCGATGTGTAACACTAGAAACAAAGCAAATTTTAACGTATATTGAAAAACAGCGTGAAAAGTGTCGAATAAAGAAAAACAGTATTGTTCGGAGTAAAACATTTGATTTGACAAATATAAATGAGAAGTTAGGGAGTGATATAATGCTAAAAATCAAGTCATATATACCAAATCAAACAATGGTAGAAGTATATTCATATCATCTACAAAAACGAGTGCTGTATGATAAACTGATAGAAGATGTATCGTCATATAATCGTATTAATTTGAAAGAAATCTATGACATTACAACAGATATAATGGGAAAGCGACGGGAGCAATTATTGTTGGCGTTATTTCGTCGGTGTGTAGGTGAAACCCGTATTCAAGAAATGCAGATATTAATACAAAAATTTAAACAAATATTTGATCCAGTGTTTAAAAATGGGTCGACAACGCCACGAAATCAGTATAATATGCGTGCGCGAATAAATGCGATTTTACAAGTAGCCCAAAATTGTTTGTGTTGTCATCATAAGGATGAAGTTGTCAAAGTAAATATCCAGAGTGCGGGAATGGATTTTGTGGACCTGGTGAATCATTTATATAATTATAGTGATTTCAAAAAGTCGCACTATTATATTGATGTAATAGAAGACAATAATAAAAAAAAAGTAAGAACAATTACAGTGAGTGATTATGAGAAGATTAAATATTTGCGTGAAGAAGTAGGAGAATCGTGGAAAATAATAGCGTGTCAATATGGACGAACCTCATATATAGCAATAAAGCGATTGTATGAAAAGGAAAAGGAAAAGGAGTTTAATGAGGAGCACAAGAAAGCGCGTGAAGAGAAGCGTGCGCCATATATTACCGGATTCTATGAGAATGCGAAAAAAAATAAGTATTTCCATTATATCAAATACGGAATGCGAAATCAAAAACATATAAGAAAGTTCTTAACAAAACCATTGTTCGAATAGAGAGCATCCAATCCAAACCCTGATCCAAAATAATAAAAATGACTTACATCTTTATTATTTTTTTATATAAAATTCATATCTGTAAATCCGATGTCAATCCAAGAAAGAATGAAAAAGGATTGAAAGAATAGTATGCGCCAAGAAATAAAGAAATATTACAAGAAAAACAAGGTATAGGAGAGCAAAGAAAATCAATATAAGAAACCGACGCCTACAAATGAATTCAATCATAAAATAGTATACAATTTCAATAAGGATTACATTTATATAAATGTAAAAAATACATTAAAAATACATTAAAAATACATTAAAAATACAATTAATTATAAGGATTGATGCTAAGAGACGTCAAAATTTCCGCCAAAAATGAAATACGTATGGGATCAAATCCGGCACCATAAACGGGAACGCCATATACTTGTATGTAATAGTTGTAAACGGGAGCAAGTTGGAAGTTACGAACAATTGCGAACTGTCCGGAGGTGCTAGCATTTTGTATAATTTCGTTGTTTGCTTGAGAAATGAGGTCGTTGACCTTCTGTTGAAGTATCGTTTTCTCAATTTGAAGTGTAATATTGCCGCTGTGTAGGGTGACAGAATGGAACGCAGTAATGAGTGTTTCTTTCGACAAAGTAAGGAGTAAACCAAGTGCTTCATCGGTAATAGAGGTAATGAGAGTAGTAATTTGGTCGTATAGGTCAATATAAAGAGTATTATCAATTGAAATGAGTTCGTAGTTACGCGAAGCGGCGTGTACGCCATAATCGTCGTGTATTTGCTGTAAAAGAGCCAAATAATTGTCTTTAATATTTACCAAATCGGGATTATCTTGCGTAATGATCTGCTGAGTAGACCGAAAAACATTAATAAAAATAGAATTGGTAGTAGAATCAGTATTGGATTGAAAGAGTGAAATATTATCACTTTTAATACCACTGTCCGAAACTTGTCCGGTAAATAAAGATTTGGATACCATTATACATAATAATCATAAAAAAACAATTTAATCAAAACGTGTAATATGTGAGATTGCGGACTGTGCGGTTTCTAGGGAACCTTCGATCCATTGTTGATTGTGTTGGGAATAATGCTCGCCACAAATCGCCAACGGAATGTCGTTAAAGTGGTTGGAAATGGTATGGGAAGAATCTATACTGTGAGAACCAATTCCCCAAAAAGCAACACCACATTCCCAGTAAAACACATTCATATCAATAAACATCGGAATATCAATATCTAAACACTGTTTGACAAGTTTTGCAATATGGCGATGGACGCCATCATTACCTTTTTTATCGTAAATATTTTTCCAATTACGAGCGAAATGGCTATCAGAATAAGAGATCATAATAACACCGTGATCTTCGTTAATAGGAATCATCATACGCAAATCATTATTGGTGGTAATTCTGCCTTTAATGCCGTGAAACCAAACGCGGTCCATATGTTTCGGATATTTGGCGTAAATGCGACAAAGGGGAGAACATTGGATAGACGAAAGATGCTTATGTATGGGCTGAAAAAGTTTGATTTTATTCAAAACAAATTTGGGAAGAGCACAAATACATTTGTGTGCTTGGAAAATAGTATGGTTATCTTTGTGTAAACAAAAAATCTTGAATAATGACGATGACAAATCCGATGATGATGATGATGATGATGATGATGATTCAAAACGAATATCATCAACACGATGATTGTATTTGAAGACAACATTTTTATTTTTGGTAATATCCAATAACATGTGTGAAACAATCGTAGACAAACCTCCGTCTCCACTCATTGCATAATATGTATTAAATGGATTAAGATGATGCGTCAATACGTGTATAGCATCAAATGCGTTGTAATAGACCAACTTAGCATAATACCCAAAGGAATCTTTTATATATTCAATTTGGTCGGGTGTCAAAAAATGCTGCGAAAGTTCAATAAAGTTAATCGAACGAAGATAATCAGCATCATAGTCGGAACTTTTAATAATCACTTGTAATAAGAGTTCGGTGGATGGTAGTGTATTCGGCCCAAGAAACATATCAAGTCCTTGTTTAATGATGGGTACAAAGGTATCATAATTGATAAACGAATTTGAAATAGAATGTGTAAGCAATTGTTGGGAACCTATGTTCTGATCGAAAAAGGATTTCATATGTTTCATGCCATCAGCGTTGTCTTGAAAATCAAATAACGAAGTATGTATGCTATCTGTGTTATCACTCGGCGCGTAACCATATGTATTATGAATCGGAATAATGCGTTCAGAAAGATCGAGTTGTTGTATTAAATCAAATATGTAGTGTTGTCCGCTATAAAAACGTCCCGCTCCCGCTTCTACGTTCATATGTTTGTTTTTAAACGTATAAACTCGCCCACCTGCTCTATTATTTTTCTCAACAACTAAAATATTTGCATCCGGAAATTGTTTTGAAAGTAGATATGTAGTATATATGCCGCTAATCCCTGAACCAAGAACAGCATAATCAAAAGTATTATTGTGTTGTATAAAAACCATTATGTAAATATATAATGTATGTAATAAAAAAAGACTTAATTGATGTTATTAATATATAATAACATAATAATCAAGAAGAATCGGAATAAGAGAACATACAAATGTGATTATGAGCCAAAGGAATATGTTGAGAATGGAACTCGTGATGAATAATATAATTGTTTTGCTTCATAAATAAAAACAGATTTTGTAGCTGGTCGAGAGTATAGTATTGGAACCTAGATGAATAATGATTCTGAATGACATAATAGCAATGTTCTGAACGTGTATGATTTTTATATGTAGAAATGGGAGGCATATATAAGCGTTTAGTTAGGTCGCCCAGTGGTCCAGAAATGATAGTATTAATACAAATAATATTATAATAGTTTCTAGTATAGGTGTCGAAATAGGGTATATATGATAAATATCCAATAGTATCGTTAGAAAGAGTCATTAATATAGAGTAATAATGTAAAAAAATATATATATATAATAAAGACAATATAAAGACAAACACTAATATAGTGTGTAGGGGAAAGCAATAGAGCCTGAACCATACCAATAAAATAGAGCAGCGATTCCCGAGCGGTCAAAGGGGACAGACTTAAGATCTGTTGCATTAGCTTCGTGGGTTCGAATCCCACTCGTTGTAGTAGTATATGGTTAATAAATAAGTGTCGTGGCGCGTGTCGGGCCCATAACCCGAAGGTCGGAGGATCGAAACCTTTCGACGCTAAAAAAGTATATGATATGAAGTGATGGTCTCATAGTGTAATGGTTATCACCCGGGGTTTTGATTCCCGTAATCTGGGTTCAATTCCCAGTGAGACCTACCTAGCATTCATAGCTCAGTTGGTTAGAGCGTCGGTCTTATGAGCCGAAGGTCCAGGGTTCAAGTCCCTGTGATTGCATCAACAATCGTGTTTGTATGTAATATGTGAATGTAGTATATGATAATGAATTTAGTAAGAGTATATGAAAAAGAGTCTTTATAGCTCAGCTGGTTAGAGCGTGTGACTGTTAATCACAAGGTCAGAGGTTCGAACCCTCTTAAGGACGTCAATATAACCATCTTTTGGTTGTTATAT
>Ga0115565_10003457_pt1 | contig 11234 bp, 10 predicted proteins | sample COGITO_mtgs_1105_FD_87199 | JGI IMG/M metagenome (GOLD analysis project Ga0115565, IMG submission 87199) | Pelagic marine microbial communities from North Sea - COGITO_mtgs_110530 | ecosystem: Environmental > Aquatic > Marine > Epipelagic | place: Germany:Helgoland, sampling site Kabeltonne... | reverse complement strand
TTTTTACGATATTATTTTGAGAATAAATTTTCGAAAAAAAGACAGATATAATTACTATTAAAAAATATTTCTTCATTCTATTAATTTTTTTAGTTTCATGTATTTTATAAAATCACCCAATAAATCATTCAATAAAAAATAATTAAACATATTTATAATTCAACATTTTTATCAATTTCTTTTAAATCTAATAAATCTTTTTAAAAATATTTTTTAATGGGATTTAAAGTATTTAATACTTAATCATAAGACTTTAACAATTAGGATACTTCAAAAATATGCTAGTATAACTATATTTGCATTTTATAAAAAACTATACGTTTTTATAAATTTAGTTTTTATTTAAGCTAAAGTATTAATATTATTTATTTTAATAATAAACAATAAATGAAGTTTTCAAAAATTATACTTTTAATAGTTATTGCATGTACGTTTAATAATTGCGATCATTTTTTTGAGTTTAGTGTTTATGAAGCAAACGTAATTAGAGAACATAAAAACACAACTGCTAAAAATTTAGAATTATTAAAGAATGTCACTACAGATTCTGATGATTTTAAATTCGCTTTTATAACTGATGTACATTATTATTATGATGATCTTAAAACAATAGTCGACGATATTAATAAAAGAGATGATGTAAAATTCGTGATTTTTGGAGGTGATATTGCAGACCAAGCCTTGTTAAAAGAATATGAGATTTTTTATGATATCATGGAGAAACTTAACAAACCATATTTAACAGTTATCGGGAATCATGATTATAATTCAAATGGCGCTTTTATTTACAAACAAATGTTTGGAGCTTATAATTATTCTTTCGAATTTAATAATAACAAATTTGTTCTTTTCGATAATATCTATTTAGAAAGTGATACTGAAGTAGATTTTGATTGGTTGGCCTCAGAACTGAGTGATAATGCTAATTATAGCCAAGTGTTTTCATTTGCACATATTCCAACAATTAGTGATGATATTACACCAGAAATGCAAGAAAAATATAAAGCTTTGATGCTCGAAAATAATGTTGCACTTTCTGTTCATGGACATACACACAGCTATTCTTATGAACCTGGAGAAGTAAGTTATTTAATAATACCTACAGTTAAAGACACTGCTTATGGTATTATAAGTGTTCAAAACGATACTTTTAATGTTGAACTTATAGAGTTATAAATATACATGAAGTTTAAAAATATTTTTATAGTACCAATATTATTCTTAGTTTTTGTAAAATCTTTTGCGCAAGAAAAAGATTCTATTCAAGATAAATCTTGGTATGTTCCAGATTATGTAAAAATGCAATTTGCAGGAAATATTGGTTTTTTATCTGTTGGGGCTGGTTATCAATTATTTAATGAAGTTCTGTATACAGAATTGTTATACGGTTTTGTACCAAAATCTATTTCAAGAGCAGAAAATATACATCTAATAACCATAAAAAATACTTTTCCTTTATATAGAAAAGAAATAGGAAAAAATTTAACAATAACACCAATAGCTGGTATTGCTGTAACGTATGATGTTGGTTCAACAACATTTACAACACTTCCAGATAAATTTCCTGAGGGTTATTATTTTCCTACAGCTTTTCATGCTACTCTTTATGCTGGGGTCATGGTTCACCAAGATTTTAAAAACAAGAGTATTTTTAAAGGCGCCGATTTTTATTTAGAAGTTGGTACTGTAGAATCTTATTTATGGTATGCAATTGTAAATAAATCTGTAACATTTAAAAACGTTTTCAGTACTTCAGTAGGCGTAAATTTTTACTTTTAATATTTTTTTGGGCGTTTTAACGGGCTTTCCATTATATCTTTTTTCTGAAAAAGAAAAAAGGATGCCATTTCAATCCCTAACGCAGCTTACCTAAAAGCCTATTTATTTCAGGAAAGATACATTTTTTCAACAAGGGGTTTTAACCCCTTGTTTTTTTTGATAGGTTTTGAAATAATCTTATTTTGGATATTTCTCTGCAATCTTATCCAAACTCAAATTATGAATACTACCCACATGCGTATGTTGTTTTCCTAAATCTGGTTTGTATGTTCCACTTTGAACTTGACCTCCAATTTTCTGATACGCTTCTCTAAAACTCATCCCTTCAACCACCAAATTATTGATAGAATCTACCGTAAATAAATATTGGTATTTTTCATCATTCAAATCGATATCTTTTACAATAACTTGTTGAATAGAATAATTAAAAATATCTAAAATATCTTTTACATCTTCAAACGCTGAAATAATATTTTCTTTCAATAATTGAAAATCTCTGTGATAACCTGTTGGTAAATTATTGGTAATCATCACCATTTCTGTATGCAAAGCCTGAATTTTATTACATTTTCCACGAATTAATTCAAAAACATCAGGATTTTTTTTGTGAGGCATAATGCTACTCCCTGTGGTCAATTCATCAGGAAAAGAAATAAAACCAAAATTCTGACTCATATACAAACAAACATCCATCGCAAAACGAGACATGGTATTGCATAATCCACCCAAAGCAGAAGCAATTGAACGTTCGCTTTTTCCTCTACTTAATTGTGCAGCAACAACATTGTATTTCAAGGTTGCAAACTCTAATTCTTTGGTTGTTAATTCTCTATCTATAGGAAAAGAAGAACCATAACCTGCAGCTGAACCCAAAGGATTTTGATCTACGACTTTTGCAACTGCATTTAGCATATAAACATCATCAATTAGCAATTCTGCATAAGCAGAAAACCATAATCCAAATGAACTTGGCATTGCTACTTGTAAATGTGTATAACCAGGCAATAAGCTGTCTTTATGAGTTTCTGCAAGATTTAAAAGTGTATCAAAAAGTGTTTTTGTTTTAGTGTTGATAATCGCTAAATTCTCTTTATAATATAATTGAAGCGCCACTAAAACTTGATCATTTCTAGAACGAGCTGTGTGAATTTTCTTACCAACTTCACCTAATTTATTGGTCAATTCCCACTCAATTTTAGAATGTACATCTTCAAAAGATTCTTCAATTACAAAAGTTTCATTTTCAATATCAGTTGCTAATTCTTGTAAACCACGTTTTAAATCAGTTAATTCATCAGCAGTAATAATACCAATAGATTCCAACATAATTGCGTGTGCTAAAGAAGCCTGAACATCATATTTTGCTATATGAATATCAATTTCTCTATCATTACCCACAGTAAAAAGTTCTATTTGTTTGTCTATCGAAAATCCTTTATCCCACAACTTCATAATTTTAATGTTTTAGTTTGTCATTTTGAGCGTAATGCAATGAAGTCGAAAAATCTTGTTTTTGAGATTTCTCCACAAGGTCGAAATGACACTCAATACTATTAATTTATTTTTCTATAAAATTTAAAACCAAGAATCAAGACCTTTCACTCTTGCTTTTAGTCTTGTTTCTCTTTTGTCCTGTCTCTTGTTTCTATTGTCTTTTTACTCTATACAATTACACGATTCAACAATTCAACATATATCTGTATTCCTTCCTGAATTTCTGCTAAATATATAAATTCATTTGCAGAATGAGAACGTGTACTATCTCCAGGACCTAATTTTAAAGATTGGCAAGATAAACAAGCTTGATCTGATAAAGTAGGAGAACCATAAGTTTCTCTTCCCATTTTAATTCCTGCTTTTACCAAATCGTGTTCAGTAGAAATTGCAGAAGAATTTAATCGTAAACTTCTTGGAGTTATTTTTGTACAAGGCGATTTTTCTTGTAAAATAGTGGCAATTTCTTGATTAGAATAGGCATCATTTACACGAACATCAACCACTAAATCTACGTGAGCAGGAACCACATTGTGTTGAGAACCAGCATTTATTTGTGTAACTGTCATTTTAACATCTCCCAATGCTTTTGATGATTTTTCAAATTTAAAATCTTTAAACCATTGTAAAACGTCAATAGTATTATAAATGGAATTGTTGTTATTTGGATGTGCAGCATGACTTGGAGTTCCTTCAACTTTTGCATCAAAAACTACCAAACCTTTTTCTGCGACTGCCAAATTCATTAATGTTGGTTCGCCAACAATGGCAACTTCAATATTTGGAATTATTGCCAACATAGAGTTTAAGCCATTTGGTCCACTACTTTCTTCTTCTGCAGAAGCCACAATTACCAAATTGTATTTTAAATTTTCTTGCGTATAAAAATTTGTAAAAGTTGCTAATAAAGAAACCAAACAACCACCAGCATCATTAGAACCTAATCCAAATAATTTACCATCTTTTACAATCGCTTTAAAAGGATCGTTAGTATATGCAGAATTTGGTTTTACTGTGTCATGATGAGAGTTGAGTAGCATTGTTGGTTTGCTTTCATCAAAATATTTGTTGGTTGCCCAAATGTTATTTTTTGTTCTTTTAAACGGAATCTCATTTTCAATAAACCAACCTTCAATTAATAAAGCCGTATTTTCTTCCTCGGATGAAAAAGATTGAGTTTCAATTAAATTCTTTAAAAGTGAAATTGCGTTTTCTGTTAATTTTTCAATGCTCATTTTATAAGGTAATTGATGTGAAATTTTCGTTTTCTTTAGTTAACATAGCTGTGTTTCCTATATGTACTTTTGATACGCCATTGTTTAAAGCATCAAAACAATTGTCTATTTTAGGAATCATTCCATCAGTAATAATATTGTCTTTTAATAATTTTTGATATGTCTTAGAATCAATTTGTTTAATGACAGAATTTTTGTCATTAAAATCGCTTAAAACACCATTTAATTCAAAACAATAATAAATTGAAGTATCATATATTTCGCTCATGCCAACTGCAATTGTACTTGCAATGGTATCTGCATTTGTGTTTAATAATTGTCCATTTCCATCATGTGTAATTGCACATAAAACAGGTGTAAAATCGCTTTTTATTAATTTATCAATAGAATTACTTGCTACTTTTTTAACATCGCCTACAAAACCAAAATCAATCTCTTTTACTGGTCTTTTTTCTGATTGAATACTGTTAATATCTGCTCCAGTTAAACCAATTGCATCAATTTGCAATGCTTGTAATTTAGCTACGATGTTTTTGTTGACTAAACCTCCATAAACCATTGTAATTACCTCTAAAGTTTCCTTATCTGTAATTCGTCTTCCATTTATTAGCTTCGAATCAATGCCTAGTTTTGCTGAAATATGTGTGGCACGTTTTCCACCTCCATGAACTAAGATTTTTTTTCCTTCTAGTTTAGAAAATAGCTCTAAAAATGAGTTTAAAGAAGTTTCATCTTCAATAATATTTCCTCCAATTTTTATGATAGATAATTTTTCCATAAGCCCCTTTTAATTTCCCCAAAGGGGAAAAATACTCTTGTGTTATCGTCTTGTTTTTTCAGACCTCACAGGTTTTTAAAACCTGTGAGGTCTTTTTATGTATTTACATTTTTTCTAATATTTTTTTCAAAACTAATTGTGCTGCATAAGTTCTATTATTCGATTGTTCAATCACTAAAGAAGCATCAGAATCTAAAACAGCATCTTCTACAATTACATTTCTTCTAACTGGCAAACAATGCATAAATTTAGCGTTTCCTAGTTTTTCTTTTGTAATCATCCAATTAGGATCTGTGCTTAGCACTTTTCCATAATCGTCATAAGAACTCCAGTTTTTTGTGTACACAAAATCAGCATTTTTAAAAGCTTCTTCTTGATTGTGAATAATTGGAGTATTTTTAGTGATTTCCTTGCTTAAATTATAACCTTCTGGATTTGCAATTACAAATTCAACATCCATTTTTAGCATGGCTTGTGTAAAACTATTGGCAACTGCATGTGGCAAAGCTTTAATATGTGGAGCCCAACTTAACACTACTTTTGGTCTTTTTTTAGTCGTATTTTCGGCAATAGTAATAGCATCTGTAAAACCTTGCAAAGGATGTCCTGTTGCACTTTCCATACTTACTATGGGAACAGAGGCAAATTCTACAAACGATTTTAATACTTGCTCTGATTCGTCTTTTTCTTTGTCTGTTAGTGAGGGAAAAGCTCTTACAGCAATCACGTCACAATATTGAGAAACAACTGCAGCAGCTTCTTTTATATGTTCTGCTGTATTTCCATTCATCACAGTTCCATTTCCAAATTCAATTCCCCAAGCATCACCAGAAACATTCATTACAATAGGATCCATGCCTAAATTTAAAGCCGCTTTTTGTGTGCTTAAACGTGTTCTTAAACTCGAATTAAAAAATAACAATCCTAAGGTTTTGTTTTTTCCTAAATCAATATTCGCTAAAGGATTTGCTTTGATTTCTCTAGCTTCTTCAATCCAAGTGTTGATATTGTCAATATCGTTTATAGATGTATAATGTTTCATTTTTATTTTTTTGACAAGGGGTTTAAACCCCTTGCTATTCAATTATTTTATTTTTGTGAATGGAACTTTATTTTCAAAAGAATTTATAATAAAATTATCTTCTAAACCATTTACAATCCACGTTTCTATGTGAGCATTTTTTGCTAATGATGACGCTTCTATTTTAGATTCCATTCCTCCAGTTCCATGAGTGGATTTTGAATTGACAACTTCTTGCGCTAAAACTTCTAAATCTGTTACTTCTAAAATGGTTTTTGGTTTATTTCTTTTGATAGATTCTTTTGTGTAAATCCCAAATGTATTTGTGGCAATAATTAACAAATCAACCTCCAATAAAACTGCTGTTAAGGCTGCTAATTTATCATTATCACCAAACTGAATTTCATCGGTTGCAACTGTGTCATTTTCGTTGATAATCGGAATATAATTATTCTGAACTAATACATTAATCGTATTTACAATATTGGTTTTACTTTGCTGTTTTTCAAAATCTGAATAGGAGAGTAGACATTGAGAACTCAATAAGCCATATTCTCTAAAAATTTCTTGATAAATTCGTATTAAATGAGGTTGCCCAATTGATGCTAAAGCTTGTTTTACAAAAACGTCTTCGGATTTACTCTCTAATTTTACAAATTGTTTAGCCACTGCAATTGCACCAGAACTTACAATAATAAATTCGCAAGTATCTTTGAATTTTGCAATTTGATTTGCAATATCTTCAATTTTTCCTCTTGAAATATTATTGGTTTCCTTAGTTAACGTATTCGAACCAATTTTTAGTAATATGCGTTTCTTTTTTTGCATTATAATTAATTACAATTTTTATAATTAGTTGTCATTTCGAACGAAGCCTTTGCGAAGTTGAGAAATCTAAATTTTAAAAGATTTCTCCACAAGGTCGAAATGACAAGTACTCTTTATTTAAACATATCCATTTTTAATTAAATATTTATTTTCTAATTTGCCCATTTCCATGCACATACCATTTATTGGTTACTAAATGTTGTAAACCAATTGGTCCACGTTGATGTAATTTATCTGTGCTTATTGCCAATTCACCTCCTAAACCTAATTGTCCTCCATCTGTAAAACGAGTTGACACATTATGATAAACTGCTGCTGTATCTGCGTTTTCCATAAATACTTTTGCAACATCTTCATTTTTTGTAATAATTACTGATGAATGTCCACCAGAATATTTATTGATTTTAGCAATGGCATCTTCATAAGAAGCGATTTTACCAATCAAAATTTTATAATCTAGAAACTCTTCGTACCAAATGTCATCCGAAGAAAAGTTTTTTGCTTTTAAAACTTCAATATTAAGATTCGTTAATTTTTCAATAAGTTGATTTACAAATTCTATTCTGTTAGGCAAATTTTCATCAATTAAAACTTTATCAACAGCATTACACGCAGATATTTTAGATTTTCCATTGATAATAATGTTAAGAGCCATATTGGTATCTGCATCTTTATGAACATACACAAAATTATTTCCACGTCCGCTAATAATTACTGGACAAGTAGCGTGTTTTTTTACAAAATCGATTAATTTTTCTCCACCTCTTGGTACAATTAAATCTACTTTTTGTGTTGGTTTTTCCAAAAATGCCTGTGTTTCTGTTCTGTTAAATTGTAAATATTCAACCCAATCTGCAGAAGCTTTATGTTGTTGCAAGGCTTTGTGCCACAATTCCACAATCTTTAAATTAGAATTTAACGATTCTTTTCCACCTTTTAAAAGTATTTTATTTCCAGATTTAAAAGCAATTCCTGCAGCTTCTACAGTAACATCTGGTCTAGATTCATAAATAATTAAAACTGTTCCAAAAGAAGCAGTTTTGTTATAAACTTGCATTCCATTATCGTGTTTAAAACGAAAACGTTCCACACCAACAGGATCATCTTGAGAAGCCAAATGTTTAGCAGCTGCAATCATTTCATCAACCTTTGCATCGTTAACTTTTAACCGATCAAACATAGAAATATCATCACCTTTATAAGCTTCACAATCTTTTTTATTGATGTTGATAATGTCATTTCTATGCTTCTGTAAAAGCTCTGCCATTGTTGATAAAACAGCGTTTCTAGTTTCTATGGATAATAAAGTGTTCATATTTTTAGTTTCCAGTATTCATTTTTTATTATTCAGTCCAAAGTCCAAAGTCCACAGTCCACAGTCCACAGTTTTCACTAGCAGTCCTCAGTTTTAGAATTTAATCAATTTTGAAAAAAACTTTGCGAACTTCGCGAAAAAACTTTGTGTCTCTGAGTTTCAAATTTTATTCGTCAAGTGCCTCAACCAAAGCTTCAAAAAACTGATTAATATGTCCTTTGTTGATATTTAAAGGCGGTAAAATTCTCAAAACTTTTTTGTTAGATGCTCCACCAGTAAAAATATGATGGTCGTAAATTAATTTTTTACGCAATTCACTTACTTCAAAATCAAATTCTAAACCAAGCATTAAACCACGACCTTTAATCTGTTTTATTTGTGGAATCGTAGCTGCAATTTTGATAAAATATGTTGAGATTTCATCGACGTTTTCCATTAAATTTTCTTCTTCAATAACATTTAATACTGATAAACCAGCAGCACATGCCAAATGATTTCCGCCAAAAGTTGTGCCTAACATACCAAACTTTGCTTTGATATTTGGATGAATTAAAATTCCACCAATTGGGAAACCATTTCCCATTCCTTTGGCAATCGATATAATATCTGGAGTTACATTATAGTGTTGAAAAGCAAAAAATTTTCCTGAACGTCCATAACCTGACTGCACCTCATCAGCAATAAACATTGTATTATTTTGTTTGCAAAGAATATCTACTTGTTCAAAAAAATTGGCAGTTGCTTGGTCTAAACCTCCAACACCCTGAATAAATTCCACTATTATTGCACAAACATCTCCTTTTTCAAGTTCAGTTTTTACAGCTTCTAAATCATTTAAATCTAAAATTGTTACTTTTTGTTGGGCATTAATTGGAGCAATAATGGTTTTGTTGTCAGTAGCAGCAACAGCAGCAGAAGTTCGTCCATGAAAACCATTTTTAAAAGCAATAACTCTTGATTTTTCAGTTTGAAAAGAAGCTAATTTTAACGCATTTTCATTGGCCTCTGCTCCAGAATTACATAAAAATAATTCGTAGTCTTTGCAACCAGAAAGTGCTTCTAGTTTATCTGCCAATTCCACCTGTAAAGGATTTTGAATTGCATTCGAATAAAAACCTAATTTTGCAACTTGATTGGTAATTGCCTCCACATATTTAGGATGTGCATGCCCAATGGAAATTACTGCATGACCCCCATACAAATCTAAATATTCTGTGTTGTTTTCATCATACACATAAGCTCCTTTTGCTGAAACTGGAGTAACATTATATAAAGGATACACGTTAAATAATGGCATAGTTTTGTTTTTTAGCAAGGGGATTCAACCCCTTGTCATTTTTAATTTTTAATTTGATTTATTTTCTCAAAAGAAGCAGTAATTCCTTTTATCAAAGACGAACTTAAACCTTGATGTTCCATTTCGTTTAAACCTTCAATAGTGCAACCACCAGGAGTTGTTACTCTGTCTATTTCTGCTTCTGGATGATTGCCAGATTCTTTTAATAAACTAGCAGCTCCAAAGCAAGTTTGCATTGCTAATTCATGTGCTTCATGAGCCTCGAAACCCAACTGAATTGCACCTTGAGTGGTAGCTCTTATCAAACGCATCCAAAATGCAATTCCACTTGCACAAATTACAGTGGCAGCTTGTAATTGCTCTTCAGGAATTTCCATTGAAGTTCCTAAACTATTGAATATTGTTTTGGCTAAAGCTACTTTTTCTTTTCCTTTGATATTTGGAGAAATACATGTCATAGATTGTCCAACAGAAGCTGCTGTATTTGGCATTGAACGAATTATAAACATATCAGATCCAACAATAGCTTCAATTTTTTTAATTGAAAAACCTGTAATTACAGAAATTAAAACATGATTTTTAGTTAAATTAGGTTTTACATTCTGCAAAATACTTTCTAAATGTCTTGGCTGAACAGCAAATATTAAAATATCAGCATTTTTAATTGCTTCTTCATTATTTGAAGTTAAAATTACTTCATTATATTTTTCAAAACCAACAATAGCACTAATATTTCTTTTTGTTAAATATAATGCGCTCACAACTTTATTTTTCAATAAACCTTTTGCGATAGATTGTCCTAAACTTCCTGCTCCAATAATGGCTACTTTCATTTTTATTTTTTTTTCAAGGGACTGAAGTCCCTTGCTATTCATTAGAAATAATTTGCTTTTAAATTTAAACCTAATGTTTCTTCAAAATTGAACATTAAATTCATGTTTTGAATTGCTTGTCCAGAAGCACCTTTTAGCAAATTGTCAATAACACTTGTAATTAATAATTTATTTTCGTGTTTTACTAAATGAATTAAACATTTATTGGTGTTTACAACTTGTTTTAGGTGGATTTCGTCATCAGAAACAAACGTAAAAGCTGCATTTTTATAATATTCTTGATACATTTTTTTTGCATCACTTAAAGAACCCTTAAATTTTGTGTAAGTTGTTGCAAAAATTCCTCTGGAGAAATTACCTCTATTTGGCATAAAGATAATTTCTGATTTAAAATCAATTTGTAATTGTTTTACAGTTTGATTGATTTCTCCTAAATGTTGGTGTGTAAATGCTTTATAATGAGAAAAATTATTATCTCTGTATGTAAAATGTGTGGTTTCAGATAAAGAAGTTCCTGCTCCAGTTGCTCCTGTAACAGCATTAATGTGAACGTCATTTTGCAACAAATTGTTTGAAGCTAAAGGTAAAATTGCTAATTGCAAAGCTGTTGCAAAACAACCAGGATTTGCGATATATTGCGCTGTTTTTATGTTC
>Ga0115565_10003447_pt1 | contig 11255 bp, 8 predicted proteins | sample COGITO_mtgs_1105_FD_87199 | JGI IMG/M metagenome (GOLD analysis project Ga0115565, IMG submission 87199) | Pelagic marine microbial communities from North Sea - COGITO_mtgs_110530 | ecosystem: Environmental > Aquatic > Marine > Epipelagic | place: Germany:Helgoland, sampling site Kabeltonne... | reverse complement strand
TACAGTCTTTCTGAGGAAGATTTTCTTTTTTATGAGCCACAGCGATTAGTCTAATTGCTCTATGGCATCTAGGTATCTGTAGGCCTGCTTTTCTAGCCTACTCGCTTGCGCCTTATCAAAAACACGCTTTAATACGCTTTCGCGCATTAATTGCTTGTATTTCTTGAGTAATTTTTCTTTTGCCGAGCGTGAGTGTAAACCGTACATAACTTCTTTTTGTTCAAATATATTTATTAATACTTAAACAAAAATAATTTTAAGAAATCTTAACGCACGGTATCGCGATAACAATGTGCTCTATTTACTCGTATTCTGGACGCAAATTTTCGAGCATAATCTTTGTCATTGCGGCTAGGTCAAACCGATGCTCCCAACCCCAATCTTCTCGTGCTTGCGTATCGTCTATACTTTGAGGCCAAGTATCTGCAATGGCTTGTCTAAAATCTGGTTCGTATGAAATTTCAAATTCAGGAATATGTTTTCTGATGCTCGCCGCTATTTCTTCGGGTTCAAAACTTATGCCTGCAAGGTTGTACGAAGAGCGTATTTTAATTTTAGAATTCTTAGCATCCATAATGCCTATGGTTGCACGTATGGCATCATCCATATACATCATAGGCAGCGTTGTTCCCGCCTTTAGAAAACATCTATAATTACCGTGCTTTAATGCTCTATAGTAGATATCTACAGCATAATCTGTGGTACCACCACCAGGTTCTGTCGTGTAACTTATAAGTCCCGGATATCGTATAGAACGCACGTCTACATTAAATTTTGTATTGTAATACTCGCACCAGCGTTCACCAGCTTGTTTAGAAATTCCGTACACGGTAGACGGTTCCATAATCGTGGTTTGCGGGGTGTTTTGGGCAGGTGTTGTTTTTCCGAATACGGCGATGCTCGATGGCCAGAAAATACGTTTTATTTTACCTTCCTTAGCGAGGTCTAAAACGTTTATTAGTGAAGTCATATTCAAGTGCCACGCTTTGTCAGGAAAACGTTCGGCTATGGCGCTTAGCATCGCTGCCATAAGATAAACCGTATCTACTTTATACCTGAAAACAATGTCCTCTATCGCCTTAAAATCTGTCGCGTCTAACAGTTCAAAATGACCACCTTCCATTAGCGCATCGCTCCCCTCACGGATATCGCTTGCCACTACTTTATCACCACCAAAACGATCTCGTAATGCTGTTGTTAACTCTGTTCCTATTTGCCCGCAAGCACCTATGATAAGTATTCTAGATCTCATATGATTTTTGTTTTCTACATGCGCTTTCGCGAAAGCGTATACAAACTTACCTAAATTCTAGCACCACAAATACCGTTTTACGTACTTTTACGACCTATGAAAAGAAGTCTTTACACTAGCTTTCTTACTTTACTCTTAAGCGTATCGTTTATGTCTTGCGATGAAACGAAAACTGACACCAATGAGCAAACCCAGTCTAACACGTCGTTAGACCAGATGCGCATTACTTCTAAAGCGACTCGGAAGCAACAACTTACCTTAACACCTGAGGCGCAAAAATTCACAAAAGAATGGGTTTTATATACGAATCTTTCTAAGGCGATAGATAGTTTACGACAGCCTACAGTTGCTACTATACGATCTAGAGCCGCGTCGCTTACAGCTTTGTTTACTGCACAAGAACAAGCCGAAGATGCTGCTGTGAGTAGTACTCCTGACACGCTAGATATACCTGCTATAAACGCGAGACTGCTCGTGGTTGAAACTCGGGTACGATTGCTTAAAAATTTAACTTCAAAAACGAACGTAGACACACTCTCGCTACGTCAGGAGTTAGATGGTTTACATAATGCATATCAAGAGCTAAACTTGCAACTTAATGAACGTTTCTCAAAAAGTATAGACCAGCTTTTACAAGAGGCTCAAAACACCGATACATCGGCACCACAATCAACGCCTTTTTCTCCAAACTTTTAATACCTCACTATGCGTTTTTTAATTTTACTACTACTTGCTATAGCCTCTTGCACACCAAAACCTGAGACGATCAAAGTCTCTTCTGAAACTGCAAAGCATACCATAGATAGTGTGCTAGTCTCGTGGCACCAAGCTGCTACAGATGCTGATTTTAATGCGTATTATAATGCGATGCACGATGAGGGCATTTATTTAGGAACAGATGCCAGCGAGCACTGGACAGTTGTACAGTTTAAAGCCTATGCAAAACCTTATTTTGACAAAGGAAAAGCTTGGGATTTTAAAACTCTAGAACGTCATATTTATCTTTCTGAAGATAAAAAAGTAGCTTGGTTTGATGAGCATCTAGACACTTGGATGGGTATTTGTAGAGGTTCTGGAGTTCTTACTTCTGACGATTCTCATACTTGGAAAATAAAGCACTATGTTTTATCTCTGGCTACACCCAATGATAACGTGAGAGCAATTGCTGAACTAAACAAAAAAGCTGATAGTATTCAAAAAAATAGCTTTAAAAGGTAATAAATACGTTAATTACTCAAACAAACCTGTTAAACTACTGACTTTAATGATCCTCATAGTGTTTCAACTCGTATATTAGCAAACCTTAATTTTTTGTTAATACAAATTACGTACATGAAACAGTTTTTTACGCTCTTAATTACCCTCATTTCCGTTACTATTTTTGCCCAAATAGGCACTACTGCTCCTTGGATGGAACAGTTTTCTGAAGACGGTAGAACATCTGAACCGACTTTTGAAGAAGTGGTCCAATCTTTTGACGCCTACTGGGCTGACAAAGACCCTTCTGTAAAGGGAAGTGGCTATAAGCCATTTAAACGTTGGGAATCTGTAAATGAACACAGCCTTAATCCTGATGGAACCGTTTTAAGTACAAAGCAACGTTTTGAGTTGTGGCAAGAAGTTCAAAACAGAGCTACAAAAGCAGATGACAGTGATTGGTATTCTGTCGGTCCCTTAGCACATACTAATACAGGTTCTTGGTCTTCTGGTCAAGGTCGTGTAAATGTAGTTGCAGTAGATCCTAGCGATGCAAATATTATGTACGTAGGAGCTCCAGCTGGTGGTATTTGGAAATCTGAAGATGCGGGTGCAAACTGGGAGCCTCTTTTAGATGGTCTTCCATCTATTGGAGTTTCGGCTATTGCAATAGATCCTTTAGACACGGACATTATATACATAGGTACTGGAGATGATGATGGAGCAGATACAACAGCTATAGGCGTTTGGAAATCTACAGATGCAGGTGCTACTTGGAATGTTACTGGATTAAATCAAAATAACTCCCCACAAGGTATTAATGAGGTGTTTATCAGTCCTGCAGATTCTAATGTGCTTATTGCCTCTACATCTTCAGGAATTTTTAAATCTACAGATGCTGGAAGTAACTGGTCTAATGTACGATCAGGTTCTTTCTTAGATGTACGCCTAAAGCCTGGAGATCCTACAGTTGTATATGCAGTTACAAGAAATCAGTTTTATAAGTCTACAGATAGTGGGGATAGTTTTACACTAATAAGTAGTAGTGCTGGTGTTCCTTCTAATAATGGTCGTATGGCGATAGAAGTAACCTTGGCTAATCCAGACGTGGTGTATATTCTTGCTGCAGAAACTCAAGGCAATGGATACGAGTTTAAAGGAATTTATAAGTCTACAGATGCTGGAGAGAACTTTACAAGAACCTCTGCTGGTGTTCCAAATATTTTTGAAAGTCCACAAGCTTGGTTTGACATGGGCTTTACCGTATCACCTACTGATGAAAATGAGCTTTATACGGGTGTTCTTAATGTATGGAAGTCTACAACTGGCGGTGCGTCGTTTACACAAATAAACAATTGGGACAACCCTACAGGAGTGTCTTACACACATGCAGATATACACTTTTTACGCTTTTTTAATGGTAAACTATACTGCGGTAGTGATGGAGGAGTTTATGAATCGCCTGATAATGCTACAACGTTTAAAAGCTTAACACAAGGTCTTGCGATCGGTCAGTTTTATAGAATTGATGTAGCTCAACAAGATTCTCAACGCATAGGCGGTGGCCTTCAAGATAATGGTGGTTATGCTAGAAACGATAGTCAGTGGCAGAATTATTATGGAGCAGATGGTATGGAAAGCGCTATAGATCCTAACAACCCTGATAATGTTTATGGGTTTATACAAGGAGGCGGTGGCCCTTATATTTCGAAAGATGGTGGTGCTTCATTGAGTGGCGCGGCAACAAAGCCAGAAAATGGAAATTGGATTACACCACTTACTTTCTCTAAAGAAGGACGTCTCTTAGCAGGATATCAACACGTATTTGAATTTGATTTTTGTTCAAATTCTTGGATAGAACTTTCAAATAGCCTTGGATTTATAGATGCTCTTGTAATAGACCCTAACAATAGTGATAATATATATGTAATCACAAATAATGTGTTACGAAGAAGTACAGATGGTGGTAGTACATTTGATATTTTAGAAGCTTTTAATACGAACCTAAGTTGGGTTGATGTAAAGAATGGTGACAGTAACACGCTGTATATCACAACGTCAGCTACAGATGGTGAGGTTTATAAAGGAACTATAGACGGTGATACACTTAATCTAGAAGATATTACAGGTAGCTTACCAAGTATTCCAAAACTCGTTATAAAGCATCAGCCATTGCATACAGATAATCCTTTATTTTTAGGGACTACAAACGGCGTGTGGCGCTATGATGATATTACTGGAGATTGGGAAACTTTTGACAATAACCTCCCTAATACCATTATACGAGATTTAGAAATAAATACATTAGATGGAAACATAACTGCGGCAACGTATGGTCGTGGTGTATGGCAAACGAATATTCCTCAAGACACTCCTGAATCTGATGTAGCTACGGTGCGTGTACAGTTAGGAGAGCGTCCTATCTCTTGTGAAGAAATAACACCTACTGTTACCTTAAAGAATAACGGATCAACTTCGGTTTCTGAAATTACTATTACGTATACTATAAATGGAAGTACAGAAACGCTAGACTGGACAGGGACTTTAGCGCCGTCAGAAACTGTTGATGTAGATTTACCTGGCATTGGTTTAGGTTTAGGTACTTATACCCTTGAGGTAGATCAGACATCAGATGGTGATGCTTTTGCATCTAATAACACTGCAAAAACTGCAATAACATTTAATAAAAAAGGACAACGCGGTGTTGTTAACAGCTTTGAAGATGAAGATTCAAAACTTCTGATTTTAGGAGAAACTACAGGAGCAGATTGTGGTGAATCAACATTATGGGAAAGAGGGCAACCTGCTGGCACTCTATTAGGAGCTGCAGCTACAGGAGAGAATGCATACGCAACAAACCTAGACGGTAACCACGGTGATGAGATTAAAGAATTTTTAGTTACTCCTTGTTATGACTTATCTGAAATAGGAGATCCGGTATTAAAATTTAATATGGCGTTTGACCTAGAATTAGATTGGGATATCTTATATATGGAATATACCACCGATGGAGGTAATTCTTGGCAACAACTAGGGTCTGCTTCAGATGCTAATTGGTACAACAGCGACACACCTAATGGCGCAAATGGAACTTGCTTTAACTGCTTAGGAAACCAATGGACAGGAACTATAGCTGACTTTAATGAGTATAGCTACTCACTAGACGCGCTATCAAACGAAACAGATGTAATGTTTAGATTCGTATTTCATAGTGATCAGGCTGTTAATCAAGAAGGCGTTGTTATAGATGATTTTGTAATAGAAGGTACTCAGTTAAGCACTGATTCTTTTAATGTATCTTCATTAAGCATTTATCCAAACCCGTCTAATGGTCTTTTTCAAGTCGCTTTTCAAAACACAGCAAAAGCTTCTTTTGTTGTCTACGACATAACAGGAAAACAAGTGTTAAGTACAGACGTAATATCTAACGGTACAGAACACCCTATTGATCTCTCTCAATTTGCAAGTGGCATGTATTTATTACAAGCAAATCTGGACGGTAAAGTCGTCACTAAAAAATTACTTTTAAACTAATCGTAAAAAGCTCCAGAAATGGAGCTTTTTTTATGCCCTCGTGTAACATTGAGATTCATTTTATGTCTAACTCACCGTCTAATTAATACTTAAAAATGAAACTACTTAAACCAATATTAGGAGCAACAGCCTCTGCATTACTTTTAGTGGGTTGTAATACGACTCCTAAAGAAACAAATACCGAAGAAATCCCCGGGATTATCCTAGAAAATATGGATACAACGATAAGCCCTAAAACAGACTTTTATAGTTATGTAAATGGTAACTGGATTAAAAACACTACAATACCTGAAGATAGATCTATTTGGGGAGGCTTTAGCGTACTTCGCAAGTCTACAGACAAGGACGTACTTGAAATTTTAGAAAAAGCCAAGAGTAGCGGTAATTATGCCTCTGGTACAGATCAAGCTAAGGCCCTAGCGATTTTTGATACAAAGTTAGATACGCTTTCGCGAAATGAAGCTGGACTTAAGCCACTACAAAGTGCACTAGAAGATATCGTTACAATCCAGAACCTGAGCGACCTACAAACTGTTCTAGCCAAAAACCCTGCTGTATCATCACCGTTTATAGGTTTTGGCGTACAAGCAGATTTATCTAATAGTGCTATGAATGCAGTATACCTAGGAGCAAATGGTCTTGGGCTACCTGATCGTGACTTTTACCTAGAACAAGATGAGAAATCTAAAGAGATACGTGAGGCGTATAAAAAACATATTTCTCGCATGTTACAAGTGTTAGGAGACTCAGAAGCAATTGCTACAGCCGCATCAGAAAAAATCCTAGAAATGGAGACACAACTGGCAGAACCTAGACTAGATAAAGTCGAAAGTCGTGATGCTCGTAACTACAATAACCCTAGAACAGTAAAGGAATTAAATACAATGCTCTCGAGTTTAGATATCCCAAAACTTATGAAAGAGTCAGGCATCTCTAAACCTGTAGACACCGTGATCGTAACGCAACTACGCTACACAAAAGCCTTAGACACCTTCTTAACTAAAACCCCTATAGAAGATCTTAAAACATTATTACGCTGGGATACATTTAACAGTGCTGCGGGACGATTAACTACCGACATTGAGACAGCCAACTGGGAGTTTTACAGTAAGTATCTTAATGGTTCAGAAAAGCAGCGTGCTGCAGATGAGCGTGCACTAGCTACCGTAAATGGTACTGTAGGAGAAGCGTTAGGACAACTGTATGTAGATGCAAAATTTCCGCCAGAAGCAAAGGCTAAGGCAGAGAAAATGATCGCAAATGTTATAGAAGCGTATAAAGATCGTATTCAGAACTTAGACTGGATGGGTGAAGAAACAAAGGCAAAAGCTATAGAAAAACTCGATAAATTTACCGTTAAGATCGCTTATCCTGATAGTTGGGAAGATTATAGTGAAATGAATGTAAGCAGTGATAAAACGTATTTTGAAAATATGACCGCAGTAAGCAAGTGGGCGCAAGATAAAAACTACGCAGACATAGGTGAGCCAGTAGACAAGACCGAGTGGGGAATGTCGCCACAAACTGTAAACGCCTACTTTAATCCCTTAAATAACGAGATCGTATTTCCTGCGGCAATCTTACAACCTCCTTTTTATAATTACACTGCAGACGAAGCCGTAAATTATGGAGGTATAGGAGCTGTGATAGGCCACGAGATTTCTCACGCTTTTGATGATAGCGGTGCACGTTTTGACGGTGACGGAAACTTAAAAAACTGGTGGACAGAAAATGATGCTCAAGCTTTTGAAGAACGCGGCAATGCACTCGCTGCACAATATGATAATGTAGAAGTTCTAGAAGGTGTAAATGTAAATGGCAAATTTACACTGGGCGAGAATATAGGTGATTTGGGTGGAGTTCTCGCAGCGTATGACGGCCTTCAGAAATTCTACGCCGTAAATGGTCGTCCAGAAAATATAGACGGTTTTACCCCAGAGCAACGTTTCTTTATGAGTTGGGCAACAGTATGGAGAACCTTAAGTCGTGACGAAGCGCTGCGCACGCAGGTGAAAACAGACCCACACTCTCCTGGTAAAGTGAGAGCTACACAGCCATTACTAAATGTCGATGCATTTTACGATGCATTTGACATTAAAGAAGGAGATGCTATGTATCTCGCTCCAGAAAAACGAGTACGCATCTGGTAATTATAGAGTACCATAAAAGCTGTTGTAGTAAACGTTTACATCACCGCAACAACTTGAACGTAAAGCCACCGTTTACAGCGGTGGCTTTTTTATGCACCTCACTAAAAACTTACGTACATTTATAAAATCAAAATGATGGCTTCTATTTTCAAATATATGTTTGCTTGCTTATTTCTAATCGTATCAGCTTGCGCTAAAAAAACAAATACGAAAGATATCTCACAAAAACCAACTGCTACTACAGAACTTTCTAAAATGCATAACGCGATTTCAGGTTCTTGGGTAAGTACTGACGACACAAAATCGCACCTTTCATTTAATAACGGTGACACAAGAACAGACGATTATAATGGTTTCGAGCCGAGCAGTAAATCCTATACTTTAGCCTATTCTTGTAACAGTCAAGAAGCTACGGAGACCGTTTACATTATTTCAGATAATCTGTGCTGGTCTGTAGATGAAGTAACTAAAAACACGCTCATCCTAACCTTTATGGGACGTGGCAACACACTTACGTATAAACGTCCTAAAAATTTAATGTAGCATTTTGCCTAAATGTTCAAAAAGGAGCGTGGCTTTTCTACATACGCTATCGCGAAAGCGCATGCATACAAAACGCATCACCCTATTCTTTCTTAGTAGAATATCATGAGTGTAATCACTAAAATCATAAGTAAAAACAAAGGCCAAAAGGTCGCTTTTACAATGAGATTCTCTTTGTAGTTAAATAATTTTTGTGACCCGCGAGAGTAGGTAATTAGATTATATGTGGACCATAAAATCATGATGTATGTCACGATGTAAAAGTATTCTAAGTAGAGAAGTTCAGAAGTCTCTATGTTTTTTCTGAGATCTATGTGCGAAAAGATCAAAACAAAGAAGAAAGCCGTCATCGCTTGTACTACGCCACTATCTGCCGCTACACCTTCCTTTTTGCGCGTAGAATACAATAACATATACACCAAAATGAGCGTTACAAAAATGGGAATGAGATAGGTCACAAAGGGAGTGATGAGGACTCGTTTTAGCTTTATATTAAAGTGTAATTCAGGAACGGTAACATTAGAAGCTCCCACCGGTGCTCCAAAATTACTGTCGTACGTGTAGTAGTTATAACTAAAGTAGCTTTCTAAAATTTTGTTGCCTGAGAGGGATATTTTTTTGCTAAGTCCACTTTTTTGACTAGGGTTCGTATATACATAACTCTCTAAGTCTGGTACAAAAAGTAGGTTGTCCTTTAAAGCTCTAGGCTGCAAATACAACTGAATGTTACGCCTATCAAAAGGATATTTTTTGTACTCAAAATTTAGTCTAAAGGTTGTCCTAAAAACATATGTTATGAGTGTATAATCATCTAAAACCTCTCGAGAACGTTCTTCTACAAGTTGCGCTTCTGCAAACGGAGCGGTTTGCGGTAGTGCAAATCCTGGCTGAATGCTATCTACGATTTCAGTAGGGTATTTTTGCCAAATCTTACCGCTTAGACTTACGTTGTACGAATCTTCAAAAACAAGTTTATCTATATAGACTCCTGTAGGAATTGAAGTTTTACGTTTTAATTTTGATTGCACGGCACGAAGTGCTTGGGCATTTACAACACTATTTAAGGTGTTTATATCTGTTACTGGCGGGCTTTGAGTTACGTCTTGCGCTGTATGTATCGCAGTATGTTCTAGATAGCCAATCATGATACTATTAGACAACAAGATAAAACCCGCAAAAAATCCCAAATACCAAATTTCTCGAGTGCTGAGATAATCTCGATTGTAAAATATAGCCAGTAAAAAAAAGAAAAGGAAACTTAATACTACTGCTATCTGAATGTACTTCTGCTTTACTTCTGACTCTCCACCAAGTAGATCATTTTTAAAAAATAAAACCCCGATACGCCAGTCTGAGGCTGGTACCTTATCATAAAAAAATAGTGTTTCTTGCTGTTTTACCACATCATAAAATTCTGTATTGCCAGTATCACCATTCTGAACTGCTGTATATGCATCTTTCACTTTTTGCCTGTCGTCTTCTTTCTTAAGCTGTTCTAATGTTTTTATGCCTCTGTATGCGCCTACGGGATGTGCTAAAATCACACCTTCTTTACTAGCCACAAAACCATAGCCTGTTTTACCTAAACTTAAGCCGTGTATGAGTTCTGTAAATCCGTCTAAGGAAATGGTAAGGGAAATCACTCCTTTAAGAGAGCCATCTTTATTAAAGAAAGGAATACCATAATCTGCTACAAGTGCGTTAGCTGCTTTTGCATAATAAGGTTCTACCCAAGCTTTGCCATTTTGTACAACATTAACGTACCAGCTAGCCGTAGAAAGTTTAGGATCTGTATAGTTATATAATGTCTCAATGTGTAGAATTTCTTGTTTGTCCTTATCAAAATATGGTGCGTATAACGCTACATCATCTTTAAATGCATAAGGTTCGTATGCAATAGTAATTCCTAATATCTGATCGAGTTCGTTAGATTTTCGTTTTATAAAAAGCTCTAAATCTTCTTTAGTAAACGATTGTATATTAAGCGCTTTTGCAATGGTATCACCTTCTCGCATCACTTCGAGAAGGAGGTTATTAACATCTTTTTCTAGTGTCTTAGTTGTCTCACTGCCCAATGTAGTTAATGCGTCTTGTCTACTGCTATTGAACTGTACAAGATCATATATTACCCATATAGAAGCTATTGCGAGCAGCGCAGTACTGATGTATAAAAATTTACGCATTTTTAAATAAGTTACTTTTTCTAATAACAGTGAGTATTAAACACTGACTTATAGTTCGTTCTTAAAGTCATAATCGAGTATTTCATGCACGTGCACGCTATCTACTTGTTTGTACGTTTCCTCAATAGGTGTGTCATCATATTGCGGTGGTTCTAGACCTTCTGCGATAGCTAGCTTTGTATAATAGTCACTTTTATTGGGGTGTTTTGGGATAACCGCATTAAATATATGCCCAAAAGCCTCTTTCTTAAGTATAGCCTTGATTATTCCTATACAATCATCTCTGTGTATTAAGTTTACTGGTGCTTTGCCATTACTTAATCCCTTACGACCGGCTAAGAACTTTACAGGATTGCGACTACCTCCAAATAACCCACCAAATCGTACAATCGTTCC
>Ga0115565_10003445_pt1 | contig 11260 bp, 8 predicted proteins | sample COGITO_mtgs_1105_FD_87199 | JGI IMG/M metagenome (GOLD analysis project Ga0115565, IMG submission 87199) | Pelagic marine microbial communities from North Sea - COGITO_mtgs_110530 | ecosystem: Environmental > Aquatic > Marine > Epipelagic | place: Germany:Helgoland, sampling site Kabeltonne... | reverse complement strand
TTTTCCTTAATATATGGAAACATAAAAGTTCCGTGAATTTGAACGAATTTAAAAAAATGGTTGGTGTAAAGTGAAATTATTTGAAATAATAATCACACCAATTACATCTGGTCTGTTTTTTTTCAAATTTTGGAGAAAAAAATCTTGTGCAAAAACAGTTTTGGACATTTATTTTTGTCCTTTTTTCCATACCGAAAATATGAGTTTCCTTAAAAAAGTGGTTGGTGTAAATCACTTATTTTGGATTTTTTAATCACACCATTTACATCTGACCTGTTTTTTTGATTTTTTTTAGAGAGAGATGGGCAGGCCTAAAAATAAAAATGCACAAGAAAAAGCTGTGCATTTTTTTTTTTTCGACCCACGTTCCTAACTCGATTCTGAGATATTTTTGTAAAATACCCGGTTGGAGTAAATTGTATTCTTTGTTAAATAAACTCTCACCATTAGCATCTAAATATGATATTTTAAGTAAATTGATTGAATGATTAGTATGAATATATAATATATAATATATAATATATTCAAATGAATAATGAAAAATATGAAGAAATTTACGATAAGCAAATATCTCCATTATATGGTTTAATGAGAAATGTGGAAGAAGATGAAATATTAATAAATGGAAATTGTTTACCGCATACATATTCTATTGTAGAACAACGCGTAGATATGACAGATATAGAATGTTACAGTGTAGACCCGCCTGGGTGTGAAGATGCAGATGACGCATTTAGTGTTTATGAAGAAAATGGTAAATTATATTTAGCAATTCATATTGCAGACCCAACCGAGTATATAAATATAAATACAGACCTTTGGAAATCAATAGAAAATAAAATAGTGACTAGGTATCCATCCAACCGAAAACCATTTCATATGATGCCAAGTGAGATAATGGAAATGTCAAGTTTGATGGTAAATAAATATGGGAATATAAAAAATGCAGTATCTGTAATAACAGAAATACACAAAGATACTTATATGCCAATTGGTAGTGTCAAACTATTATATACAATAATAAAGTTAAAAAAAGAGAACGCACTAGAATATAGTGAAGCGTGTGAACATAGTGAAGATATATTTGCAATTAAAACAAGCCTGAAAATAAGTGAAGCATTAGTAAAAAAAAGAGGAACTAGAACGAAGGGGGTAGAATTAAATAACATATCAACCTCAATCGTTAAATATACAAATAACATTCCAACATTAGAAAATGTTTCATCTGCCGAAAAAGGTATGAAACAAATGATTGCCGAATTTGCAATATTTGCAAACTCATTCGTAGGTAATTATCTAAAAATTCATTTTAATGACGCAGGCATATTTCGAACGTGTAATGCAAGTGAATTATTAAATAGTAGTGATGCGATTAATATGACTGGGGATGAGTTATTGCACGCAATTATAACACAGGGTATTCAAGCAGATTATATGAGTACAGTATCATCCCACGACTTGGTAGGGAGTGATGAATATACACATTTTACATCACCAATAAGGCGAGTATCAGATTGTATATGTCATTATTTATTGAAATATCTTTATCTAAAACAAACCGATACATCATCATCATCAGCATCAGCATCAATAACACCGCCTTTTACATTAGGGGAATTAGCAAATATTTCCGAACAATGTATTGTTGTGTCAAAACAAATAAAAAAAATTCAATACAGAGATAGCAAATTTAGATTGATACAATCAATGGGTAATATTATATCACACAAAAACAAACTAACAATAAGATATTATATCACCTGTTATAAGAATGGGTTTTTGAATTTAATTATAGACAAGATTGAACATTATAATACATATATATCGTATTCACTGCGAAAAGAATATTTTATATATGTGGATGACCCAAATAAAAAATATACGATTGACATCACACGGGTGAATTGTCCAAAAAAATTTGACGAGGGTTCGATACCAGAATTGGACCAACAATTTATGGTGTAAATTTTACATAATTTTACATAATTTTTTGAAAATATGATTGTATGCCGTTCTTTTCGATAAGTGTCTTATTAATATACTTATCAAATAATAGACTTTTAATTTCTTTACTTCTATAATCTTCTTCTTTTTTTACATATCGTTCATCCTCCACCAAACCAAACTCCCGTTTCCATTCAGCAAATTGTTTTTTCATTCGGTTGCGACGAGTAATGCTTTTTTTAAATTCGGGTATCTCTTCCAAAACAAGCGCAAGCAATTGTTGTATAGGTTTCATAATTTGGTTCGTAATATAATGGGCATAATCAATTTGTAACTTATTTTCTAATATATACGTAGGTGTTTCAATCTTATCTCCCTGTAACGCTTTTCTGTCTGAAACATTAACGTATGCAAATGGAATACGGTCGCCAGATGATGGTTTATTACCCGGGTCGCGTTTCCCAATACGGTCGGCTAATACTTTATGAGCAATTTGCTTAGGATTTTTGTAATTTGAACGAAGTGATTTAGTAATAATCAGCTTTTCCATAGGTATTTTTTCGTCAATCATATTTTGGAGTGCGTTTTTAAGAAATTCAATCGCATTATCTATGTTTTGCTCTTTCATTAATATATCAATAATACCCCCATAAATGTCTTTTACAATGGGGGCATTGTCTCTGCGTTTGAGAACAATACCCATACTATTCTGATAACATTTTTCAGCTGTATCCTGGTAAAGCATACCAACATACCTTTTCTTAGAAAGAAGACAAAATGGCATATACGTTTTTTCATATTCTAGGTCGTGTGGTTTTTTCAAGAATTTAGATGCAAGTTCTCCCATTTCCTTTGCTAATTCAATCGTAATTTCCAACGCCTTTTTACCCCGTATATCTTCACCTTCCATAGTTTGCAGGTTGAATGTGAAGAATACGCTGTCCGTATTATGAACAATTATATTGCCAACGCCTGCTGCGAAATGGTGGTTATCCGTTGTTAAATCATAAACATAATCATTATACTCAATATTTTCTATTTTTTTAATAGATTGCGCACATTTTCTTTGTTTATTGATTGTTGTATTAATTCTATATATATTTGGTTTATCTGTTCGTGTGTTAATAGAAGTGTTATAACCAATATTGTTTGCTAACCAACATATTTGAGCAGCCGATATTTGGTTCTTTTGGTCAATTCGTCCAAATATTTTGGGGTCTTTATCTCCATCAGCATCATATAATCCTTCCCAAAACGATTTTTGGAGGTCTATACTTCCATTTAAAATATAATCGGGAATAATCTTACAATTATTTCTATATAATAAAGTTCTATATTCGTCAATAAACTGTTTTTTTTCACCATAATTATCACAACTAAATGAGATTTTATACACTTTTGAACTTTTCAAGGTATCATATGTCATCCATCTATATTCAGGATAACATTCTTTACATAATTCCATATATTTTTCAATTAATTTCATATTGCTATTATTTAACGCCCACGAACTTTTTTGTCCCGATGGACATTTGTATGAACCACAACTACCGTCCCCAAAGAAGAAACCAAGTATTTTCGCTTTTTGTAATTCAATATTATCATTCATATTATCATTCATATTATCATTATTAATGCTATGATTTTCCTGTTTCATTGTTTTTTGCAATAGTTTTGTTCCAATAGATACATCTTTTGGACTTATTTCGTTACCATCTTCTAATAACAATGAATGGTCGTCGGTCACATCAACTACACCTGTATGAGTTAATATTCTTACCATTTTTTTATGTGGAGCTAATTTATGTCTAATAACCCGATGTAATTTTGTCCAACCACTTTCAGTCCAAGTTTCAACGCCATTTATATCACAGTATTCTTTTTCTTGCTTACCGTTTTCTATAAAATTGTTCCAATTATTATTTCCATAATCTTCGGCCAAATGTTCTATTTCAACGATTTGTATTTGATTATTTACTTTAATATAGGTAGGTGTATATTTAGCAACACTATCCCCATATATATATTCGGCCTTACTCATAACAATACCGTGTTTGGATGTTTTGCAAATCCGGTCTCCATAAACTTCTTCAACAACACGTTTGGCATAAGTAAGCAATAAACGCCCAGTAGCAGTAGTAGAAGCAGCAACATCTTTTTCATAAAATGTGCTGGTTCTAGCACCACATTGTCCATAAAGTGAATTTGCAGTAATTTTATAACTGAGTTGCCTTTTATCCAAAATATTTTTCATAAAATCATCTTGTTGTTGTGGAATAAGTTTTCGTGTTGCCTTACGAGCAGCTAGAAGTTCTTCCAATATAGAAGGCATTATTCCCTTTTGACCATTCGGAAATTGCGCCCATCTGCAAATTTTATATCCGATTTTCCTTTTTTCGGCAGCGCTAGAAGGGGTCTTTCTATAATAATCATATACGTCATAGGTAATATCAACATATTGATAACCATCTAGGTTGTCATAAATATAATTGCCATCTTTATCTATTTCACCAGTTGTTTTAATAAGAATATCATTTAAATTGTATTCTTTCGTCCATACTTTACTATCGTGCGATAAATTTTCACTAATCATAGAAGATGGATATAAAGATGCGTAATCAACACACGCTACTGGGTTGTCCAAATATAAATCACATTTTGGTGGGAGAACAATAGCGCCTTCATAACCAGTATCGTTATAATTCTTTTGAATAACAGGCATCAACGTATTTTTTTCCATACATTTTTTGGCAATAAAACTGGTTAGTTTAATACCTTGACCACGCATAACTAAGAAGTCCAGTGGTACACTGCAAATTGTAGACATTTCAATAAATCCAGTAATTACATCAATCTTGTTCATAAGGTGATGGACTAGGTTACAATCCTGAATACAATATTTTGCAATTGTTGCTCTACCGGCAGATGATTCTTTACTCAGTCGGAATATATCTTGTGGGGTTACATCGTCCTTTGATAATCCCCATTTAACACTTTTGCTCATATCTACACGTTCAATGCCCGAAATAGTAAATGATTTATCTTCTTTATTAATGGACTTAATTTTGAATTTTGCACCATCTTTATATAATTCACTGCTATGACTTATTTCTTCAAAGTGAATAAAACTGCCAACCTCTAATCCCATCATATTTTTTGTAATAATTGTCGTAGTATTAGTATCTTCTGTATGTATTAGTTCCTTCACATTATCCCCAATAAATTGACTTGAAACATAGTCCAATTTATAAGATGGAAGGTTAAAATCGCGCCTGAAATAATTATAAAGGTCAATTTGTAGACGTCCACCCATTTTAATAAATGTAAGGTCGTGCTCTCCGCTAGCAATCACAATCTTGCTTGTTTCAATACTTTTAATTCGCCCACGTTCGTCTAACTTACCACAAATATCATCTCTATTACGTGAAAGTTTCAAGAAACGTTTTACACAATTATTTTCTTTTGCGCGTTGAAACATAAAGTCGTAATCAAACCCAAATATATTATACCCGATTATAATATCAGGGTCTTCCTTGACAATTATATCCCGCCATTTTAATAATACATCTTTTTCTGTATCACACGTTTCTATTACGGCATTTTTAATATCAGTTGGTTCGTCGCATGTGTCAAGAACAACGCAGTGGTTTAGGTAAGGTTCTTTACTACCATATTTGAGAAATGTAGAACCAATAAACGTAACCTTGTCGCCTTCAAGTGGTGGGAAATTATTGAATGAAACAGTTAGTGCATTTACTTTATCGTCATAATCAAGTGTTGTGCTTTGTAATACACCGAATACGGTTAACTTATTTATGTCAGTTGTGGATGTTTTTACCTTTGTTTTATTCCATCCATAACCAGTATTCTTTTTATTATCTTCTTCCTCCTCTTCTGCCCCGTCCCCGTCCTCGTCACCAGGGCCATCACCAGGGCCATCACCTTCCCCATATCCAAAACTATCATCTTTATCATCTCTATCATCTCTATCATCTTGACCAACTGTCGTCTTTTTCCGCAGACTACTTATTTTGTTTTTTAACCATTTTTTTAATTTTTTTTCAATCATTTCCTGGGTTATTTTTGATTTATTTTTAGGATAAACGAAATCAATACAATCTAATTCTTTCATACTTACACTAAACCCAAACGCATTCATAATAATTTCTGGAAGTTCAACTTCTAAACTATCATCACACATTTCAACATCATAATCTCTAAAATATTCAACAATATTACTAGCCAACTTTTTGTAATTTTTAATGGGAATTGGAAAATCGCCGTGACTACTACTTGCTTCAATATCAAAACTACAAATCTTATAGGGGACTTGTGTTTCCTTATCATTTATAGGATAAATATAATTCCAGTCAATAATAAACTCGTAATTACACGTAGTATTTGTTTCATAACTTTCATTACCGTCATCATCATATTCACTATCATACCCGACAATTTCGATTTCACTTTTGTTAAACCCGACCCATCCAGAAGGACTTATATTACGAATATGAAAGAAACGAAGTAACGGTGGTATTTGCGCTTCATACAATTCTGTGTCATACCCACTGAAATAATAAGTGGTTAATAAACTGTCACCCTTATGAGATTTTTTATAATATAGATATTTAACTCTATTAAAGCAAGCCGTATTTTCAAACGTAATTTGAACAAATTTCTGCATTTTACCAGAATCAAAACCATATAATTTTTTTCGGTCTACCAATTCCATCGAAATGATTTGATTGGACATTTTTTTCCCTACTTTTTTTTTTATTTCATCGAAGAAACTGTTTTTAATGCGTTCATTCCAATTATTACCAACCCGAACAAAGAAGAAAGGGCGATAATTTTCAACATATATTGAGCAGGTCTCGCCTTTTTCATTAATGCCATACATTTGTATTTCAAATCTTTCAATGTTTTCCGAACTATCTGAACCACCATCATCGTCCCCGTTATCACATTCATCGTCGTTTCCTGATTTGTTATACGCATTAAAATCCAATAAACGAAATTGATAATCGTACATTGTTTAATGCAATTGTTATATTATTTTATATAATGGTTATTCTATTATATAAAAATCAATTTTATATAATATATGATATGATATAAAAAATAAAAAATATTTGGGTCAAAATCATATATACTTTTACATACTTTTACTACAAATATGTAGGAAATTAATTGCTATTATTCTTTCTTTCTTGGTTTCTTTTTCTTGATTTCTTTCTTGTTTTCTTTTTCTTTTTCTTTTTCTTTTTGTTTTTCGCAGGGGAATGAACCCTAATCCGAATACGCTTGCTCTTTTTTTTATCTCTTTTTTCTAAATTATTCTTTTTTGTACTATGTCTTCCAATATGTTTATGTCCCGGTTTAACAATAATACTATTCATAATATTGGTATTCGTATCAACCGTATTCGTATCAACCGTATTCGTATTCATATCAGTATCAGCCGTATTTGCATTGCGTTCAATCCATTCCTTAAACGCATTTACATTGCGCTCTCCATTATATTCAGTTTCTCCTTTTTTTGATATAAAAACAATATGAGGATATCCGCGTATATTTTCTTGCTTAATTGGTAACTTATTTACATAATCTTTATGTATCAACCCAATCATTAATTCCTTCTTATAATCGTTTTCTAATTGTTTTCCAGCATTTTCCCAAGCGGGACGCATGCTATGACAATGACCACACATAGGATGAAAAACAGATAACGCCATGGGGACACCTTTTTCATAATTAGTATTCATTAGGTTTATTGTGTCTTCAATATTATTATTGTTATTGTTATTATTATTATATTGTTTCATATTTGCGGGTTTTTTGAATTTAAAGATGGAGCTCAAATTATTTGATAAGTTATTTGATAAGTTACTCATATTTGTATCTGGATCAATTGAAAATGATAATGCCATTATAAAATAACAATATATATTATTTTTTATAAATGTAAATATATATACATATATATACGATAATGTCTAGTTGTAATAGATGTGAAAATCCATTTTTGATGATGTTTATATTATTAACATTTATAGTTATAGGATACTATTTTACTTTAGCAAATATGACGAATAATAAAAAGACTGGTGCGAAAACCGTAGAAGGATTTACTGCAACTGAAAATGAAGAAATGTTTAAATCCTGTCCAACATCATTGGTAAAAGAAGGTTCAAAATATTATCTTTTCAATAAAAATATACCTAAAAAAGATGGTGTGAACCCGTATGTAATGGATAGTTTAGATGAATATGTTGAATTTATTGAGTTTCAACGTAGCAAAGGGATAGATTGTCCGGTTTTATACATTGAAGGTAATTATAACGTACAAGGAACAAAGGAATATAGGGTACAACGAGCACCTGGAAAATCAACTAATGTAAAACCCAAACACCCACCATTGACTAAACTATTAGACGCAAACCGTGACTCAGATGTTTATAATAGAAATATGTTTGCTGGATTTGATAAAGATAATTTGTATATTGGTGAGTATACACCATTAGATGAACGTTTTCACGCATTTAAAGATCAAGAAAATAGTCCTAATGCGATGGACCCCAACTGGGGGGGAGCTGAGGTTTCCCAACAACTATTGGCACCCCAATTAGAACAAAGAAAAACCGAATTAAGCACTGATTTCACCCCCAAATTTATTTACGAAGAAAACCGTTATAACGTAAGAAATTAATCGTACTACGATAGATAGATATTTATTCTATAAAAAAATGTATTAAAGTTTTCCATTCTATAAATGAAATTATAGAATGAGAAATTTGGAAAAAGATTTAGTTATCACAATTCTAGCAGGAGGTGAAGGAAAAAGAATGAAATCAGCATTACCTAAGGTATTGGTTACGTTTAATAAAAAACCGATGTTAATTGGTATTATAGAAGAATGTATAAAGTTAAACCCAAACAAGATTATTGTTGTTACAGGGAAACACCATAGTCAAATAGTGAACGCGGTAAATACGTATTTTATTGATGTTATTGATAAGACTGATATTATTTTCGTAAAGCAAACGGAACAAATCGGTACTGGAAATGCTGTTGCTTGCTGTTTAGATACATATTCTTACAATGATAACGTCCTAATTATAAACGGGGACACCCCAAATTTGAAATCTGAAATTCTTCAAACATTCGTTGACCAATTGTATTTACAGGATTGTGCGAATGGGTTAATGACTTGTGAATATGATGACCCGACTGGATACGGTAGAATTATAACAGATAATGACAATATGGTTGAAAAAATTGTGGAGGAAAAAGATGCAACGGAAGAAGAAAAAAAAATAAATTTGATTAATACCGGCATATATTTTGTGAAGGGAGTATCGCTAAAAGAATTAATACCCCTTATAAAAAATGACAATGTGCAAAATGAATACTATTTGACTGATTTAATCTCATTATGCTATCAATATAAAAATCAACGGATTTATAATATGATTTTATCCAAGGGAAATATAAAATATGTTCTAGGCGTGAATACCAAAAAACAGTTGGAAGAATTAGAAGATTTGCAAAAGTTGCAAAATCATTTATCATAATAATATGGTTATTTTTACATTATTTTTTGAACCAACCATCACCCAAACAATTTGCGGTGACTGGATCTAAAAACTTACCGAGTTCTAACTCTATTGCTTGGTTTCTTAATACCCTGTCTGTTATGTTTTCACCAGTTTCAAAAAATCTCCAATGATGACATGTTCTTCTTCTTTGATTTTTGGGGGTGTCAAAGAATTTAAATGGTTTTTTACCGTATTTGTCACACTTCACTACGGTAAAAGAAAGAATTATATTAAAATTTGACCCGCAATATCTAGCCAATGATGAATGTATTAGCATATTAAGGTTATTACTATTGTCGTAATAATTAACTCTGTATACGTCTCCATCAACTAATTCATCTCCATCATATTCTCGTATTGGCATTATTAACTTATTTTTATTTTACAATCATTCATTGAATTTACATTTTCAATTTTCAATTTTCTCATAAATGAAATAAAGTAATTCTATGAGAAACATTTGAGTGAATATCCATCTTTAATATATAATTTGATTTTACTATGACCTTTATATGGGATTATTTTTTCATTTTCGTTCTCAATACATTTTATCTCAACATTGAATAGTTCGCTAATAATTTTATACGCATTTACGCAAGTAGTATTGTTATTTAACTCAATCCATTTAACATTAGTGTTGTTATGTATAATCGCACCATAAAGTGGGGTTGATTTCTTTGAAGAACATATAAATTCCATAATTGACTTTGTGTATGTATATATATATATATACTATACATAGACAAATCTAATAACTAATATCTAATATCTAATATCTAATAACTTTCATACACATTTAATTTATTGTTCAACTAAATTGTCACTACTCATATTTTTTAATTCTTTTTTCTCGGGAATACAGAAATAACCGCAAAAGTTTGAATAATCATTTCGGGCATAATTGCGTGCAGCTTCCATTGGGTCAAAAATTGGGTTTCCTTTTGCGTCAACAGATTTTACATCTAGTTTGCCTGTTTTATGGCTCCAACTCGGCGTGTTATTGTCTTTTCTATAAAAATGGTAATCACTTTTATTCCATTCTTTCGGGGACGTAGTTGCCATTGCCCCATGATAATATCCATCAGGGCATTTTTTTTTGGATTTACCATTAAATTTTATATGGGGATTGTCCGCTAGAATACGGGGGACAACATTTTTACATTTATATCTAAATCCATTTTTGCTCCGTTTTTTTCTTGTAAAATTATATATATCTTTGGGCAAACCTCTATAATAACCGGGTTGTGCGGTACTGCATTTTTTTTGTGTTTTGCATTTATTATACGCTTTTTTATCAATTAAATTTAAAAAATATGAATAGCAGTTATGCGAACGTTTAATATATTCGTTTGAGTTCCAAATTCGTGGTTCATATTTGGGCATTATTAATAATTAATATATTAATAACATATAATAATAATTAAAAATAAATTATTATTTATAATAATGGAGAAAAAAGATGATGACTACTATAAATTAGACAATGAATATAATGTAAATGAAAATGAAAATGAAAATGATGAATTAGTGGATATTGATATTGATATTGGAGTAATTCAACAAGGCAACGAAGGTGTAGAGAAAAATAGGCGTATTGAATTAATGACATTAAGACACCGACCACAATCCCCCTGTAAATTATCTCGATCGACATTACATAAAAATTTATCGGCAGATTTCTCAACCGAAAGTATAAACACGATGCAAAAAAGATATGA
>Ga0115565_10003441_pt1 | contig 11267 bp, 6 predicted proteins | sample COGITO_mtgs_1105_FD_87199 | JGI IMG/M metagenome (GOLD analysis project Ga0115565, IMG submission 87199) | Pelagic marine microbial communities from North Sea - COGITO_mtgs_110530 | ecosystem: Environmental > Aquatic > Marine > Epipelagic | place: Germany:Helgoland, sampling site Kabeltonne... | reverse complement strand
TCTTGCGTGGCACTTTGTAACTGCAATGCTTTTAATATTTTAAAGAGCAAAGCGCGACGTTTTTGGATCTTGTCTGTCAGGTAAATTCTGTATTCATTTCCGTGGCAAGCTAAAATATCATCGCACTTATTTGTTAATTTTGAAAAACCGCCGCCAGCTTCTATGTTGTCATGAAATATTTTTGTAAAATCTTCAGGCTCCTCAATAGATCGTCCATCACTCATAATTTTTTTAAATAATTCGACGATATCACAAGTATCTATTTTACTGCTGTTTAGCTTTGAATCTAATTCCATTTTGGACTGTTTATGAGCAATTGAAATTAACCGGCAAAACATTACTCCCAGCGCCTCTTTAGATGATGATTGTGATCTACAAATTAATGAGGCAATCAAGGCGTATCGTTTTTCTTTTCGACACTCCTTTAGCTCATCCGCATTAAGTTGAAAAGCTTCTTCAGCAAACTGTGCAATTTTGATTTTTGCAACGCCATCTAAGCAATGAATAATATTTTTAATCGATATTAACCAATGGAAGTGTTTTAAAAACTCATGAATTTTATTAATGGTTGGACGATGAGGTGTTTTTTTAATCTTATTAAATAATGTATGATACCCATCATTTTTAAGGTTTAATAATTCACTAAGTGTGTCCAAAAGATCGAATGAGGTTATTTTTTCTGTAATTTCGTTAAAAATTTTATTATTAACGTTATGCCTCATATGACGAACAAGGCGACTTAATTTATAAAAGCTTGGCAGCTCATAACTTTCGTGCACTAATTTTTCTATGACCGCATTGATAATATCAGGAATATTATTCATGAAGTGTGAAGCATCATAAGCATGCTTGATTGCTAACTTTTGTCCATAATTAATTTTTTTACCGTTACCACAATCATGTTTTCCCCAACGCTTAACCTTAAGAAATGATCTTATTTTTTTTCTGTGCCGATAGATGCTTTTATTATTATTGCCGTAACCAGGGCTTAATCGGTAGTGGTACTTTAGTGCTTGTCGGATATAAACAATGACCTCTGACGGTATTTTGTCTATATCAATAAAATATCCCAGCTTTTGAAACGTTTTAAGTTGGATAGCCATTTGGAAACGAGATTTATCTGTGTTTGCCTCGCTGTTAATCATATCAAGCTCATTTTCAGATAAAGAATAGCAACGACTTAATTCATGAGGTTTGATTTTCATTCGTTTAGGGAAACGCGGGTAAGCCGTTTTTTCAATTGCTGTCACATGTTCATTCCTTATCCATTCCAAAAACATGTGTTTTAGGAACGTTATAATTTGATGTTGATTTGTATCGGTAAATAGGTGAGAATTCGTTCCAAAAATAGTGCCAAAACAAAGCAAGCCAAAATACATGATTATTTATGTTTTTGGAACACGTTTTTAATGACAGGAGGTTGATTTGAAATTTGGCTATGCTCGCGTATCAAAAAATGAACAATGCCTAGATGTGCAAATACAAAAATTAACGGAAGCTGGTTGTGAGGAAATTTTCCAAGAAAAGATTTCTGGCGCTAAAGATGATAGGCCTCAATTAAAAGCTGTAATGGCTCGGTTAAGAAAAGGTGACACGCTCTGCGTTGTTAGATTAGACAGGCTTGGGCGGCGGATGATGAAATTGGTTGAATTCATTAACCAATTTAAAGAAAAAGGTATTGAGTTTGTTTCATTGGAAAATAATTTGGATACATCTTCTCATATAGGAATGCTGTTATTTAACATTTGTGCAGCCTTTTCAGAGATGGAGCGAGAGCTTATTCGTGAGCGAGTTAAGGCAGGCCTTGATTCTGCAAAAGAGCAAGGTCGCACTGGCGGAAGGCCAAAAGCATTAACAAACAAAAGAGCTGATGCCGTTAGAGCATTACGTCACTCAGGAACAATGTCTGTTAAAACAATTTGTGAAACCATGAAAATTAGTCGTTCAGTATTTTATCGATGCATAAATGAAGAAATAGAGGTCATATAAAAGCTCTAAATATTAACTTATCAATTAAAATAATTGCATTTATTTGCTTATATGGATATAATTTGTTCAAATTTTAAGTTTGGAGCTGTAATGAAAATACCTTTTGGAACAAGAATACCTAATGAAAAAGAAACTTTGGAATTAAAAGAACTTGGTTTTAACTTGGATAATTTAACTTTATCTGGTCGCTATTATTTTTTAAATATACCTGAGACATCTCGTTTTCAAGTAACTAAAGAAACGCCTGCGTTCGATAGAAATGAGTATTCAGTGAAATATAATAATGTGGAAGTTATTACTATTAATCAAAAAACTGCTATTTATGATTCGTGGGTATATTTCCACTTGAACTCATCTGCTATAACACAAGCAATAGAGTTGAATGAAGAAATTACTCCTGAACAAGCCCATAATATGAACAAAGAACCAGAATTAACAGAATATCAACAACGATTATCAGAAAGGCTATCCCAATTAGAATTCATTATATTTGGGGGTGGAGCAAGCCGCGGTTATGGCAAAATGATTGGAGTTCAATTCCCATATTTAAAAGATCTCCGAGCAGAAAATCCTCAAGAACACGATGCGTTTTTACAAACTAAAGATAATTACAAAGAATTAGCAGAAATGTTTCCAAGCTGGAATGACCATAAAGGCCTTCAGGCTAAATATGAATCTGCTGACGTAGGGGTTTTTGCTGCTTTGGGAGCATCAAGTGAGAATGGTGAACCACCAGAATGCTCTATTATGTAATTTTAGAGATTAATGATTAGAGAGTTTTAGGCTAAAGCTCTATTTTTAAGTGCTATAAACGATCCATTTCTATTCACTTTTTAAATTCTACGCTAAAACCCTACAGCCCTTTCTCTGAAAGGGCTGAAAGCCTTTTTGAAAAGTGAAGTGACCCAAATTGACACGTATCCTGCCCAGCCCCGTAAAAGACCAATCATAAGTGTCGCTATCCCCGGCATAATCTGTGAGCTCTCTTTACTACTTTTCATGATGGGAAGGAAAATTAATGACTATTAAAAAATATTTGTTTGCAATAAAGCACAGATAAAAAGGGTGTTACTTTATCTATAAAGTGAACAAGAGACAGCGTCTTCTTGTTGAATAAGTTGTTAGTGATAATCATCAGATTTTCTAATGATAGCAAGCTTTAGAGAGAAATAAATTGTTGTTTTATGGGGCTTAAATTTATTTATTGGTGATTTTTTAAATAAATAAAATTCTATTTAAGCAAACTTTACTTTTATTGAGTATTTTTTACTCGAGGGGTATAATGATCCAATCTGGATTGTCTCAATATATTGTCTAAATGATAAGAGAGTATTTAAGCTTAACTCAGCCCTGATTTTTTTTGTATAAAAGTTGTTGTCGTGCATTATTTAAGTGTTCTTTGGATTGATTATTTTTTTAGTTAAATTTTCGCCACAGCTATTAATAATAATCCTCTTTATAATGTATGCCCACACGCAATATAATCATAACAGCATTACAAAGAAAATTTATTTACAAAGCGCGTGAAATTTAAATACTTAAGGAGTGACTGTATACATAAGTCACAAATAGGGAATAAAAAATTAATTGATGGATGCAATTATGTTAAAAACAACGTCTCTTTATATACAAATAGCGCTTTTAACGCTTATTATTCCGGAAGCATCCGCAGGTTCAATGACACTCAAGAGCGCAGAAAAAATTGCCTTAGAGCGTTCTTCAGAGGTAAAAATTATTTTGGCACAAAGCCAGGAGCTATCAGAAATAGCGATTGCGAAAGGCCAATTTAATGACCCTAAGCTTAATATTGCCATTGCTAATTTACCTACGGATAGTTTTAATTTTTCACAAGAGCCAATGACTCAAATTCAGTTAGGTATTGAACAAGCCTTTCCTAAAGGCGCCAGCTTAAGCTACAACACTTTGAACATGCACCACAAAGCACTGGCGAAACAAGAGGATGGCAGTGTTATGCGTCTGAAAATACGTCAAAAAGTTAGGTTGTCTTGGTTAAATCTAGCCTTTTGGTTAAATGCTAAAAGCATTTTAGATAAAGAAAAGAGAGTATTTGAAAATCTAGTTCAAGTAACGCAGTCGATGTTAGCTAATAATAAAACTCAGCAAAAAGACGTTATTAGAGCAAATTTAGATCTGTTAAGTATAAAAAACAAACTCATTACCGTGAGTGAAAACATACAGTTGGCTAGAAGTGAACTGGCACGTTGGATTGGTAATAATAAAGCGAGTCGTGTTAATCCAAGCTATTTGCCAAATTGGCGATTGGGCTCTGTTTCAAACCTTTTTTCTAATCTTAAAAACCATCCCGTTTTAATTTCGGATATGGAAAAAATCAATGCTAAAAACAACAAAGTAAACTTTCAAAAGGAACAGTTTAAACCTGAATTTTCTATGGGGGGAGGCTATGGTTTTAGACAAGGAAATAATGGAAATGGCAGCAAGCGTGCTGATTTTGTTCAAATAAAACTAGGGGTGAGTTTACCTTTATTTCCAAGCAAGCGACAAAATAAACAATTAAAGGCAAGTCAGCTTAGTCTTTTTTCCCAAAAGGAAATGCGCGTGGGGCATGTAAGAGATTTATCTGACATGCTTAATAAAAACCTAGCCACGTTTAACCTAAAACAGCGAAGTGCTAATTTATACCAGTCACAGTTGGTTCCAGAAGCCAAACACTATGCAAAGGCAACGTTATCCTCTTATGAAAATAACAAAACAGATTTCCCAACGTTAGCCAAAGCCTACGTAACACAATTTAATACCGAACTTGGCTTTATACAAGCGCTGCGCGATCGTACACAAGCCCGAATTAATTTGCTTTTTATACAAGGACGATAAAATGAAAAAAGCATATCTTCAATCAATAATTTTATTTGCTACTTTTAGCGTAGGTGTTGTGGTTAGTCCTTATTTAATGAAAAGCATGGGGGCATCACAAGAGGTGATAAAAAAACGTAAAGTAAAGTATTGGGTTGCGCCAATGGATCCTAAATTTCGTTCAGATAAGCCAGGTAAATCCCCAATGGGAATGGCACTTGTACCTGTTTACGAACAAGAAGATCAAAGTATCCCTAAAAAGCGAAGAATAAAATATTGGGTTGCACCGATGGATCCTAAATTTCGTTCAGATAAACCGGGTAAATCACCCATGGGAATGGATTTGGTGCCTATTTATGCTGAATCTGGAAACTCAGCTGAGGATAGCTCTGTAAAAATATCACCGCGTGTTATTAATAATTTAGGCGTGGTTACGTATAAGGCGACTTATCAAAATCTCTCAAAACAAATAGACACAGTTGGGTATGTGAAAGCCAATGAAAATAATATCGAAAATGTTCATTCATATACGGATGGTTGGGTCAGAAATTTAAAAGTTAATACCGTGGGAGCTAACGTAAAAAAAGGGCAAGTATTGTTCGAACTTTTTTCTCCAACCCTTGTTAATGCTCAACAAGAATTGCTGCTTGCTATTAATTCAAACAATCAGTCTTTAGTAAAGGCTGGAAAGGAAAAATTAATTACGCTCGGATTAAACACCACTCAAATAGAGAAAATTATACGGTCGAAAAAACCAGAAAAGCAAATACAAATTTTCTCTAAATCCTCAGGAATAGTTTCAAAATTAAATGTGCGTGATGGTATGTATATCAAACCAGATTCAATGCTTATGGTCATTGATGATTTACGCTCCGTATGGGTTCAAGTAGAGGTTTATGAGAAAGAATCTAATTGGGTTAAGTTGAATCAAGTTGCGGTAACGCAATTTCCTGGGTTACCTGGAATGCAATGGCAGGGCGAAGTGATTTACGTGTATCCAACACTTAATAAAATAACTCATACATTACCTGTTCGATTAAAATTTCCTAACCCCGATTTAACTTTAAAACCTAATATGTACGCATCCGTTAAAATATTTGTTCCCAATATTGAGAAGCAGTTGGTTATACCCCAAAGAGCAGTGATACCTACAGGCAAAGGGGCACATGTTATTATCGCGCTCGGTAATGGTCGATTCCGACCTCAATCCGTTACGCTTGGTTATAGCTCTGGCAATATGGTTTCTATTATTAGTGGGCTGAGAAAGGGAGATCAAGTGGTCAGTTCAGGGCAATTTTTAATTGATTCAGAATCAAACTTAAACGCTTCTTTTGAGCGTGTTGATCCTAATCGCAAAGAAAATACAGACAGGCATTCAATGATGAACATGCAAAAAGACAAGGAAATGTCGCTAAAAGAAGGTGAAATATTAGCAATTAATCGTGATAAAAAAATGATAACAATTAGACATCAACCCATTAAAAAATTAGGCATGCTTACCATGGTTATGGAGGTATCAATTGATGAGAAGGTTAGTTTTAAACAATATAAAGTTGGCCAATGCATAACGTTTCGGATGAAGTCTATGGGAAATAACCGTTATAAAATCATTGAAATACATGCCCTTAATTCCTCCCTTAAAACGAACTAATTGGAGTTAATATGATTGAGAGAATCATAGGTTGGTCTATAGACAATCGATTTTTAGTTATTATTTTTAGTCTGCTTATGTTTGCAATAGGTATTTTTACGGTTTCAAATACACCTGTGGATGCCATTCCTGATCTGTCGGACGTACAAGTTATTATTAAAACACCTTATCCAGGTCAAGCGCCTCAATTAGTAGAGCAACAAGTTACTTACCCATTGGCAACGGCTATGTTGGCGGTGCCAGGGGCAACAACGGTAAGAGGTTACTCTTTTTTTGGTGATTCATTTATTTATGTTTTATTTAAAGATGGTACGGATTTGTATTGGGCTCGCTCACGCGTTTTAGAATATTTAAATCAAGTGTCAGGACAATTACCAGCTCAGGCAAAGCCACAACTAGGCCCTGATGCAACCGGTGTTGGCTGGGTGTACGAATATGCGTTAACCGATAAAAGTGGTAAACACAGTCTGTCAGAATTAACGACGTTTCAAAATTGGTTTTTAAAATATGAGTTACAAACCGTACCTGGTGTGTCAGAAGTAGCAACGATAGGAGGTATGGTTAAGCAATATCAAGTCGTTGTTGATCCTAATAAGCTCCGGTCGTACAACATTACCTTAAATAAAGTAAAACAAGCCATTATTTCAGCAAACCAAGAAGTCGGTGGCTCTGTCATCGAAATGGGGGAGGCGGAATATATGGTTAGGGCCAAAGGTTATTTAGACAGCGTTTCAGCGTTTAAACATATTCCTTTGGGAGTCACGAAAAGTGGGATCCCCATTCTACTAAGTAACGTGGCAGCAATTAAATTAGGACCTCAATTACGTCGAGGAATTGCGGAGTTAAATGGCGAAGGTGAGGTGGTTGGCGGCGTTGTTGTTATGCGGATGGGTGAGAATGCGCTTGAGGTATTAAATGCGGTAAAAGCAAAGTTGAAAAAATTAAAACGCAGTTTACCTTCAGGCGTAGAAATTGTACCAACGTATGATCGTTCAACGCTTATTAACAGTGCGGTTGAAACGCTAAAATCAAAGCTAACAGAAGAAATTATTGCCGTGATATTGGTTTGTTTTATTTTTCTGTATCACTTTCGTTCGTCATTAATCATTGTATTTACACTTCCTCTTAGCATATTGCTTGCTTTTATTGTTATGCGTTTACAGGGAATTAATGCAAACATCATGTCGTTAGGAGGCATTGCCATTGCTATTGGCGTTATGGTGGATGCAGCCATTGTGATGATTGAAAATGCACATAAGCATTTAGAAAAAAATGAGGTAACAGATGAAAATCGCTGGCAGATAATCAAAGACTCAGCAATGGAAGTGGGACCCGCACTTTTTTTCTCTTTACTTATTATCACGTTAAGCTTTATTCCAGTCTTTACTTTACAAGCACAAGAAGGGCGTTTATTTGCGCCATTAGCCTTTACAAAGACCTATGCAATGGCGACCTCTGCGATCGTCTCTATTACATTGGTACCTGTATTAATGGGGTATTTTATTCGAGGAAAAATAACGCGAGAAGAGGAAAACCCCTTAAATCGATTAGTCATTGCACTTTATCGACCATTGATTAATTTTACGCTTAAATTTCCAAAGCTTATTCTTGTCTTACTAGTCTGTCTTGCTGTTGGCACTGTTTATCCTTGGAAACAGTTGGGCTCTGAGTTTATGCCGCAATTAGATGAAGGGGATTGGATGTATATGCCCTCAAGCTTTCCGGGCATTTCTATTGGCAAAGCTCGGCAGATTTTACAAGAAACAGATAAGTTGATCAAAAAAGTACCTGAGGTGAAAAATGTGTTTGGCAAAGTAGGCAGAGCACAAACTGCGACCGACCCAGCCCCTCTTAATATGATTGAAACCATTATTCAATTTAAGCCAAAGTCACAGTGGCGAAAAGGTATGACACCAGAAAAGCTTAAAAAAGAAATGAATGAAGTAGTTAAGCTTCCAGGTATTACTAATGCGTGGGTTATGCCCATTAAAGGACGCATTGATATGTTGGCAACGGGCATTAAAACACCTGTGGGCATTAAAATTGCTGGCTCAAAATTAAGTACCATTCAATCGATTGGTATGGAGCTAGAAGGTATTATAAAAAACATTCCTGGCACGGCTTCAGTGTATGCCGATCGAGTGGTAGGTGGTCGTTATGTTACGATTGATATCAATCGATTAAAAGCGGCAAGATATGGTCTTAATATTAAAGCAGTTCATCAAATAATTAGCAGCGCCATTGGGGGTATGAATATATCAGAATCGATTGAAGGTCGAGAACGATATCCTATTAACTTACGCTACCAACAAACGTGGCGTAATTCCGTAGATAAATTAAAGGGTTTACCTATTGTGACGATGCAAGGCCCTCAGATCACTCTGGGGGACATTGCTAAGGTTCAAGTGGAAGATGGACCACCAGCCATTAAAAGTGAGAATGCACAGTTAATGGGTTGGGTTTTGGTTGATTTAAAAACCAGTGATATTGGTGATTACGTTAGTCGAGCACAAAAAATTATTGATGAAAAACTTAAGTTACCGCCAGGTTATAGCCTGTCTTGGTCTGGTCAATATGAATACATGGAGCGTGCGAAAGCTAGGTTGATGTATGTTGGTCCACTTATGTTATTTATTATCATGTTGTTGCTTTATATCCATTTCAGACGTTTTACTGAAATGTTTTTGGTAATGGGCACACTACCGCTGGCATTAATTGGTAGTGTCTGGTTGTTGTATTTTTTAAATTACAACCTGTCCATTGCGGTTGCTGTTGGCATGATAGGCCTTGCAGGGATTGCGGTTGAAATTGGTGTCGTCATGTTAGTGTACTTAAATCATGCGTTAAACGATCAACGTAAAGAAAATAAAACCATAGACGAGTCTCACATTAAGCAAGCCGTTATCAATGGCGCATTGCTTCGTGTTAGACCAATTATCATGACCGTTGCTTCGACCGTAATTGGCTTAGTACCTATTATGCTGGGTAGTGGAACGGGCTCTGCGGTTATGAGGCGGATTGCAGCACCAATGGTTGGCGGTATGATTAGTGCTACCTTGTTAACGCTGTTTGTGATCCCTGCGGTATTTTATTTGTGGAAGAGAAGAAGTATTTAGAGCATGAGTGAAAAAGAGAGAGGACGTTTGTGAGTAATATATTGATATCAATTTTCGTTAACATATTCATTATGTTAGTCACAACGTTGATTTTTTATGACATTTTAAACGGTATCATCAGAGCGATAGCTAATAAAAAATTATCTCCAAGATTATTATTGGTCATATTAATGCTAGGTATTTTTTCCGCTCATGCTTTAAGTATTTTTATTTATGGTATGGCTTATTGGTTACTGGCATACGTTTCTCATTATCCCTCTCTTGAGGGAATAGATGCCACTGGCTTCGGTTCATATTTGTATTACTCTGCAACCACTTACTCTTCCTTAGGGATTGGGGATGTATATTCTAGAGGCTGCATGCGAATTATCACCAGTTTTGAAGTGATAAATGGTTTAACTTTAATTGCTTGGTCTGCAACGTTTACCTATTTTTCAGTTCAGAAAAGGGGTCGTGTGGAAGAACTGACAAAAAGTGGGATTTGAAAAAGCACAAGAACAACATGAGTTTTATTGAAACAATACGAAAGACGTAAATATTTCAAAAAAAAGCCTTGGTAATATTTTAAACCTTAAAATTATGGGTAACCAATATTGATTCTATTTACAACAGAAACTACACAACTAAATTAACCTGTTTTTTTTAAACGATAAACTAAAGAATAAACGCCAGGCAAGACAAGCAAAGTCAAAATAGTAGAAGAAATAATGCCCCCAATGACAACCGTTGCGAGTGGCCTTTGCACTTCCGCCCCAGTACCTGTAGCAATTGCCATAGGCACAAAGCCTAACGCAGCAACTAATGCAGTCATTAGTACAGGTCGTAACCGACTTAGTGCGCCATAAACAACTGAATAGTTTACCCATTTGGATGACTGCTTAAGTTTATTAATAAAAGTAACCAGCACAAGACCATTTAAAACAGCAACCCCTGAAAGAGCAATAAAGCCAACGCCTGCTGATATAGATAATGGAATTCCCATATACCATAAAGAAAGGACACCGCCGGTCAAAGCAAAAGGAATGCCGCTAAAAACAATCAAAGCATCTTTTTTACTTTTTAAAGCAATGTATAGTAGCAATAGTATTAATATTAATGTGATAGGAACTACTATCATGAGAGTTTTCATGGCAGATTGTAATTGCTCAAATTGCCCACCATAGGAAACCCAGTAACCACTTGGGAATTCTATCCCGGATGAAACAACTTGCTTTAATTCAGTGACAAAGCCACTTAAATCTCTACCTCTAACATTAGTTGTGATGACAACTCTTCGCTTCCCATTTTCTCTGCTTATTTGATTAGGTCCTGCATTTATTTTAAATGAGGCAACCTCGCTTAAAGGAACAAAGTGTTTGATAGAGTCTGATTTTTCAGGGAGTGCAATAAAAATAGAGCTAAGTATATGAGAGTCTTTCCTTAACTTCTCTTTTAATCTAACAACAAGCGAAAATCGCTTATCACCTTCGAAGATATCACCAACAACCTGCCCATTAATGGCCGTTTTTATTGCATCTTGAACGGCAGCCATTTTTACGCCATACAAAGCCATGCGTGTTAGATCAACATCCACAGTAATAGTAGGTAAACCTGATACTTGCTCAACACGTGAATCAGCTGCACCTTTAATTTTTTGTATAACGCTTAAGATCTGGTTTGCATTGTTCAATAAAGTATTC
>Ga0115565_10003439_pt1 | contig 11268 bp, 10 predicted proteins | sample COGITO_mtgs_1105_FD_87199 | JGI IMG/M metagenome (GOLD analysis project Ga0115565, IMG submission 87199) | Pelagic marine microbial communities from North Sea - COGITO_mtgs_110530 | ecosystem: Environmental > Aquatic > Marine > Epipelagic | place: Germany:Helgoland, sampling site Kabeltonne... | reverse complement strand
TAGAGCAGCAATTATCCAAATTTTCTGCCAAGAAAAATATATTAAAGCAGATACAAGAAATAAAGGAATAAGAGCTTCACCAAATGAAAATCCAAGATTTGAAATTGATAGAGCTTTTCCACGGTTGTTGACAAACCAACGTGACATTGCAACTGCAGCTATGTGAGTAGACATGCCCTGTCCAGTTAATCTCAGGCAAAATATTACCACTGGAAGCAAAGCAACTACGGGATTGAATGCCATAAAGAGACATGAAGTAGAAAGTGCACATAAAACCATTGGCCCAAGCTTTCTAACCCGCATAATATCTGTGAGACCGCCGGCCCAAATCATAACAATGGCAGATGCAAAAGTCCCAAATCCATATATTAAACCCCAATCACCATGGGATAAATTAAATGTATTCCTGATTTCACCTGAAAATATTGAAATAAAATATGTTTGTCCAAAACTTGACATAAACGTTAACAACGTTCCAGCTGCTAGCCACCGGCTATTCTTTAATATAAATTGAAACATTTTTTATCTCATCAGTTGTCTTACATTGGGCAACAAAAAGCTACATGTAAAGAAACTAGATTTTTTGAAGAAACTTTGTTTAAATAGCTAACTTAACAGATCTATTGATCATGTTAAATTTTAAGATCTAGTCGAGGCTTCCAGAAAGGTCTAAAAAGTTCAATTTTTGGGCATCGGTTCATAACAACTTTTAAGCCAGCATTTTCAGCTAATTTTGCTGCTTTATCATCATAGACGTCTATTTGGCCCCAAAGAACTTTGGCTCCAATAAATATTGCCTGTTCTGCAAATCCATAAAATTCTTCTTTCGGTCTGAATACTTCTACCATATCAACTTGTTGATCAATTTCTGCAAGTGAATGGTATACTTTTATCCCACGAATTTCATGGAGATTAGGATTAGGATTTACTGGTAGCATTGTATATCCAGTTTCATGGAGTACGCGTAATACGCCATAGCTGAATTTAGTCTTATCCGCGCTGGCACCAACTAACGCAATTGTTTTTACAGAACTTAAAATATCAGCAAGATATTTTGGATCGTAGTCATAGATATGGTTAACTTCTGCATCAGGCATTATTATACTTCCTTTGGTGTCGCTATATCTGCTTTAAGTTCATGAGGTTTTAATGGGTCAAGAAATGGATTACGGTATAAATTACCATGACTTTCAACACCAATTTCTATTGTAATATCAGTAAGTGGTCTAGCCACACACAAGATGATATAACCGTCGTTAATTTGACGATTATTTAAAGCAACTTGGCGATTTTGATCAACTTTACCAGAAATTAATTTAGCTGCACACGTAATGCATCCCCCATATTTGCAACCAAATGGAAGATCTACGCCTTGATCACGTAGTGTCTCTAAGATTGGGCGTTTAGAATTAACTTCAAAAGTCTCTCCATCACGATTTGCAATTGTAATAGTTCTCATAACCAGATGTCACTTGTACAATCACCACCAGGGTATCGCGCTTCGTGACATCTGCTTGGTCCATTTGGCTCTTTTCCAAAATCCACTATGAAGTCTTCATTTAATGACATCCCACCATTTATAGGATCACAATCAATCATAACCATGACGCCTCCTTGTTCACGAATTTCAGGATAAAACTGATTATCCCAGGTGGAAAATAGTGATGTGGTGACATATAGCCTTTTCCCATCCAAAGAAAGTTGGAACATTTGAGGGCCTCCAGCCATTTTTACACCATTCACAATAGGTGCCTTACCTAACAATCCACCCATCCAAACTTGGCCGGTGAGAATAGGATTATGTGGATCTGAAATATCATATTGCCTCATATCGCCATGCAACCAGTTGTTGAGATAAAGATACTTATCATCCATTGAAATTAGAATTGCTGACATTACACCTGGAACAGGTAATGGCCATTCAGGATGTGGTTCATTTGCTACATCTATAATTTTTTCCCACTGCCATTTACCAGCATTATCCTTCCACCAATGAATAACATTTGAGCTAAGTGCTGCGCCACAAAAACCATGACTACTATCTGGATCATGATGGAACTTAACTTCAAGAGGAAGTAATCCATCTTCACCCAGGTACATGGTTTCTATTGGTTCTTTTTTTTCAAAATCCCAAAAGTGAATTTCACGGCCATATTTAAGATGTCCAACTTCTTCTAGATCAAAACCTGGCATAAATGTATTTGGAGCGGCCCACTCGGAACTAACCATAATATTGTGACGTGGCTGATACCAGAAGTCATACCCAAATTTAATATCACCCATTGAGTTTTCCCAACGGCCTTCAATTTCAAAATCTTTATTTAAATGTAAGTAGCCGCCTGGTGCTTCACCTTTAGCGTCACCAAGCATTGAAATAATTATTTCTGAACCAAGGCAATGAACTGTGTGCGGTCCAGATAAGTTGGTTTTTGATTTAATATCTGCACCGCTAATTACATTGTGCAAAGAGGGAGCTCGTGGATTAGTTGCGGTATCTACGATGTGAATATTATTAGATCGAACACCTGGGAGTAATAAATATTTTCGCGACATTGATCCATCATTAAAACATGATGAACAAGCATTCCACCCCATATGATGGAGTTCATCACCAATTCCGGGCATTTCAAGTCTATGAATAACCTGACTGTATGTTTCACTATGAGGATCTATGTCAACGGTCGCTAAATAATCTGGTTTTTGAATTCCAGTGCCTGTATAAATTGCAATCGTATAAAGTAATTTTTCACGAGGGGCTTTAATTGCTTCGGATGGGCTTGAATATCCAGGACCGCAACATTCCATTTTATTATTTCCTCTTTTTATTTAAACATTAATCAAGCTCTAACTTCAATCAGGCTTTAATTTAATACTTTTGAATATGTTTCTTTAGCTTGCAAGTTTTTTATCTCAGGATGATGATCTTTACTTAACTAAATATTTACTAGTTATAATATAATTACGAGTAACTTATACAGTATGAGATAATCATAATTTGTACTAAATTTTTTAATTAAGTAGTCTAAATAGACTAATATCTAATTGCATTGGATGAAAATCATACGACTTTAATCTTTTCGAACATACCACGCGTCAAATTGAGTATATTTTTTGAATAACCTTATATAATTATTCGAAAAAAACAGTTGATCAATTTTTTCTTGGTCTTTTGTGAAGTTGTGTTCAACAGTTACACATTTAGGACCAAATTTTTTAAAATTAAAATTTTTAAGAATTAAGAGCTCACTGCCTTCGGTATCTACAGACATAAAATCAATGGGTTTTGAGTTGAAGTATTTAATAAAAACATCATTAAGTGAAATAGTTGAAACTTTGACAGTGTGACCACTTTTATTTCTTGAGGCTGTATTACCAGGCATTGAAGATATATCAGATTGTCTGAATTCTTCGAGGGTAGATAAAACGCCGCTTTTAGATACAAAAAAATCTAGATTTTGGCCTGTTTCTGAATATATACAATCAGTTATTATATTTGCTTCAGGGCGATTTTTTTTCAATTGTTTATGCCATTGTGGACTTGGCTCTGCTAGCACACCGTGCCACCCAAATTTCTTTTCTAATAGTGCTGTGTTTGATAATTCAATGCCATTTGTTGCTCCAAACTCAAGAAAACTCCCACCTTTCTTTTGGTTCAAAATAAAAAGTGCAAATAAATCTTGATAAAGCTGTGAATAAGACTCAGTATCATATTGCAATACAAACCCATAAAATCTTTTGAGGAGTGGGCTAAATTGCAAACTATTGCTTTTCAAGTTGTAGAAATTTGGCAAACTAGAATCTGGCATAAATGTCCTTGAAGTAAAATCTGGTCTCGAGATGAATTTATAATTTACTTTGGCCCTTATTGGAATAACATAATTTTACTTATCTAATATTTATTCCAAATATCAAACTTCTCCCAAACTTTACATGAGGAATTTTGCATCATGAATTGCCCAAAATCATTTCCGTCTATAGAACAATAACCAACAAACCTATCGTAAGTTTTAGCGCCTGTTAATTCACAATTTGCCATCTCACCTAAAAATTGTTTTGCTATTTCTGTCGCATATTTACCTTTGTCAGTGTCTTTTTCAGGACAATTTAGGGCAGCTAATCTAATTGGTATTGCACCTATTATTATTGTATCACCGTCGCGTACATGTGTAATAATTCCTTTTAAAATACTTGATTTTGTTAGCGGTAAGGTCTTTAAACCATTATTTGCAAAAGCATGAAAAGCTACAAACATAAAAAATGTTATGAATTTAATTCTAATAATTAAATTCATAAATCTATCCATTCAAGATTTACACCAATTTTTGAAAAGAATTTTTCTAGATTTTCTATTGTCATCTCTATTGTGCGATCATTTACGAGTGGGTGTATATATATAACAGTTTTAGTCCTTAATGCTTTATCCATATACAGTGAGACATTATTATTTACACCATTGATCATTGATAGCGGAGTTACTGCACCTGGCCGTACTCCTAAATTTTGCATTAGCCTTTCAGGAGATCCAAAAGATAAATTACTAAAGTTTAAATTTTTGCTAAGTTTTTTTAAATCTACAGCTTGGTCTTGTTCGGCCACCAATAAGATATTCCTTTTTTTCTTATCGCGTAAATATAAATTTTTGACATGCCCCCCACCATTTTCAGCTGATATAAAGATACCTTCTACTTTTTTAGAGTCTTCAACTGTTTTGAGTGGAACATGTTCGAATAAGTTATAGGATATTGACCATTCTTTGAGTGTTTCTAAAAGTGCATCCGATGAAACTGGCAAGCTGTCTTGAAATTTTGATGACGCATCTACCATCTTTTTTGTCCTGTATTTAGTTTAGCTGCTTTATAATATTGAAGTTATATTATAAAAAAATAGGATCAATTATAAAATCGTAGGATTAAAATGGTAATAGATATAAAATTTACTCAAAATGATAGAGAAATGCTGTCATGCTTGAGCCTGCGTAGAACTGTTTTTATTGAAGAACAAAATGTGCCTGAAAATGAAGAGGTTGATGGAGATGATCCTAATTGTGACCATATTCTTTTAACTATTTCTGATGATCCAGTGGGAGCGGCTAGACTTAAATATTATGATAATTTTGTAAAAGTTCAAAGAGTTTGCGTTCTGAAAAATTATAGAGGGCAGGGTATTGGCTCTAATATCATAAATTTTATAATTAAACATATTGAGAAAAATGATATTCGTAATTCAGTTCGTTTAGGTTCACAAATTCATGCGCTAGAATTTTACAAAGGGCTTGGCTTTGTTGAATTTGGCGAGGAGTATTTAGATGCAGGTATTTTGCATAAAGATATGGAATACCAAATTAAATAATCTAATTTTTGATTTAGCTTAACTTTTAATAATATCAAAATTTGGATCATATGGGCAGGATTCAATTATTTTTGCACTAATTTTTTCACCAAGCATATCTACAAAAACTTCAGAGCCAATCGAGGAATATTCTGATTTAATAAAGGCGTATGCAATATTTTTATTTATTCTATGACCCCAATCGCCTGATGTGATGGTTCCAATGACTTTATTTTTAATCGACAGTGTTGCCCCACCTTGTGCTGGTGCATTTTTTTTGTTGATTTCTAAAGTAATTAATTTGTTTAAACATTCTTTTGATTGGCGGAAATTTAAAGCTTCTTTTCCTATGAATTCATTTTTATTTATATTTACGAACTTATTCAAACCTGTTTCAAATGGATCAAATTCAGTTAAAATATCTGTTTTCCAATGGAGAAATCCTTTTTCTAACCTCATTGAGTCAACTGCTCTTGCACCAAAAAGTTTTATGTTAAATTCAAGGCCGGCTTCCTGGATAGCTAAATATGCGGCATAAAGAGATGCGTTAGGAATATGTATTTCATAAGCGAGCTCACCAGAAAAACTTACACCCATTACTGTAGCTGGGGCTATGCCAATAAAGCATTCACGAAGGCTAAGCCAAGGAAAAGCATCTTTAGACCAATCGCCACGGGAACAAGCTGAAAGTACTTTACGGGCATTTGGCCCGGCTAATACAAGTATTGTAAGGTCATTAGTTAAGCTCTTTAATTGGACATCTTCATTTGGGCTTAAGTGCTGTCTTAGCCAATCCATGTCGTGATATTCACTTGCGGCAGCTGACCCATACCAAACTCTCGCAGGTCCTCGGTCACTTTGTGGAAGATTTGCAATAGTCGCTTCACCTTTTAACATGCCATGATGATTAAGAAAGTATCCTAAGCCAACTTTACCAGTTTGTTTTTTAATATTGCCACAAAAAATTCTATCTAAAAAATTATGTCGATCTGAACCAGTTATTTCAATACGGTTAAAGCCATTAACTTCGCACAGCCCAACGTTTTCTTGCACATTTTTGACTTCGCTTGCGATTAGATCAAAAGTTTCATCAAATTTGAATCCAAGCGTAGTTTTGAAATCTTTTGTAGGCTTTATGTATTCTACACGTTCCCACCCATTCACAACTGTAAATTCAGCACCTTGTTCAGCAAAGATTGGTGTCAGCGGTGTGGTTTTTGCATTTCGTCCTGCCGGCCTATGTTCATGTGGAAAATGAAATCGAAATTCGTTCTGATAGTCTTCAATTGCTTTGAGTGCGGTTAATTCAACGTTCGTATGTCCAGCAAAGCGTCGAGGATCAATGCACCAAGTATCATAGCAAGCTTCACCATGAACAATTTGTTGAGCTAAAAGCCAACCATGACCGCCTCCTTCACCTAAGCCGGCACGTAACCCGATAATACAAAATGCATTACGCTTGCCAGGTATTGCGCCAACTAAAGGTGCCCCATCTATTGTGTAGGTAATGGGGCCATTAACAATAGTATGTATGCCTACTTCCATGAGCGCAGGCATTCGATCAAATGCGCCTTCTAATACATCTGTGACGCGGTCTAAATCATCTGGACAAAGGGCATTCACAAAATTTGGATCAATGCCATCCATTCCCCAAGTTTTACAATTTTGTTCATAAAAACCTAAAAGCAGACCGTTTTTTTCTTGGCGACAATAATAGTCTGAGATTGGGCAGCGAAGTAAAGGCATGCGATGTTGGGCTTCTTTTATTTCTGGAATATCTTCAGTTAAAAAATATTGATGTTCCATAGAAATAACTGGATGGTGCACGCCCATCATTGAGCCAACTTCGTTTACTCTGTATCCACATGCATTAACAACAATATCACAATCAATATCTCCATGTTCAGTATGCACAGTCCAGGTGTCATCCAATCTTTGTGTTAAAGCTGTTACAGGAGTGTTTCTATATACTTTTGCACCGGCATTACGTGCACGCCTTGCCAAAGCTTGGCAAAGTTGAGCTGGATCAATGTCACCATCTGATGGATCCCAGAGCCCTCCAAGTAAATTATTAGTGGATATAAGTGGATGGCGTTTGGCGCATTCATTTGCATCAATAACTTCAAAATTTACATCCATACCTTTGGCCATGCTGGCAAAATGTCGATAACCATCCATTTGTGCTTCTGTATTAGCTAATCGTATGCCACCATCTCCATAATGATAATTAATTGGATATTCTGGGTCATTAGCTAATTCTTTGTACAAATTTATTGAGTGAGATTTTAAACCAACCATAGTTTGGTTCATTCCAAAATTAGTAACTTGTGCAGCGGAATGCCATGTTGTTCCGCTTGTCAGTTCATTACGTTCCAATAGAACCACATCACTCCAGCCTTCTTGAGTAAGATGATAAAGTGTTGAACATCCAGCAATACCACCACCAATTACAACTACTTTAGTACGTGATTTCATATTTAGTTCTCCGAAGTTATTGTAAATGATTTAATTATATTGGAAATATCTGCAAGATTAGGCCACTTATTATAATATTATGATAAGTTATTTACTATTTTTTCGAAATAAATTTAATTCACTAACGTTTAGAGCAATAGATATGAAAGCTCTTAATAATAATTCCTAATATAAGGTTTTTTATAATGCAAAAAAATTCAAACAAAAGAGCTGGCCGAAGTAAACGAATAGAAAAAAGATTAGCTAAACCTATAATAGATCCATGCCCACCTGGACAAAAGGGGGGCGCTTATAAACCACTGAGCGAAGATGACATCAACAAAATTTATGATACTTCTGTAAATCTTCTTGAAAACTTGGGAATTGGCGAAGTGCCAAAACGTCTTTTTGAAGATTTGATAGCTATTGGTGCAAAGGATAGTGGGTCTGGGCGAGTACTTTTCCCAAAATCTCTTATTGAAGAAGCAATAAGCAAAGCCGCAAAATCTTTTACACTTCATGGAAGAGATGAAAATAGATCCATAGAAGTTGGTGGCAACAGTGTTTATTTTGGAACAGGCGGTGCAGCTGTACAAACATTAGATTTAGATAATAGTAAGTACAGGCCTTCCACATTAGAAGATCTACATAATTTCACTAAACTACAAGATACTTTAGCTAATATAAGTTGGTATACACGTTGTTGTGTTGCAACTGATGTACCAGATAATTTAGATTTAGATGTAAATACAGCTTATGCTTTAATAAAAAATACAACCAAACCTGTAGCAACTTCATTTACATTGGCTGAGCATGTAGAGCCAATTGTTAATATGCTTGATATTGCTGCTGGTGGGCCTGGAGAATTCTCTAAAAGGCCATTTTTAAAAGCACATATCAGTCCTTTAATTTCACCGATGCGCTATGGTGAGGATGCAGTAGATGTAGTTTATGAATGTATAAAACATAACATCCCTATCTCTTGTATTACTGCAGCACAAGCTGGCGCAACGGCACCCGCAACCCTAGCTGGTTTTTTGACGCAATCATTAGCAGAAACACTAGCAAGTCTTATTATGGTGCATGCGATAAAACCAGGGTTTCCAATGGTTTTTTCAAATTGGCCATTAGTTATTGATTTGCGAACTGGTGCATTTTCAGGTGGAAGTGGGGAAACTGCAGTTTTAAATGCTGCATCTGCACAATTATCAAATTGGTTAAATTTACCCTCTGGAGTAGCCTGCTCAATGACTGATGCAAAAGCTATAGATGCTCAATACGGTATGGAAAAGGGGATCACATCATTTGCAGCAGCATCTGCTGGTGGTAATTTGATATATGAAAGTTCTGGAATGACAGCTTCTTTATTGGGTGTGAGTTTTGAAGCTTTTGTCCTTGATGATGAAATGCATTCTAATACTTACAGAGCGCTGAGAGGAATTGAAGTTAATGAAGATAATTTAGGATATAATGCAATTTTTGATGCTGTTTTAGGTGATGGGCATTTTTTAGGTGGTCATCATACTTTAGAAGCAATGGAAAGAGATTACTTTTACCCAAAATTAGCTGATCGAGATGAACCTAAAACTTGGTTTGACAATGGTGCTGAAGATGCTTGGCAAAGGGCGCGAACTCATGCCAAAAAAATCTTGGCAAGTCATAACCCAAATTATTTATCTAAAAAACAGGATAAAGAAATTCGTTCGCGTTTTAATATCCTATAAATTTTTATTGAATTAATTTAAAACTATTTGTCATCCAAGAATTATTTTTAAGCGTTAACTCAATTACATGTTTTGTAATTAATTTACGCATTTTTTTATCAACTAGATCTAATATTAAGCGAGAGCAATCGGGAGAGGCAACAACTGCTAAATCTCTTGAAAAAGTTTTTAGTGGAAAAGGGTGTACCTTTAATTTTGATTGAAATCTTTTGGCTCTGGAAAGAATAAGTGGTGTTGTGATTGTCCAGCCGGCTCCATCAGCAACCATTGCTAGGAGAGTTTGACTGTTTCCACATTCAAATTTACTCTGAAGATTAAGCCCAAAACGTCTCAATTGTGTATCAATTTGTTTGCCAATTATCATATTTTTAGGAAAACGTAAGAACGGTAGATTTGTATTGCTATTTATCAAATCTATGGGTGATTGTTCATGATTTAAGGGCACTGCCAATACAAATGGATCTTGAAGTAGGGGGCGGTCTTGAAGTTCAGCTAAACGCTCTGCTGAATTGCTGATAATGCCTATATCTAGTTGACGGTTGCGCAACATTTCAATGATTTTATAACTTGAATCAGTGTGATACATAAATTCGCATTGGCGCATGTTATTAGAAAGATATATTGCTAATTCTGGAATAATATCACTATCAAAGTCTTCGATGATTCCTAATCTTAAATAGCTCGCCTCATCTATATTGCCCGCAGAAGCTTCTGCTTTTGCTTTGCGAATAGAATGAAGTGCATCATTTATATTATGTAAAAAAATCTTTCCTTTTGGTGTTAGGATCATAGGACGTCGCGAATGATCAAATAATGCAACACCCAAGTATTTTTCAAGACCGCGAAGGTGGTGTGAAACAGTACTTACAGATAATCCAGTATCATTTGAGACAGCAATGAGTGAACCTTTCTCTGCACAAATTTGGAAGAGTTCTAAAGTTTTAAGATTCAAATCTTTTTTCTGAGAATTATCTAACATTTGGATGTCTTGAATAAATTAGAGTAATATTATCTTAAGCTTTAGCATATTTTATTTAGCAACTAAACGGTATCTTATGCGATTTAGTGTCTTTCCTCAAAATTCAAAATCTGACATATTATGTCTTTCACGCAGAGTATTGAATTGATCATTAGGTGATTGATTGACAATTCTCCCACGCTGAACGGTTTCTCTGTTATCAATTTCATTTGCCCATGCAATTACATGTGGATATTCTTTTACACTTAAAAACTTATCTGCATCATAAAGTCTGCCTAAAACGAGTTGTCCATACCAAGACCAAATTGCAATATCTGCAATACTATAGCTTTGCCCACTAATGTATTTATTTTTGGCTAAACGATGATCTAATACATCTAGCTGACGCTTTGCCTCCATTGAAAAGCGGTCAACGGCATATTTAATTTTTTCAGGGGCATATTTGTAAAAATGCCCAAACCCTCCACCTAAATATGGGGCACTGCCCATTTGCCAGAAAAGCCATGATAAGCATTCTGTTCGTTCATCGAGATTATTTGGAATTAATTCATTAAATTTTTCTGCAAGATAAAGTAAGATTGCACCTGACTCAAAAACTCTCCGTGGTTTTTCAATACTATAGTCTACTAATGCAGGAATCTTAGAGTTTGGATTAATTTCTACAAATCCTGAAGAAAATTGATCCCCTTTATGAATACGACAGAGCCAAGCATCATATTCTGCTCCTGAATGTCCCAGGGCAAGCAATTCTTCAAGCATTATTGTGATCTTAATACCGTTAGG
>Ga0115565_10003436_pt1 | contig 11271 bp, 18 predicted proteins | sample COGITO_mtgs_1105_FD_87199 | JGI IMG/M metagenome (GOLD analysis project Ga0115565, IMG submission 87199) | Pelagic marine microbial communities from North Sea - COGITO_mtgs_110530 | ecosystem: Environmental > Aquatic > Marine > Epipelagic | place: Germany:Helgoland, sampling site Kabeltonne... | reverse complement strand
GACCTTTCTTAAACATCCTTTTCAATCCTTTTAATTTACATTTTGTTGCTTTTGCTAATTTTCTTGTTGGTTTTATTTTATCTATTTTATACATTTTACGAGCTTTAATTATATGAGGTGATACTTTACTTTTAAAAGATTTCATTTTATTTCTGGTATGATATTTTCCTTTCTTATAAGCTTGTCTTGATTTCTTTAATTCTCTGGCTTGTTTTTTCTTATCTTTCTTGGAAAGTTGTTTTGGAACGTATCGTTTTGGAACACTTGTTTTTCTCCTTCTCTTCTTACCACCAGTTTTTGGCAATACTTTCAAAAGCACTTGTCTAAAACTTTCTATCCATACCTTTTTTTTATCATCATCGTTCTTTGTTAGATCAGGATATAATTCATTTACTTCATTACTCAATTTCGTGGCCAACTGCCCAATTTGTTTTACCTGTTCTGGAGTAAGCGTACTATAATTTAAGAACTCCTCAATATCTTCTTCAGTTCCTAACTTTTTGGAGATATCATCTATATTTGGTATAGGACTATTTATTAGAGAAAATAGGTCATTTTTATTTGCTTCTTTTGTTAATATTTCTAATTCTTTTGATATTTCATACATTTCATCCGTTTCATCCATGATATATATTAAATATAGATTAATAAATAATTATGTATATAATTAATATATGGTAAAATATGCTTTATTAGTTGGACTAAATTACCCCGATGAAGAAAAATTAGAATTGAACGCATCTTATAATGATGTTTTAGCTGTTGAAAAATTTCTTATTGAACAAGAAGGTTTTGATAATGACCATATTCTTATTCTTACTGATAAAAAAATTGGCGATAACAAAGAGAGTTTAAATACTAACTTTTTCTCTATTGTTCGTAGGATGAAAGAGATGGTTGCTTTATCAAATAAAAATGATATTTTGTTTTTTTATTTTACAGGACACGGAACGCAAATGAAGGATACGGGATTAGACGAAGCTGATTATCGCGATGAGGTTTTTTTGCCTTCTGACCATATAAGTAACCGCATAACAGACGACCTTATTAAATCTATTATTTCTGTTACCGACGCTACAGTTATCTCAATATTTGATTGTTGCAATTCTGGTTCTATTTGTGATTTGAAATATAAATATACAGCAAAACCATTGACTTTATTAACTAATTTAGAAATTAAAGATGAAAGAAGTAATGCGGTTTGTATATCATCTTGTAACGATAATGCTTTATCTTATGAAAAAGTTTTACCAGCAACAGCGGGTCAGGTGAAACATTTTAGTGTGTTTACTTATAATTTATTGAGACATATGTCTGATAAAAGACAACCTTTTGGCGATTTATTGAATGACTTGAATCAAGCGGATCCCATTATGCAAAAAGCTACTATTGGATTTTCACACCTTGATATGAAAGATATTTATCCATTTGCTTTATTTGTTAGAAAACAACACGAAGATGTTAATTTTTCTGCCGATGACCATGTTATTAAGGATAAACTTAAAAAATTTATGAAAGAAAATAAATTCTTAAAAAAAGATTTAGAAAAAAAGGCAGCACTTATTGAAAGATTTAAAAATGCCTTCAAATTAAATAATCCTAATAAACCCGATAACTTTAATTCCATATTATATTCTCTTCGTGAATAATAAATATGCCAAGAAAACATTCGTCCATGGGTATTTTAAAACCTGCTATGTCTGAGAAATTAACTAATTCAAGAATGCTTAAAAATAATTTAGACCAAGAAGAAGCCGTTTTAAGAGATGTGCAAGAATTTATTGATTTAAATGTTAATCGTCAATATATACAAGAATTTCAAGGTGATTTACAACAACAACTCACTGTTCAAGAATTTGACGCACAAAATGGTGCCGAAATTGAAGCAAAACTTCAAAATTGGGCCGGTTATTCTCAACAATTATCCGTAACTTCTACTATTCAAATGATTAGTAGTTTCGCTTTAAGTACAGTAGCCAACGCAAGACAGGGTTTCGCCCTTAAAACCATAAACGATGACCAAAGTGTTGAAATCAATAGTCTAAAAACGGAATTAACTACTCTTACGGTTCAACTTGAGGACGCCGGTATTATTGCAGCTAAAAAATATGAAGCACCTATTATGTGTGATATTAAAGCCAATGTAAATCTTGATATACGTTATTTGTTTTATATTAAAGAACACGGTCCGCCCGAAAATGGTGTTTTTGATCCAGTTAAACTGGCTAAATATGTTTTTGTCGATAATTCTGGTAATAAAATTGATGACCAAGACCATTTTCAATATGGTGCTTATGGTCATAGCAATGAAGCAAAAATTCCTGATGTCGCCGATGTACAAAATCTATTCCAGGGTGCTCACGCACAGTCAGGACCATCGTTTTAAAATTTAAATTTATATTTTATATTTAAACATAATTTATTACTATTTAATAAATTATGGAACTTGTTTATTGCACTGAAAAGATTGAGAAAAAAACTAAATCTACGTGTAAAGAAATAAAAGAAAAAATAGTAAATCTTGAAAAAACCATTGATTTCCTTCAAAAAAAAAGAAAAGAACTCTTAATAACTAAAAAACTTGAACAGCCTCCAGCAGGTCTCCCTCCTAATAGAACACCTGTTATTATTAATAATTCTATGATTCAATGGCAAGGTAGTTTGCGAAGCTGAAGAAATTTAAGTCGGAAGATGAGCAGGTAGCTTGTAACAATGTTCCAATAGTTCTTTCAATTCCAAGTTCTCTTTTTTCAGTCTCATATTTTCTTCGGTCAGTTTTTTTATTACATCGAGTTTCCTCTCCCTTATATTATACCACCCCCCGTCTCGTTGTAAGAATGGTCCTATCCCACGATAAGTACAAGGTGCAGACTGTATTTGTTTGAATAAAAATTCTAACGATTCTTCTGTAAATTTATGAAAATCTATTGTTTTAATTAATTCTTTACTTGATAACCCTCCATTTATTGTAACGTGTAAATCTATTTTTTCCAATATATTCATTTCCATATTTTCTAAATTTTTCATTATATTATCATTCGTTATTCTCTCACTTTTTTTCATTCTTTATTATATCAATATTTATTATCATTTTAAATCAATTTTATAAAATTGATTTAAATTTATTCCGTGTATTTAATACAATTATAATGTCTGACGCACATATGAACATGAGTCAAGCCCTTGATGAATTAGTTGGAAATAGTGACCTTAGTGGTAATTATATACCCAACATACCATCCACACCCATAATTATAGAAGGTGAGCAGCCTCCTGATGTGTTTAATCCCGCCGCGTTAACCATTGATATCCCTATACCTGAAGCACAAGCTATACCTCATTGGGGCGAAGAGATAATTACGGATTCCAGTGATGAAGAAAGTGATGAAGCGGCAACAGGAAGTAGCAGCAATTTAACTGCTACACTTAATAGCACTAATACCTCGTTAAGGCAATTTGCTGAATCAATAGGAGCCAGTATCACTGAGGTAGATGATGATGCGGATGAATCAAAAAGACAATGCACTATATGTTATATTAAATTTGGTATTGATGATATTGTAAATACAACGTGTGGTCACGTTTATTGTACAAAATGTTTCTTTCGTTGGATGAAAGGTAATGTAACATGTGCTATGTGTAGAAATAATTTTACATCTTGGAGAAGACATTCTCGCGATGAAATAAACGAAGACATAACAGCAGTTACTGGTATGTTTAATACTACATTAAGTGCGCACGTTCGTTTGAACAAAGATAATATAGATATATTAACCCATACTATTGCTTTAAGAAATGAAAGAGCAAATATAATGGATTCACTTATTAGAAGTAGAAAATTAATTGACTATAATAGAGGTTACGCTAAGGGATTACTTTCAACATTTCGTCCAAAAAAAACTGGTAGCGATGATTATGATGAAGGACTTATTAAAGGATATGAAGAATTTAAAGATAATGTAAAAGATGACAGAAGAAAAAACAGAAAATCTCAACAAAACTATGATTTCGCAAAAGCTACCGGTAAAAAAAGAACCGCCTCCTTTTCCGGATTTAAATTTCTGGGCACTGATTAATTAACATTTATCTATTTTTACAAATTCCGTTTCTATTTCTTCGTTCTTATCTATTACATTGTGCGCGTCCGCCCCTTCTTTCTTCTCTACCCAATAATGTGAATTAAAATCAGACGCATTTTGAGTATAACACCAATTTTTCATTTCGTTGTAATTTTTATCTTCTTGCCAATCCCCGAAATTATATATTCCTTTACCCCCTAATGTTTTTATACACCAAGCTATTCTATACACCATTTATATATATATATAGTTTCGTATTTATATATATTCGCACATTGATTACACGCAAACATATGTTGCTATAAAACTTTCTGTAATCGCCGACCCCTCATTTACAAAAGGTATTATTATATTAATAAATTTATCTTTTACTTTACATAATAACAAACAATTATTATCTTTATATGTATGAAACATTACCACGTGATTATTACAATTTAAATGAAACTTAAATGCATTTATCACTTGGTCATTATTTATACTTATAGACCTATATTTTTTATACTGACCCCATAACTTTACTGCCTCGCCATAATTATTAACACGAAAAGGCACTTCAGCCATATATGTGGGTTTTGTTAGTATTATTTCTTTTATAAATTTTAATTCTTCATCCGTTGGAGGATTCATATATATAATTATTTTTTTTAATTTTTACATATTTTCTTTCACTTGTCTTAAATCTTTATAAATATTATCTATACATTCATTCGCATTTTTTATAAACAAAGGAACTACTTGTGCAAACGTCCCATTATTTTTCATTAACCCGAGAACTTGAAACTTAAATTTGTCTACTTCATTATCTCTCGCCGGAGAACCTAATTTTTTACACCACTCAAAAACTAAATTTATAAGATTATATAATTCGCCTCCTCCAAATGCTTTATTCTCTATCATTTGTCTGAATAAAACCACATCCATAGATTCTTCTATTTCTTTTCTTACCACGCTACCTTCCCTTAATATTGATGCTAACCGTGTACTTATCTCTCCATATAAACGTGCTATCCAATCATAATCCGGCGGTTCTTGTCTCACTCTTTCCTCTAATAAATCAAAAAATGCTTTTTTAAATTGCGTGTTCATTTGTTGATTTAAGTTATCTTGTTGTTCTGACTTCAAAAAGCTCATATAATTGTATTTATTTTTTTGTTTTCAAATTGTTTTCTTAATATATTTATATGAATAAATTATGCTCATTGTTTAAAAAGAAAAGGGTTATACCGAAAAAACCCAGCACTAAAAAAATACACCCTTTTAAAAATAATAAAAGGCAGATTATCGATGTACAAAGAAAAAAAAGTAACTTGCAAATAAGAACTGGTAAAAATTTAAAAATTATTCCCATCGATTATAAAGGTAATTTTAAAAATATCAATATATAATATATTATGGCTAATATTTGTGATAATATATATTCTACTTGTAACGCCTTATTTATAAATATTGCTTGGTTTGTTGAAGAAGTATTTATAGATTTTAATAATATTAGAAACGATTCGAAATACGCTTATGACGAAACCCACAATATAACGCATTTGATAAACGACATATCCATTGAAAAATATGATTATCCCAGGGATGAAAAAGAAGAATATTTTGGCGATGAAGATTGGCAAGAGCCATGGGATAAGGTTTAGCAGATATTATTTTTTCTTTGTACTTAGTATAATGTCTGAGAAAACAGAAAAAGTAACTTTAAGTGTTGAGGAAATTGTTCAAAACGATGTAAAAAAAGAAGAAAAAGTCATTGCAGAAAGTAAAAAAACTGTAGCCGATATGGAAAAAAAAAAGATAACAACTAAAAAATTATCTAAAAAAGAAAAAGCTGCTCTTAAAATAAAAGAAGAAGAAGCTGAGAAGAAAGCTGCTGAAGATAAAGCAAGAATTGAAGCAGAAAGAAAGAAAGCCGAAGAAGATAAAAAAAAAGAAGCAGAAAGGAATAGATTAGAAGAAGATAAAAAGAAAGCCGAAGAAGAGGAGGCAAAAAAGAAAGCTCAACTACAAAAAAAAGAAGAAGCCGCCATGGAAGCTAAAATGAAAAAATGGTTATTAGAAGAGGAAAAGGGCGAAGAGGAATTAAGACAATTAATGAATGAACACCCTAATCAATTCCAAAATGTCGACCCTTTTTTCTTTTCAAATACATTAGAAAAAATGAGATCTACTATTGAAACACAAAAAGCTCTTAAAAGAGTAAGACACGAAGAAGCACGAAAAAATGCTGACCAAGCTCGCTTACAAGCCGCACGAAGACGCGGCGGTGGTTTTGGCATGTTGAGATTATTTTAATACATTCCTGAATTTAAATTTCCATATCTTTGCCTCTTTAAAATTTTCATTTAAAGAAAATTCATCCATTTTTTTTTTTATTATATCTACAAACGATTTTGATATAATACCATCCCCTCCAAATTTTCGATTTAAGAAAACACCTTTATTATCATACAATAAGGCAAATAATTCATTTATCATTGCTATCCTACCTTCCATATGAAGATTTTCAATTCTATGTATTTTATCAAATGCTTCCATATATAATCTTACTCCTCGCCAAGACATTGTACTTGACCTTGTTTTATATTTTGACTTGATTAACTTTTCTTCTATTTCGAATAATCCTATATTATTTCTTCTACACACCGGACATTTATGAGAATTAAACATATCCAAGCTCAACCATTTTACTATACAAGTTTTACAAAATAAATGGCGACATCCTATACTACAAGGTTTTTCTATATTGCACATACAAATAGGACACGTCGTATTTATATTTTCTATATTCATTTTGATATAATCTAATTAATAAAATAGATTTAAATGAAATTTTATATTTATTAATAAATGCCTTATATTTTAAAACTTAAAATAGAAGACCCCGAGTTGGAAGACTTATATACTATCGCTGCTGAAAAACATAACGCAATGATTAAAGAATCTAAAATGCCTGATAGCGGATTCGATTTATATTCTCCCATTGATGTTAGTTGTGATGAAGAAGCCACTTCATGTACTATTTGTTTGGTAGATTTGGGTATAAAAGCTGCTGCTTATGAAGTTAGACATTTCGATCCTTCGCAATTAGATATATTGGACCCAAGATTAGGTCGACCATATAAAATTCATACACGTTCGAGTATTTACAAAACAAGGTGGAGACTCGCTAATAACACTGGTATTATAGATGCTGGTTATAGAGGTAATTTAAAAACTGCTATGGATTATCATAGAGGTTTTACTACAGCAAAACCAAAATTAGAGAAAGCAAATAGATATTGGCAAATATGTATGCCCACATTGGAACCTTTTAGTGTTTATATTGTTGATGAATTAGATAAAACGGATAGAGGTGAAGCTGGTCATGGTTCTACTGGAAATTAATTATAAAATTGATTTAAAAGATTAATGATTTATTAAATCAATATGAGTTCTAATAACATGTCATCAAGATCACAAAATAAAACAGGAGGAAAAAGAGATAATAGAAGCGGCGGTAGAGGTCGCCGTAGAGGTCGCGTCGGAGGACGTAGATACAAAAATATCTGTCCTATTAGGAAAGTTCCCGAAAAACCTATGACTCCTATGGAAAAGTTGAGAGCTACTAACATGTCCGCGTATGTTAGGATTGTTCAGGCAAACAGGATTAATGGGATGGAGGATAAATATATTGAGGATAAATTTAATGAAAAGCCAAAGCTCCCTTATATCCCTACAGCTTTTAAATATAATTCCATCAATAACGACGCTGATAGCGTTGGTAGAGAACTTGGTGAGGCCGGATGGAATTACAAAGATGGCGAGTTTATACACCCTTATACGACAGCTAAAATTCATAACAAGGTTCGTAAAAATTGTAGAGATGGCGTAATTTCACTACCAATGTATGATTCATATATGGATGAGAAGGGCGTATCATCTAATATTATGAACTCTGATAATGTTCCGGTTTATTTTTCAGAAAATACATATGTTTGTGAAAGTTGTCCAGGTAGTATGGCTTATAATATTAAACAACATAATTTCAACGATTTTTGGGATACGCGTAGAGGTAAGAGAACACTGAAGAAATATGCTTATCAGGAAAATAGACTAAAGAGAAAGGAAATGTTTAATACGGCGAAAAAGCAGGAACAGAAAGGTTTGGAAGATTATCAGAAAGCAAAAAAGAGCCTGCACTCATAAGTATTTATCTAACATCAATTTCATTTGAACTATTTCACGTTCTTGATTATATATTATATCTTTTGCTAATCTAAATAATTGAGGATTAGATTTCATATCTAATTCCCTATTTTTTAATAGTTTATTTGTGGTTGTTAATGCTGTAGAATGATGTGGAATCATTCTTTTTAACCAATCTTTTTCTGTTATAAACAATTGTTCTCTCAAAACAAAAAAAACTATTAAAGTTGATAACGTTATTCCAAATAAAAATACATTTCTATTAAAGTGTCCCATGGATAAATGGTGTACTATTTCGTGCGCCCATATCATATTTGAAGCCATCAATAATCCACCGTAAAATAAAGTTTTAGAATTATACAAATGATTTACGTCATAAGCCAACATGCTCATTGGATTAAATAACATACCAACTATTACCATGACTATAAACATGATTATTTGATGTTTATAATTAATTTTCATATATAATACTGAAAGAAAAAAAGGTGTGTATAACCTATTTCTTTTTTTATTTTTTTTAAGGTTTGGTTAAGGTTTTAATGTTTAATAGAGCCAGATTGAGGGTTTAATGTAAATGACCGGCGGATTTGAATTTTACCAATGCTACGTCCTTAGTAGGCTTTATGAAACCATAGTCTTTCAGGATTGTTATAGGGAGTTTTGTAATATCTACTACGAAGTTAGGCATACTTCTATGAAATGCCTTCTCTGGTAGCACAATTTTCATCTCCTTTAATTTCGCCTGATATTCAGTCGTATGCTGATCCACTTTGCCTGTTAATATTAGGCGTTGGCGAAATTTTCCGTTAACTTTATACTCATCCTTAGTCTTATCCTTATAGTGGAACCACGCCCTATGATGTACGTATTGATATAGCTTTTTGCCACTTGGCCATTCGAAGCCGCCCATATTATAGCATAGCCCTAGCAGGTCGCTTTCATGGTATGTTAATCCTAAGTATTCTATAGGCTGATAGGATGTTACCTTAGTAATTTTCGTAGTGTTAAAGCCTTTTACTGGGCTTACGAAAATTGATAAGGACGGTGAGCCTGCTATTTCGTGAGGATTTGATTCTTGCCACATTATTATGTGGGGGGTCTCACTACAATCTACATTTACCATACGCCTACGTCCTGGATAATGTTGATGCATGTAGTCGGGGTCAACTAATGTGAATTCGCTACCATGCTCCTCGTAGTAGTCCTTAAGTGGTTTAAGGTCCGCACCGTTCAAATCCCAAAATCCAAATCGCCTCGTCCCTAGCAATGCTATGGTCATAGCAACTTCGCCCGGTATCAGCTCAATTTTACCTTCCTTATCCGTTCGGAATAATTCATGTGCCTCTATATGTAGCGTCTTACCATTGTTCTTGAATTTTCGCGAAATCCTTAAACGGTTCGGCAAATAATTTATATCACGACCGTATAGGGCAGACATAGTAGCTCTTAGCGTAGAGTTCATCTGTATTAAGGTATGTAATGGCGTACCATACTGATGAATCATGCCTTGAGCGTCGTCGCCTGCTTTACGCTTCTTATATTTAGCCGGATTACTCAGTTCTTCCTCTGTAGGTTCTGCTACCTTAAACTCATCCTTAAACATTGAGTTCGCAGTATTATAGAACTTCGTCTCTTTAAGGGCTTTAGCCATCTCAGCCTTATCAACTGGTAATGCTATCACCGCTACACCATAGCGGCTCAAAATTTTTTGAACTTCCTCTGGCGATTTAGCCAATATATCCTTAGTGGGAACATTGATGGGGTCTTTTGAATACATATTTTCGGTTTTACTGGTTATTATTTGTTTAGTATTTGTTTTACTCGTCATGCTTATCAATTCAATATAATTTCAATTTTTAATTCAATTTTTCATAATTTATGCAAGGTGCTTTCCTTCGTTTGACCCCCACTTTTATTTTTTCATACTATCTTAATGGAACCACTATCTGTGGCTCACTCTTTTGTGATCGTAGCAGGATTAATCGGGTTTTGCTTTTTTTGCGACCGTTGTGTATGTAAAAAATGTATTCAACATATTAAAAATAATCCTAATATATTTACTCCACCCAATACACCCGATTCTAATCATCCTCCTCCCAATTCCCCATGTTCATCTATCGAATCTGACTCGCCTTTACCATCTCCAGCTACCATGAAGCCAGATTATTCTTCCAGCGAAGAATATATTGATATTTATAATGAATATAGATATAGCATTGAACATAATCAAAATAATTCTCAAGGTACTCAAGGTACCTTCTGAAATATTGAAAAATTGAATTGATTTTAATCATGTATATTAAATCATTAACCAGCAACAGTTACACACAAACTAACACTAAACAACACTAAAGCAAAACAAACAAACATGCAATCAAACACCTACCCCCAACAAAGTTACAATAACGCTGCTCAATGCGAGCAACGATGGAATGATGACGTTCGCTCTAATCTTAATGGTTATGGGTGGCAAATCAGCATTAAGAACGGGAAACGGTTGAATCGTCGTTGGACTAAAGCACAAGGATTTTATATCATTGATACACCATACGGCGAGAGATCAATATATAACGAGCTGTATGATGCTGAGTTGAGACCACCCAGGGGTTTGACGCGACAAGTAGCTATGAAATATGATAGGTCGTTTCAACCTGACGGCGATGATAATTTCTACACTACTACAACATACTACTAATTATAACACACCACTCACGGCGTAAGTCCTAGGTAAGACTTTAAACTACTCGGTCCCTTAAGCACGACCTTAAACTGCGCTTGAGCGTTTGGCAGTGCCGTTCCAGATTCGTCCAATATAGTAAGAGGCGTTAAGAGCTCGTCGGTCCCTTAAGCATGACCTTAAACTGCAATGGAAGATCCCAGGGGATTGGTTTTGGAAATGGAGATTATGAAGTTAATCACTGTATTTATGCGATGGTTGGGGCATATTACAACGGAGAATAATATAATTGCAATATTTATTAATAGAGAAATTAAATTTTCT
>Ga0115565_10003434_pt1 | contig 11281 bp, 3 predicted proteins | sample COGITO_mtgs_1105_FD_87199 | JGI IMG/M metagenome (GOLD analysis project Ga0115565, IMG submission 87199) | Pelagic marine microbial communities from North Sea - COGITO_mtgs_110530 | ecosystem: Environmental > Aquatic > Marine > Epipelagic | place: Germany:Helgoland, sampling site Kabeltonne... | reverse complement strand
TTGCGAACGACTAATGAAGTTGTTTACTCCAACTTTTAGTTTTTCACTTAGTTGTGCATTGATGTTTGCCCTGAGGTTCATTCTACTGTAGTCTTGATCGACTATTGTACCATCAGCCTTATAACTATTGGCTGACAGGTAGTAATCAACATCTTCAGAACCACCACTTGCAGAAATATTAATGTTTGAAAAAGGAGCACTTCTGAAAAAATAATCTTGCCAGTTAGTACCTCCACTGGCTTCTAAAGCACTAATGTCAGCGGCAGAGTAAGTGTCAACACCATTTCTTAAGTTAACTCCTCGAGCAAATTCAGCACCTGTCAAGACAGGAAGCCTTTGAAACGTTTCAGAGGTCCCAAAGAAAGTGTCTATTTGAATTTTAGTTTCTCCTTTTGTTCCAGATTTAGTTGAAATTAATACAACTCCATTTGCTCCTCTACTTCCGTAAATCGCAGTTGCAGAGGCATCTTTTAAAACCTCCATAGAACTGATGTCACTTGCATTCAAGTTATTAATGTTTCCCACGACAAGTCCATCTACTACGTATAGAGGACTGTTGTTTCCTGTTAAGGAATTGGTTCCACGGATTCTAATTTTAAATCCGGCACCCGGTGCACCACTGGTTTGAGTTACCGCAACACCTGCTGCTCTCGCTTGGAGGGCCTGATCTACTCTAATGAGCGGTTGATTTTCAAAGTCTGCCGCTCCAACGGAGGCAATAGACCCAGTCAAATCACTTTTGCGAACAGATGCTCCATACCCTGTTATAACCACTTCTTCTAATTGAGAAACGTCTTCAACAAGTGATATGTTGATTTGACTCTGACCAGACAACTGGATTTCTTGAGCTTCATAACCAATATAGGTTACATTTAAAACCCCGTTTTGATCCATGTTGATGGAAAAGTTTCCGTCAAAATCAGTTACTGTTCCATTAGTGGAATCATTTGCATCCAGAACTGTAGCTCCAGGAATTGGCTGATTGTTAGCGTCTAAAACTATTCCTGAAATATTGCTTTGGCCTAACAATGTGCTCGAACACATAATTAGAACTGCAAATAGGAAAAGTTTACTTAATGATAGTTTCATACCTGTTTGTTTTAATTAAAGTTTTGTTAAAAATAAAGGTTTTATAACGACTACGAATAAATAAACAATAAAAATCGTAACTGGGGAATTATGGTTTATTTTTAAGGGTAAATGAGTATTTGTGTCATTTATGCTAAACTATTGTCAAATGATGGCATTTTCAACACTATGTAAAGTTTTTTTTAAGGTATTCACTGGGTCGAGTTCCAAATTGTTTTTTAAAGCAAGTTCTGAAATATTTGGGGTCTGAAAACCCAACCATATAAATTATTTCTGAAATAGAATACTTCTCAGAATTGATTAGTTCTGCAGCATTATTAATACGAATAGTTCTTATAAATTCAGAGCTAGACTGTCCAGTGATGGACTTGAGCTTAAGGAATAATGAAGACCTACTCATTCCTATTTCTAAAGCGAATTGTTCAACAGAAAAGTTTGTGTTATCTAGATTCTTCATAACTATTGCAATTGACCTTTCAATGAATTTTTGATCTAGCTTATTGGACAATTCCTTCCAATGCTTAGCGCCTGAATTTGTTTTAAATTTATCAATCCATTGCTGCTTGGTTCGCAAAATATTATTTAATCTTAGTTTTAAAAGATCAATATCAAAAGGTTTTAAAATATATTCGTCAGCACCTGTTTCTAGTCCTTCTTTTTCGTTTTTTATTCCAGACTTTGCTGTTAAAATTATGACAGGGATATGACTTGTATTGATGTCTGTCTTTATTCTCTTACACATTTTAATCCCATCCATTACAGGCATCATTAAGTCGCTTATAATAACATCGGGGGTGTTTTTGATTGCCAGCTCTAATCCCTCTTTTCCATCACATGCAGTTAATATTCGAAAGTCATTACTTAAAAAGGAAACGATATACTCTCTTAACTCTCTATTGTCTTCAACGATTAATATCAGTGGTGTTTCAGTTGAATGTTTAATATTATTTTCAGTAAGCGGATTACGGATTAATTGGCTTTCTTTTAAAACATTAACTCCAAGTGTAGAATAATTAAAGTTATATTTTTGAGGCCGTTGCTCTATTATTGAGTCTTTTGTGAAGGCAGTATTATTAATAGGAATAGTAACCGTACAGGTAGTTCCTTTGTGTAACTCACTTTTTATATCAATTTTTCCTTTATGAATCTTAACCAGACGTTTAATGTAAGCCAACCCTAAGCCAGATCCTTCTCTAACAGTAACATTTTTATCTTTAGTTTGATAAAACCTCTCAAAAATACTGTTTAAATCTTTTTCTGGAATTCCAATTCCATAGTCAATTACTTTTATAACTGCACGGACTTTATTTTTAATATTTTCTTTTTCTAGGCTTACTTTAATGCTTTTTCCTTTAGGGGTAAACTTGAAAGCGTTTGACAATAAATTATATAATATCTTTTCAACTTTGTCATTGTCAAACCACGCATCTATTTGTTTTTCCGAAGAAAGAAAGAAAAATTTTATTTCTTTCTCTAATGCAATTTCTTCAAACACAGCAAAGACGTCTTTAACAAAAGACACTAGATCATCGTTTTGAACCATTAAATTTAAGTTTCCAGATTCTGCTTTTCTAAAATCCAAAAGTTGATTAATTAATTTGAGCAGCCTAATGGAGTTTTTATGCATTATCGAATTTAACTTGGGCAGTTCTTTAAGATTGACGTTGCCCTTCATAATCTGTTCCAAGGGACCAACAATCAAAGCTAGAGGCGTTCTTAATTCATGAGAAATATTGGTGAAAAACTGAAGCTTCATCTGATTCATCTCCTCAGACTTTTTATGTACAGCATTTTTAATTTTCAATTTATTTTCTAATTGGATTTGATTTAGACGAATTTTAACAAAAACAGATGTCATGATGATTAGCAGCAACAAAAAAAGCAAGATGGCTGGGGTTTTAAGATACCAAGGATTATTGATCAAAATCGATATTTTTTTTTGCTCATCCGTCCACATACCTGCACTATTTGACCCATAAATTTTAAAGGTGTATTCTCCAGCAGGGACATTAGTATAAGTCGCAAAACGCCGTTCATTTCCAGTAGAAAAATGCCATTTGTCATCAAACCCTTCTAATATGTATTTGTATTTATTTTTTTCAGGATCAGAAAAATGTAGGCTAGAGAAACCAAATTCAAAAGAATTCAGATTATAAGCCAATTCAATTTTATCAGTTTGATTTATATTTTTATCCAGAATAACTTTACCCTCCTTTTTTTCAAAGATTTTTACAGTTTCATTTGATATTTTAAAATCAGTAATTACCAGTTGAGGTTTAGTCTTGTTTTTAGTCAATTTATCAGGATTAAAAAAAGAAAAACCTGTTGTTGTCCCGCCAATAATAAGCCCTGAAGATGTTTTTAGCATCGAATTGTCCCTGAATTCTAAAAAATTCTCGCCAAAATTTCTTTCAAAGTAGGTTGTTTTTCCACTCGTTAAGTTTAGTTTGGACATCCCGCGGATGTGCATCAACCAAAGATTTCCTTTTGAATCTTCCTCAACCTGATAGACCACATCGCTGGGAAGCCCATCTTTAATAGTATAGCGTTTGAATAAATATTCATTGTTTTCTAAAACCCTAATTTCATTCAGACCCCCGCCAAAAGTTCCTACATATAGATTACCATTTTTTGATTGATAAACATCTAGTACATGATCATTGCTTAAACTGTTCTCATCATTTTCGTTATTCAAAAAACGTTGGAATATTACGGAACCATCGTTATCATATTTTAATTTGTTTAACCCAAATGCTGTGCCCACCCAAAGATTTTTATCTGAATCTTCAGTAATAACTCGAATGGTATTGTTTGAAAGACTTTCTGCGTTTTTGGGATCATTTTTATAGGCAAAATAATCATAATCACTGTTATCACTATTATAAATTAACTTTACTAATCCATTGCCAAAGTAACCTGCCCAGATTGCGCCAAGATGGTCTTCTTCAATTGCAAATACAGGTGAACTAGAAGGTGTACTTCTGTTGTTTAAAGCGTCAAACACTTCTGTTTTATAGGTATTAAATAGCGGTTGTATTTTACTAAGGCCTGAGTTAGAGCCCACCCAAATATTACCTTTAGAATCATTTAATAGCTTTTTGATTCGGAAGAATGATTTTTTTTGAAATATCTCATTGGTATTTAAGTAATTAAAATCCCATTTTTTTTGGTTCGAATTAGACAAGCTGTATTCGAGTTGATCGACCGTTATTTTTGCGATACCACCTTTACCTCCAGACCCCAACCATATGTTACCATTTTTGTCCTCACACATTGCCTTAATTGGAGACTTATGAAAGACTTCATTATACAAAGCCTCTTTTTTTAAAAAAGCATGAGAGCTTAAAAAAGTCTTGTTTTCAAAATCGATTTTAAAAACTCCACTGTTATAAGTTCCAACCCACAGAATATTGAATTTATCAACAAATAGGCGTTTTATACTCTTATTTTCAAGTTTGTTATTGCCAGATTCACTAATGTCAAAGACAGCTCCTGTATTAATGTTATAGTTGATTAAGATATTATCGCCCCCTATCCACAATCCGTTCTTATTATCACTTAAAAGGTTAATTGTTTGATAATTGACTTTTGACAAACCCCTTGAATCATTAAAAATCTTTATTCTTTTTTTACTGATTACTTCTAAGTCATTATTCAATTTAATTTCGATTAACTCTAATTTATTACTAATAAAGTAGAGCGTGTTTTTTGAATACTCATGAAAATTTATGACAAACCCATTCTCGAAAATAGGTTCGGTTATATTAGAGTTTATCAAATTCAAAGCTATTTTATCATTTTCAAAAGCTACATCAGTCTGGCCTAACTTAACACCTATTGCAGAACTATAAAACCAATGTTTTCCGTTTATTGAAGGCTTAGCCAGATCAACTGAACTGTCGCCTGACTTCCAGTCAATATTTAATTCATGATTGATTATGGTGTCTTTGTCCGAGATCTCAAAGAAATTATAACCTCCTTTTGGGGACACATAAAAATAAACGCCAGAAGTCGATTGATGTAATTGAAAATTAGAAGTAGGGTTGTTCCTAAAATCTCCCGCATTTAATGAATTATTAAAGAAAGCCAGTGTTTTTTTGGTGTTGGGATTAATTCGGTTGATCCCTGATTCTGGTGTTCCCGCCCATATATTACCGTCGTTATCTTTAAATAAACTATGAATTAAATTACTCGTTAGATGATTATTAGTTAAATCATAATAGTCCATTGAATAACCATCATACTTGTTTATACCATTATAGGTAGCAATCCATAAAAACCCATCGTTGTCCTGAATAATACTATTTACGGTGTTTTGAGATAAACCATTGATATGTGATATTTGGTTTAATTGCAGCTGACCATGAAGTAAGAGACCTTTACAAATCCATATTATGAAAAGAAACTGTTTAAATAAATCAGACATTATAAAACATAGCTTAATTTGATTTAGCGGCCTAATCTTTTTTATTAGGCCATACTAATATCAATGTTAATTTTTAATTAGCAGACTTGATTCATTAAATATTTAGTATTCAATTATTTTTATGAATTTTGAGTGTACAATTAAGCCTTCTTTAGTTGCGCTAAAAATATTGCCAAAGCTTATGCCCCTTTCCTGTTTTGAGTTAATATTTTATAATGAGTAATTATTTTAGACGCATCAAAAGCAACTGCTAAGATCTTAATTTGTTTTTAAATCACTAATAAAGGTATCGTTGAATTTTTTTTTTAATTGTTAATCATAAGAGATATACTACTCTTTATTTAAAATTTGATGCACAGATTCCTCGGCATTAATATCATCTACAATTCTACCAAAATCAGTATCGGTTATTTTTCTAAAATCAGACAAACTTTTATCATCTTCAAACTTGATCATTAAGTTTTTCAATTTAATCTTTAATTCATTGACAACATCTGCGTAGTCTGGATGGGCATAAATATTATTCATTTGATTTGGATCATTTTCTAGATCGTATAACTCCCATACATCAATATTATAATAAAAATGAGCTAAGGTATATTTTTGGGTTCTTAGGCCATAATGCGGTTGAACGTGATGCCAAAATGGGAACTCATAGTAATGATAATACATCGCATCTTGCCAGTCTTCGGGGGTTTTCCCTTCTAATGCAGAGACAAAACTAGTGCCTTGCATTTTTTGATCGGTTGAGATACCTGCTAATTCTAATAGAGTAGGAGCAAAATCGATATTTGATATTATGTCTTCATTAACACTTCCCGCCTTCACTCTTTCCGGATACTTTAGAATAAAGGGCATTCTTAAAGATTCTTCATAAATAAAACGTTTATCAAAAAACCCATGATCCCCGAGATAAAACCCTTGATCCGATGTTAATATGATAATAGTATTTTCTTCAAGATTATTTTCTTTCAAATAATTTAAAACCCGACCAACGTTATCATCAACCGATTTCACACAAGCTAAGTAATCTTTAATGTAATTTTGATAACGCCATTTTCTTCCTTCTTCATTACTCATTCCCTCGGGCTGGACAATTTCTCCTGATTTGGCTCCATAAAAATCCCATTCAATACTTTCTTTGCCTTTTTTTAATTCCTTTGGACGCTCGAGTTTCATGTCTCTTCTGGAGAAGTAATCCATGGTCATTTCAGTATCTCCAGCAGTTTTTTCTCGACCTTCGTAAGTATCGTTAAAGGTCGCTGGATAAGGCATTTCAACATCCTCCCAAAGCGTTTCATATTTAGTGTCTGGCTCCCAAGGTCGATGAGGTGCTTTATATTGTAATATCATTAGAAAGGGTTCTTCTGATGCTTTTTCGGTATCTAACCATTTTAAGGCAAAATCAGTAGTTAGGTTGGTTGCGTAGCCTGCTTCTTTAACATCTTTTCCATTCTCATTGAATGTAGGATTCCAATAATGCCCTTGCTGCCCAGAGGAATTATGATACTTAAACGTATTAAATCCAATGGGCTCCGTACCTAAATGCCATTTCCCAAACAAGCTTGTTTTATATCCATTTTTTTGAAATTCTATAGGAAAAGTCCATTGCGAGGCATTGAATTTCCCACCGCTTTCGTTTTTATAGTAACCATTTAAATTACTGTAATTCCCTGTTAGAATTGCAGCTCTGCTTGGACCACAAATAGAATTTGTACACAATACATCTTGAAATAACATTCCCTCCTGGGCAATTTTATCAATTTGAGGGGTTGGAGCAATATCTTTATAAATTCCACCATAAGCGCTGATCGCTTGGGTTGTAAGGTCATCAGCCATAATGTAAATAATATTTGGCTTTATATTAGGAGCATTCCTTTCTGAAACATTGGATTTCGAATTGAACGTATTACAAGAGGATATAATTACTAGACTAGAAACCAAAACACTTATTACTTTTATTTTTTTAAAACTCATGTTGTTTTATTATCAACTTATTAAAATTAAATCCCTGTATAATGAAGGCTATGTTTTTGGCAGACCAGAATCTATTAATCCCAGCGATATTAGTTGAAATTTAAATTTAAAACAGGGTGTTTTGAGTTTTTAAGAAGGTCAAATGTTTTTTAAAAAATGACGAAGTGTACTTTATTTTTTGCACCATTAGAGGTCAACACCTTTTAATTTCAATTGGCTTTAATACTCAAAACGAATCTAATGTTATTGCTAAGAAATAAGGGATTGGAAAAGACTAAAAAACGCTATTTATAATTTAATCTGAACTGTAAAATAAACAGTTCTTGGTGCTGAAGGAATAATTCCTGGACCGGGATATCCTGTCGCTCTTCGTGTAAAATAATGATTGTCTAGGAGGTTGTTAATGCCCCATTCTCCTTTAATTTTTTTGTAAGAATACGAGAGGGACAAGTCCATGACTGAGTAAGCAGGAATTTCACCGATCACACCGCTTAAAATTCCACTTCTGGCATTAGAGGCATCCGTAAATTGACTGGATAAATAAGTATATTGAAAGTTAAGCATCAAATTATTATGTCCAAACCGAACCCCTGTTTTTAGATTTTGCTCGGGAACAAACTCTACTTTTTTTCCACGAACTCCAGGAGTTTCAGATTTGGTATATTCTGAAGTGATAAAAGAAGCGTTGAGAAATACATTTAAGCTAAAAGCATCCTGCATCAACAGCACCCTTCTCAGGTCAACATCTATGAGCGATTCAACCCCATAGATTGAAGCATCTCCCACATTGCCTCTTTCGCTTTTTACGCGTCTAAAAGCATCTGCTTTTTGAACAAAACCAATACGATTATTATAATTTAAATTAAAAAAATTGAGGTCATAAGAAACCAATTGAGAAACATTTCCTCTGACTCCAAGATCAATTGTTGATCCGCTTTCATCCTTAATATTCGGGTTGATGGAAAAGGCAGGATTAAAAACACTAATGTCCGTAAAAGTCACCGAACGATAATTTTCAGAAGCATTCAAATAAACCTCAAGCGCGGGAAAAGGTTTGTAGCTGGCGCCAATTCCAAAAAGGGCGAATGATCTTTTTCGGACCTCTTGATCCGTAACAGTTTCATTTAAAATCACATTATTAGCCGCATCTAGATTGATTTTTTTATAAAACCCATCGCTTTCTGTTTGAATGTGTTCAAATCGAATTCCAGGGGTGAGTGAGATTTTGTCATTCAAGTAAAAAATATTTTCCGTAAACACAGAATAATTTAAATTGGGATAGGCATAATTTGACTGATTACTATAATTTGGATACTGATCATAGGCATAGCTAAAGTCAGCTCCCGAGTCATCACTCCCAGGCCCTTGTTCGCCTGAATTATTTGATTTATAAAACTTTGAGCCCACCAAGAATGTGGCATTTCGATTTACAAAAGTATACTTTGTCAACAGGCGTGCCTCGGCACCAAAATTATTAAAACTGCCCGAGATAAAATCCCGTTCCGTCATAGGATCAATTTGACTTACCCGATTGGATCGATAGCCCAAGGAATTTCTTTTAGCATTTAAACCAAAAAAGTTAAAGCTAAAATTAGTTTGGTCATTTAATTCGCTTTTTAATTTTAGGTTATAGAGAAACCAATCGAGTCCAAACCAGTTTCGCGATCGATTACTTTGAAAAGGGTCTTTTGAAAACATATCATCGGAGAGTCCACCCGCTTGTTGCGCCAAATAGTTTAGATAAGTGAATTCGGTAGAAATCGATGTTTTATTTGTTAACTGATAACTCAGATGAAAAAAAGCATTTTTAGAATTAAACTTCGAATTATCTCTAAAACCATCCCCTTGTTTGAAATTAAAAAAAGTGTAGTAACTAAACTTTCCTTTGGTTCCGCTTAAACTTGTGAAATTTGTATAGAGCTTGTTTGACCCTATTGTATTTCTTGAAATAAGTTCTAAAGATTTTGTGGAGTTTGGACTTTTAATGACAAAGTTGACAAGTCCTCCAAACTGAGTTCCATATTGCAGGGAGGAAGCGCCTCGAATGATTTGAATCTCTTTCAAAGCTTCTGCTGGGGGGGTATAATAACTTTCGGGATACCCTAAGACATCCGGGCTGATGTCATAGCCGTTTTGACGTGTATTGAAATTTGACGTTCTGTTGGGATCCAAACCTCTTCCCCCGATGTGTAGCTGAATTCCAGCGTCGTCGTTTTCATAGATGTTTAGGCCTGATACCTGACTGTAGATTTGCCGCGAATTATTAGAAGCCAAATTTGCCATCGATTGTTCTACCAAAACCACCTCTGTTTTTCTACCTGCATTGATGGTGGTTCCTTCCACGTCTTTCAATCTTTTCAGTTCAAAAACTTTGGTTTTTTTTGCATTCAGAACTACTTCAGAAAGCACTTGTATTTTGGGGGTAAAAACGACGTCGAGTTTTGTGGCCTCTTCTACGCTTATTTTTTTTTCAACCAGTTCTCCAGATTCAGAAACAAAATAGAGATGAAGCTCTTTTTTGAGGGTAAAAAAACGATAGAACCCCTTGCCATCTGTTTCGGTAAGGAACCCCTTGCCTTCCTCATAGATACTTACTTTACCTTCAGAGGTTTTGTCCTCAAAGCGAACGGTGCCTGACACCTTGTTTTGGGCGAACAAAAAGTAACAATTAAACAGCAAAAAGATTTTAAAAACCGTTGATCTCATCATTAAAGGGTAGAATCCAAGCATAGTTTCTCAAGGATCTTTTTTGGGTTAATAAATCAATTTTTTGGTCAATAAAACGAGTGCTTCTTCTGCCGTTTAATGACACGTAACTTTCGGCATAAACCTCCACATTTTGATGACCCATTTCCTTGAAATGTGATCCCAGGTGGTGGGCATATTCCAATATAAAATCTGGCTGAAAGCTCATTTGTTTCTCTTGAAAGGGCGTTAAAAAGTCTTGATTATTAACATAAAAAAAACCTCCAGTAGCCGAATTTGTTACTTTAAACGTAGTGTATCCCATTTTTTCAATCAGCATCACTCTCCAAGAAAAACGATAGCCTTGTTCATGCCAAAACAACTCTCCTGGATAAAGAAAATACCTAAAGGGAATTAGCATTTGAAACAATAAAAACACACTGACAATTAAAAGCGTAAACTTAGGATATTTATAGTGAAAGGGTTGAGAAGAGTATGCTTTTTTAATTAATGAGCTGGTTTTGATTTTAAATATTTCGAAAAACTTGATAACCCAATCAACTACTTTTTTATGAAAATTTGCATCGAAAAAAACCAAAGCACTCGCGATCATGATATAAGGAAACATCCCGATGGGGAAGAGTACTTTTGTAAAAGCATGGAAGAAAACGACCAGCAGAAATCCAAAACCTCTTGTCCTTTTATTTAAAAGTAAAAAGGGAATCAAAAGGTCATAACACATGCCACCCCAGCTCATAAGATAATGTATAAATTCACTTTGTAAAAGGCTGTCTCCGATCAGCGGGAGGTCATATTTTGAGGGGAGCCAAATTTTTAAAGGCATGGCCCTAAACAACCAATCAGAATTAATTTTGGCGATTCCTGCATAAATGTAAACGATGCTAATTAAAAGTTTTAATGCGTCTAAGGTCCATTTTGGAACGTTTTGATAAAACTTCCCACTTATAAAATTATCTATGGACAATCGCGCATTGGCAGGTAAAAAGATCATTAAAAAACTCGAAATACTTATAAAATAATAATGGTTCAAATAGGTGGTTTTGTCCATCAATTCGATATAAGTAAAGCTTAAAAAGAAAATAA
>Ga0115565_10003429_pt1 | contig 11288 bp, 5 predicted proteins | sample COGITO_mtgs_1105_FD_87199 | JGI IMG/M metagenome (GOLD analysis project Ga0115565, IMG submission 87199) | Pelagic marine microbial communities from North Sea - COGITO_mtgs_110530 | ecosystem: Environmental > Aquatic > Marine > Epipelagic | place: Germany:Helgoland, sampling site Kabeltonne... | reverse complement strand
TCCGGCGGGCGTGCCAGCACGGGCAGCTGGAAGTTGTGCGGGAGCTGCTGGCGTTGAGCGGCGCCCGGCACATTGACGTGCACAGCGACAATGAAGGTGCCTTTCGATGGGCGTGTGAAATGGGCCACCTCGGCGTCGCGCGGGAGTTGCTGGCGCTGCGGGGCGACCGCCGCATTGACGTGCACACAAAAGATGAAGGCGCATTCCATTGGGCATGCCGAAATGGACACCTGGACGTTGTGCGGGAGCTGCTGGCGTTGAGCGGCGACCGGTACATCGACGTGCACGCTGACGATGAAGGCGCGTTCGACGTGGCGTGCGAGTTTGGGCACCTAGACGTTGTGCGGGAGCTGCTGGCGTTGACCGGCGACCGGCACATCGACGTGCACGCTGACGATGAATACGCTTTTAAGTGGGCTTGCGAGAATGGACACATGGACGTTGTGCGGGAGCTGCTGGCGTTGAGCGGCAACCGCCGCATCGACGTGCACGCCTTGAAGGAGAACGCGTTCAGGTCAGCCTGCAGGCAGGGTCGCTTGTGCGTTGTGCGGGAGCTGCTGGCGCTGCGTGGCGACCGGCGCATCGACGTGCACGCTGAAAGTGAAAGTGCCTTTCGGTGGGCGTGTGAAATGGGCCACCTGGGCGTTGTGAGGGCGCTGTTGGCGCTGCGGGGCGACCGCCGCATTGACGTGCACGCCAGGAACGAGCTTGCGTTCCAAGTTGCTTGCATGAACGGGCACCTAGACGTTGTGCGGGAACTGCTGGCGCTGAGCGGCGACCGGCACATCGACGTGCACGCCGACGATGAATACGCGTTTCAGTGGGCTTGCGAGAATGGACACATGGGCGTTGTGCGGGAGCTGCTGGCGTTGAGCGGCGACCGGTACATTGACGTGCACGCCGAGAACGAACGTGCGTTCGACATGGCGTGCGAGTTTGGGCAACTGGACGTTGTGCGGGAGCTGCTGGCGTTGAGCGGCGACCGGTACATTGACGTGCACGCCGACAATGAATACGCGTTCCAGGGGGCATGCAAGAATGGACACATGGACGTTGTGCGGGAGCTGCTGGCGTTGGGCGGCGACCGCCACATTGACGTGCACGCCTTGTTGGAGAACGCGTTCAGGTCAGCCTGCGAGCATGGTCGCTTGTGCGTTGTGAGGGCGCTGTTGGCGTTGAGTGGAACCCGCCGCGTGAATGTGCACGCAGATGAAGACGCGGCATTTCATCAGGCGTGCGCTCACGGGCGCCTGCATGTTGTCCAGGAGCTGTTAGCGTTGACGGGGGACCGCCGCATTGACGTGCACGCGCAACAACAAGGGGCATTTCGAGAGGCGTGCGCGTTGGGGCACCTGGACGTTGTGCGGGAACTGCTGGGTCTGGCTGGGGACCGCGCTGTGGATGTGAACGCTCACGGAGGGGCAGCCCTGTGGGAGGCTTGTGAGAGCGGGCACTTGCACATTGTACGGGAGCTGCTGGCACTGAAGGGGGAGCGAGCTGCAAATGCGCACAGCAACAACGCCGCCTTGAGCCGGGCATGCGGGTGGGGGCAGCTCAATACAGTGCGAGAGCTGCTAGCAGTGACTGGGGAACACGCCGTGGACCTGTGCACGGGGGGCAGCGGGGCCTTCGATGCAGCATGCTGGGGGGAGCACTGGGAGGTGGTGCTGGCGTTGTTAATGGTGCAGGGCACCCGCTCAGTGCCTCACACCCTCCAAGCGAAGCACCTTGACGCATGCATTTCAGTCACGCAACCGTGGACAGCAAATAGAGCAGCGTGGACTGCATGCCCGATGCGGCACTCCATGTGCACGCTGTGCCCGGCGCTGGCTGCGCACATTGAAGCCAATGCCAGGAAGCTGCATTGGAGCCCTCGACGTAGCATGGTGTTGCACCGCATACAAGCACGCGCCGCACGGCGGTCCACGAAGCGCCCTTGCAGTGGCAAGTGACAGGGTGCAGCGCATCACCGCGGTTCAAATTGCGTGCTTCGTTGAAAATAATTACACGTGCATTCAAAATGAAAGGCACTTTAACCTCTGTAGGCTGTTCAGTGACGGTCGCACCCGAGAAAAGCAAAGGACGGCACAGCGTCGACGCGCCCACGCAGAGTTACGAAGCATGCGCACAAGAGTTGTGGTGTCGCTGCAAGGAGGCAAGCTTGGCACCAGCGCCACCAGCCAAGCCTTCGGTGCCTTTAGAGGCGTGCCTACGCTCAGTCGCAGCAGACGGTGCACCCAGTCGGGTCTGTGGTGTAAGAACCTGACGGTGTGCGGGCGCATCTCCAGAAGAACACGTGCCACTTGCACCGTGCTAAGGTAGTTCTTCCCAAGAGCCATGTTCTCCAGCAGTGCAGCCTCTGCTGAGGCGGTGTCCACTGCACACATGCCCGCCACGCTTAACAGCAGGCGTACATTGTCTGCGCGGCCATAGTGTACAGCGTCTGTCAAAGCTGCCGCCCCCACAATGCTCCACTGCACAGTGTGCCCACGTGCACTGTCCAGAAGGTACTGCAGTACCTGCGCTGTCGGGGCGATGCTTGCGTGCTGCACAGCTGCGTGCACGTCCACATCCACGCCCCGCTCGCGCAAGATGCCCATCGTGGCGTGCACAACGGCCAACTTCCCCTCATCGCATGCCACGTGCAGAGTGCTTTGTGTCACTGCGGTTTGTATTTCCGGCCAAGCAGTGCTCTGCAGTAAGCGCAGGGTAACTCCCCATTGATAGCCTTGCACTGCAGCGAGCAGGACATCACGCGCATCCAGTGGGCTGTAGGACTGCTCAATGGCACAGTGCTGCATGAGGGTCTCCATGACGTCCAGGAGGCCGCGCTTCGCGGCGTGGCTGACGTACCATGGTATAGCGCGCCTTCGCGCCCCAGGGATTTGAAGCAGGGCAGCCAGGGTGACCGTGCGCCCGCTTTCCACCACCAACTGTAGAAAGTCCGTGCCGTCTACAGTTGTCAACAGTGGTGCCGCGCGTGTTGCCAAGTGCGCACACAACGCTGTATCGCCGTAGCAGCACACTTTGAAGGCCAAGTCGCGGCGGGACAGCCTCACTTTGCCGCTGCACTGCAGCATGGCGTCCACCACATGAAAGTGCCCACAGTTGCCAGCTGTGAGCAGTGCATCTTGCAGGACAATCTGTGCAGCCACCGTGGTTTCGTCCAACGCGTCCATGACGGCTGTCACCACAGTGGCGTGCCCAAGGACCGCTGCAGCGTGCATCAACTGCAGTGCAGGGCACCAATGGTCACATCCACCATGACGCACGGCACGCACAGCGTGAAACACCACGCTGTTGCCCAACGCTTCACAGTCCACAGGGCTGTTGATGCAGCAGGCGTACGTCGACATGTCGGGCAGGACCGTTTCCAAGCGCACTCCAAGGGGCTGCCGGCTGGTCTGCACAGCTGCCTGTGCCCTTGCACAAGCATGTTTCACGCAGGCGCTCAACGCTTGTTGCACAGCGCACGCAGTGCGTTTCTGTTTGTGAGGGGAAACAAGTGTGCGCTCTTTCACAGCAAGCGACGCGCTGCGCGGCCGCTTGTACCCGGAGGTGCTCATGGACAAGCGAGGGCAGCGCACACGCACACAAAGGGTCCCACACAGGAATGTGCGCAATGGTGTATGGGGCGTTTGCAACGAAGTCCATGCAGTGCACTGCACAGGGTGTTGCAAGAGCACTCTTTAGGGAATTTAGGCATGCAGTACGTTCAGAAAATGCAAACACTTGGCGTGCTGCACCCCCCACCCCCCACACAGCGTTCCATGGGGCTGAAAACCCTGCCGTCCAGGATGCCTGCAGCGCACAGCAAGTTCACTTCAAGTGTCATTCGCTTGTGTGTGTGTCTGTGTGTGCTTGTGTGGTGTTGTGGTGACTGTGCAACTGTAAGCTCCTTTCCCTACCACCCGCGCTCCAACCATGAAATCAGTCAGCACCACGCCAGAGGCACCACTCAAGGCAGTCGCTGTCGCAGCACAGCACTCAGAAACCTACCGCCAATACTCCTGGCTACAGCAGTTCCAGCACTCCCCTGAAACCGCAGTGGGGTGTGTCCGTCCAACGTGGGCGGTGCAGCACGTGCTGGCGTGGGTGGACGACGCTGCGTGGAAGCACGCTGGGTACACCGCCCTCCACGCATCACGGCTGCACTCAAACACTACAAACGCGGCAAACACTGACGTGCGGGACGCGCCATCAATTTTTGAAGTGCCACATGCGCCAGCACAAACGGCTGGCACAGGTTGGGCTGCATGCGCGGGGGCTCTTGCGCAGTGGAATGCCCCCGCGGCGCAGGTGCGCCGAGTGGGCAAGGCCCTTCGGGAAACCCAACAGGCTGCCCAGGACTGGGCTCAATCCCTGCAGGGGGTGACGGAGGGCGCAGGAGACGCTGCCCCTGCTGCCTCCAAAAAACAGTGGAAGGGAACGCCCCAGCAGTGGGCGGCGTTGTGCTCGCAGGCAGCCTCCTCCGTGAAGGCTCCCCTGCACCGCCGAGTGGTTGCGATGCCGCTGGCTGTGCACGGCTCGCCAGCTCTTGCTGTCACCTTTGCAGAGGTGCTGCAGAACGCCATGGACCGTGTGCACGGCGATGCCCTGTTCAAAGACTTGTGGGTGAAGGTGCAGCTCACTGGTGCAGGAGCCCTGCTGTGCAGTGTGCACAACTCGGGCATGGGCATGCCCGTGCGCCGGCTCACCGCTGTGGAGCAAAGCGGCGGAGGGGATGACTGCCCCCCATCAGTTGCGCCGGAGGGCACCCCAGCAGCCGCTCCTTGGCTGCCCACAGCCGTGTTTTCATCCCTGAACTTTGGCAGCAACTACGGCGCGCAGCGCTGTGTGTGGGCTGGTGGCCGCAATGGAAAGGGGGCAAAGTTGACCAATGCCACATCCACTGCTTTCCGTGTGCGCTGTGTGGACGGGGCAAGCGGAGCTGTGTTCACGCAGGAGTGGCGGCACCGAGCTGTGCAGCAGGGGGAGCCGGCAGTCACACTGGGCAGGCCGCCCTTTGCTGCTGCAGGGGGCGGCCTGCGCTCGTCCGCCACCCCAGGCGCTGCAGCCCCCCGCAAGGACAGCGGCGTCACGGTGCAGTGGAGGCCCGACCCCGAGTTTTTTGGTGTGCACGCGTTTTCAGCAGAGAGTGCCGCTGTACTGCGCTGCCAAGCGTGGGCAGCCGCAGCGTGGTTGCACCCTTGGGGGGTGCGGGTGCACTTGGATGGACGGGACTTGCCGTCCCTGCCTTGGGGGAAGTTCGCTGCAGCTTGGTGTGGCGCCACCAAGGTGCCCTGTGTGGACACGGTGCCTCTGCACAGCCGCTTGCAGGGGGAGGGTGGCAGGGAGGGGGCGTGCCCTGCCTTGCGCGTGGCAGTGGTGCCAGTGGCGCACACGCCCGCTGCAAAGGGCGCTGTGCACGCGTGGGTGAATGGGCTGTGGGTGCCGGGGGGCACCCACGTGGATGTTGTGTTGGAGGCGCTGTGCAAAGCACTGTCCCCCCGTGTGGGCGTGGCGTTGAAACCTGGCGCTTTGAGGGACCTCCTGCACATTGTGGTGGCCGCGCGGGTGCCCCTGCCCCGCTTCAACTCCAACACAAAAACCACCCTAGACGTACAGCAGCAGCGCCTGGGGTGGACGTGGACGCCGTCCGCTGCCATGCTGCACAAACTGGAGGGGCCCGTGAAAGCAGCAGCTGCCGCTGCTGCTGCAGCCTCTGCTGCAGCAGCTGCTGTGCTGCACGCCAACCGTGCTCTGGCAGCATCCGCTGCTACCGCTGGAGGGGCGTTGGTGGGGGGGAGCACAGGTGGCGCTACAGCGCGTGTGCGCACTGGCGCAGCAGCACGCGCCAACCGCGCCGCACTGGACACTGACAAGTACACCGCTGCCGACGGCGTGGTGCGGGGGTGCAGTGCGACGCTGCTGGTGTGCGAGGGAGACTCTGCAGCGTCCATGGCGTATGAAGGGCGCGCTGTCATGGGGTCATCGGCGGCATCCGTCCTGGTGCTGCGGGGGAAGCCCCTGAATGTCCAAGGCTCCACACTTGCAGCGTGCGCCAGGAACGCAGAAGTGTGCCAGTTGGCCACAGCCCTGGGGCTGTCTTTTGGGCAGCAAGTGCAGTCCCGTTCAGAGCTGTGCCACGCACGGGTGCTGGTCATGGCGGACCAAGACGACGACGGTGGGCACATTGGCGCCCTGGTGTACAACGCCTTGGCACACCTGTGGCCGTCCCTCATGGCTGCAGCGCCAGACTTTGTACAAGTGCTGCGCACTCCCCTGCACAGGGTGCTGCTGAAGGGCACACCTGCCCCACTGGAGTTCTTTGACGATGCAGCGTATGAAGCGTGGGCACGTGGCAGCGGAGGCGACGCCCGCGTGGTTTCTCACGCGCGCTACAAGGGGCTGGGATCCCACACGCCTGCACAGCAGCGTGGCGTGTTCCGGGACCTGTCCCGGTACGTCGTCACCCTCACGTTTGCACAGCCGTGCACAGCGGAGGAGGCAGGGTCAGGTGCAGGGGGGGCGCCCCACGACAGTGCCCCGCAAGCGCGTGTCTCCATTGACAGCGCCAGCACAGCAGGGGCTCTGGCGCTGCACTTCTCAAAAAGCGCAGCTGCACAGCGTGCTGCGGCTTTGGCGGGGGTGGAAGCAGGCAGCACTGCGGGGCACCCACAGCAAGGGGGCCACACTGCCTTGCAAGAGGGCGGCTGCACCGCAGGTGCCTTGGAAAACAGCGACGGCGCCCTGCACATGCCCGCCACTCAGTGGTTGCACGCTGCCATGCTGCAGTACGGCGCTGCGGCCAACACGCGGCAGATTCCGCACGTGCTGGATGGCTTGAAGCAGGTGCAGAGGCAGGTGCTGTGGACTGCATTTGGCGCTAGCGGGGCTGCCCCCGCTGTGCCATGGGTGGGGGGGGCTGGGGACAAGGTGCCTTCCCTGGCTGGGCGGGTGGCGCAGCACGCCAAGTACATGCACGGTCCTGTCAGCGTGGAGGACGCAGTGCGCACCATGGTGAAGTGGCACCCCGGGAAGGCCCACCTGCCCCTGCTGCGTGCCGCTGGTGCATCTGGGAACCGCGTGGTGAACAAGCCGCCTGCTGCACGGTACATGGCTGTGGGCTTGCCGCGGGGCACCAGGGCTTTGTTTCACCCCAGGGATGACGCTGTGCTGCCCCGGGCCCGCGTGGACGGCTGCGCTGTGCAGGTGGAAGCGTACGTTCCTGTTGTGCCTCACTTGCTGTTGGCGCCGGTGAGGGGGGTGGGGTGGGGTTCGTCGTGTGCCTCAGAGCCCCTGCCCCCCCCAGTGGTACTGGAGGCATGCAAGGCGGCTGCACTGGGCAATGACGACGCCGCGTGCGCTGCAGTGGAGACGTGCGCCCCATGGTGGGACGGGTGGGTGGGCACGGTGCACCCAGAAGCGCGCTGCGGTGCGTGGTTGCAGCGGGGGGTGTACATGGTGCACCCTCCCACCCCGGAAGGCACTCGCGTTGTGACAGTGTGGGAGCTGCCCACTGCGTGGAGCGTCACTGCGTACCTTGCAGCTCTGCAGAAGGACTGCATCATGAGCGACGCTGCAGTGGAGGCAGCCGATGACGCGGCTGCGGGGCAGCACCCCTGCATGCGTACGCTGGTTGCAGCACAAGCTGCCGCAGCAGCGGCCCCTGACTGTGCAGCTGCTGCAGCATCCCTCAAGGCAGCGGAAGCCAGGGTGCAAGCCCTGCGGAAGCGGTGTGTGCTGTCATTCAAGAACCTGTCCGCTTCCAACGCTGTGCACGTGGACATCACGCTGCACGAGTGGGCAGCGAAGCCGTTGTTGGAGAGCTCACCGCGTGTGCTGCCCCCTCACGATGTGCAGCACGTGGAGTACAACAGCGTCAACGCCATGCAGCGGCGGGGGCTGGATGCAGTGCGTGCTGCGGGAGGCATGCCCGTGCACCCCCTCTTGGAGCGCGTCTTGCGCCTGCGCGTGGTGCTGCACCAACGGTACGTGGCGTGGGACGCCACGGGAGGCAGCGTGCGCAGCTTTGCGCACCCAGGAGACGTTTTGAAGGAATTCTTGCCAGTGCGCCGCGCTGTGTACACTCAGCGGCTGGCAGCAGTAGCACACGCGCTGCAGCAGCAAGCAGTGGTTGCGCAAGGGAAGGCACTGTTCTTGCGGGCAGTGGCCAATGGAGCAGTCACACTGCAAGGGCACACAAACAGTGCTGCCCTGCACGCTGCCTTGTCCCGACAGGGGGTACCAGAAGACCCCAGGCCTTCCCGCCCCGCCTACGCGTATGTGACGTCCTTGAGTGTGGCAGCCGTGTGTGAAGACGCTGTGTGTGCTGCAGAGGACGCTGCGCGGCGCGCTGCCACAGCAGCTCAAGCGGCAGCGCTGGACACTGTGCAAAAGGCGTGGCTGCGAGACCTGCAAGCGTTGGAGGCCCAGTGGCTACTGGACGCTGCATCCAAGCGTGCAGACATGAGCAGTGAGGGGGAACTGGAGGGCGGTGGCGGTGGCAAGTTGGCCCCCAGCGGCACCGTGTGTGCAGGAAAACGTTCAAGGGAGCCTTGCGCTCGCAAGAAGAGCACTGGTGCGCGGGGCACTCGCAAGAAAGCCCGTGGGTCAGGGTCGGCTGGAACGGCGCGGCGGGGTGCAGGGGTGAAGGGTAGGGGGGGTGACGTCGGCGGGACGGGTTCGGTGCCGCGTGTCACACAGCAACGGTGAGTGCTTGCATGGAGGCCGGTGGGCTGGGGAAGGGGCGGGGGTGGTGCATTGCAGTCACAGTAAATGCAAGGTCGTTGTTGCACACACGTTGTTCGGAAGCGCAAGTGCTTCTAAGAACTGCGGCTCCCCCGTCGACTCTGCGTACCCGACCAATTCGTTGCGGAACATGGCTTCCCGAGGCTCAGCGAAGCCTGCGCTGTACCCCTTGAGGGAGTGGCTGAATGACATGAACCCACGTGGGGAGAATTACATGGTGACTGCGGGCGACTTGGAAAGCGCCACGGCAGAGATGCTGCGCTCCAGGAAGATGAGCAGCGTGGTCGCAGGGCTGCACCTGATGGACGCCAAGCGCTCCCTGGCCGCCGCTGGTCAAACCGTGAAGAACTTCTTGCCCACTTTGATGTCAGTGGATGAGCCGCTGTTCACAGACCTGAATTTCCGCCCTCAGTGGTTGACGCACATGTTCAAGTGGGCAGCTGGCAAGGAGGAGCTGCCTCCAGGGTATGCCAAGGCACACTTGAAGAACTTGCGGCAAGTGTTCTTGAACGAAAAGGCCATGGCTGAGGCATACTTCCAGGCTGCAGGCCTGCCCCTGCCCATGCTGGACGCCGTGAAAGACTCAGCCACCATTGTCCAGGAGCTGAAAGGCCGCAACAACGAAGACAGCCGCAAGCGCGTGAACATGACCATGCTGTACCTGTCTGCAACAATGTCCTTGATGTACTTGAAGGCCCGCGAGGACGTGCACAAGTTGCACGGGGAACACGGCGGCGTGGTGGACCAAACCAGCGACGGGTACAAGAACTTCTTGCACTCCATGGGCGTTCACATTGTGTCCCAAGCCACGGGAGCTCACCCGGAAGCTGTGCAACAACATGTGGAGGGGGCTTTTGCAGCGCACTCGGGTGAGCAGTCGTATACAGCACAAGAAGCTGTGCACGCCTCTTACGCGGCTGCCATGCCGAGTGATCAGTATGACAAATACTGAAGCTGATCCGCTGTGCCCCTCCACTGTTTGTTTCCACGCGCGCCGCAGTGCGCGCAGTCAATGCACCGATGCAGTACCACCGCGCACACACACACACACGCACACGCACACCTGCACATGCACTTGTCCATACTGCTTGTGCTGGACGCTGCAGTGTGCAGGATTTGGACACGGCGGCATTAGCACGCACGGTCACCAAACGCATGCACACGCGGCAGTGTGTGGGCGCCGGCGCGACTGACAGCGCTGCGCAGCAGCCTGCCCACGGAACACCGCGGTATGCACTAGCACCTCAAGAGCCCCAGTTCCACTCCTGGGCATGCCGACGAATTGACCCAGTCACCAACAAGCTGCACACCGTGGTGAACCGTTGCACCAGGTACCTCGCACTTTGACGTGGCATTGCGTGCACTGTGGCTGCACCAAGAGCAGCACCATGAGCGGCGGCATGGCATCCAGGCGCCCCAAGGGATCATCTTCCGGGGGCATGGCACGGGGCATGCGTGTGCGCACTGTCGCCCAATCAAGCAATGCACCCTTGCATCACCAACAGGGGCAACGGAGCATGGTGCAGCGCACCGCTGCACCAGCTGCAGCTCCAGTGCAACGCGCACACGCTGCAAGCCATGCAGGCAACGTGACGCAGCGACAGCAGGCCCAGCAACAGCCGCTGCGCCACCAACGTGCACATCCTGGTGCACCTCAAGTGAACAGGGGAGCCACGGTGGCAGCGCAGCACAATGCACCGCAAGCAGCACCCACGCCTGCACCCGCCATGGCTACAGCTGCAGGGGAATCACCGGGGGACCAGGATGGGGCGTTGTCCTGGGTGCCCTTTTGCGTCACGGTGGAAGCGCTCATGGGCACCACGCAGTCCGGGCAGCGCATGGAACCGCTGTCCAGAGGGGAGACTGTGCTGTTGTGTGTGCCCCCCACAGGCATTGAGGCGTCTGGGAGTGTCATTCCATTCAACCGAGTGCACCGACGCACTGGCATCGTGACCAGTGGATGGACGTCTGTGCGCCCGGGAGACGGAGAGTTTTTCTTTGCGCCCAGTCAGGTGCCCCCAGCCCCATCCCCTTCAGTGCAAAACGACGCAACTGGCACCCAAAACACTGCGAGTGCCTCTTTACACGCTCCCCCGCGAGAAGCACTGCCAAGGAAGGTGCCCCTCGTGGCCTCACGTCTCAGCGACGCAGCACCGCCGCGGGAGAGTGTAGGGGCACAGCAGCCTGCTGAAACAGTTCGTACAGCGGCACCGCCCCAGGGAGCGTTTCACGCTGCTGAGGCACCCAGTGGTGCATCTGATCACGATGAGGTAGCATCAAGTTCACAAAGAGACCATGAAAGCAACGAGAGAAGTATACAAACCCTCCGGGACATGCTTGCGCATTATACCACGGAGGTCCTACCACCACCGCCTTCCGCCACGCTGGACGTTCCGCATCACAACGTATCAGCTGCCACAGCTGCATGGGCATGAATTGAGGAACCGCGTTTCAGTTGGCTGCCTCATGGGTGGCACAGCAACGCGCAGGGAACACTTTCAACGCGCATTACAGAGGGAAAGTAGGGTAGAGGGGGGCGGGGGGGGGGGGGGGGG
>Ga0115565_10003425_pt1 | contig 11290 bp, 11 predicted proteins | sample COGITO_mtgs_1105_FD_87199 | JGI IMG/M metagenome (GOLD analysis project Ga0115565, IMG submission 87199) | Pelagic marine microbial communities from North Sea - COGITO_mtgs_110530 | ecosystem: Environmental > Aquatic > Marine > Epipelagic | place: Germany:Helgoland, sampling site Kabeltonne... | reverse complement strand
CAACAGCAACAGCAACAGCAACAGCAACAGCAACAGCAACAGCAACAGCAACAGCAACAGCAACAGCAACAGCAACAGCAACAGCAACAGCAACAGCAACAACAGCAACAACAGCAACAGCAACAGCAACAGCAGCAACAGCAGCAGCAACAGCAACAGCTCCTGAATAACCTACAGCAACAAGGATTTCGACTGAAAAATCAACTAGAACATCAACAACAGTTATTAAATAACAATGATGAGCAAATAATTAGGGAACTGTATAAAAAACAATTAGAACATATGCTAAATAATGAGCGTGGTATAAGATATAAATTATTAGAACCCCATTTACAGAAAAAATATGATCTACTAATTAAGCAATTAAAACCCAGTTTACAGGAGGGAGAGACTAAAATAAATGAAGAAATATCTTCGGAAATGGCCAATATACGTAATAATTTCGAAAGTCAATTACAATATCTGCCTTCACACCACCACCAACTCCTAAATGAACAATACCGACTATCACTACAACAACAAGAGCAAACAAGACAACAGCGACAAGAAGAACTAAAACTAACATTAGAACAATTTGGATCACGTCAAATAGAAGAATTCAAGAAACAAAAAATAAGTGAAATAGAAACTAGTCTACAAGAACTGGCGAGTAAAGTACAGTATGAACAAAATGGTAAATTGAGTATGTTAAATACACTTCATGTGTCCCATCAAAATAAACAAGCAGAAATTACAAGTCTTGGGATGCAACACAGTTATCTGCGTGAAGAACTGGTAAAAAATAGACTACTCAGTGATAACCAGCAGCAACAACTATTACAACTAGATAAAGATCTACAGCAACTAGATAAAGATCTACAGCAACTCCAACAGCAACTCCAACAGCAACAACAGCCACCCACATTGGCCTCTACAACAACTCTGACATTCGATAATAATAGCATTAACAACCCGAGGATGAACCAAACCAACAGTCATCAGCCCCCTTATAGAAGACGTTTCTTCCCAAAATAATAGTCAGTGTAAATATCATACTATTAGATTACATAGGTATTTATAATCGATAGGATATCTGATACATTTACAGGATCATCTAGTACCTCTACCAGAGTCATTCTTCTTCTACTTCTTAAATTCTTTCTTAAATTCCTTATTTTTCCCACTTGCCTTCTTGATTTTAATAATTCCTCTTTGTACTTTTTTTTTAACCTTGTAATAACCAGAGGAGGTATATTGGGAGAGTAGAAATGTTGAATCACAGTATCTTGAAATTTCTTATTGTCGCGGTGTTCCCATAACCGGTTCACATCGACCTGATTGTCGTAGGTCATGGGTAGCATTGGTCTGGGTGGGGGGAAGTTCATAATGATTCTGTTTATTAATATATATCTATAGATATATATTAATAAAATAAAATAATAAAAATATCTACATTTCTATGTAGCTGGAATAATTCCTATTATTTATGGCTTCTAGAGACCCGATAGTGCTATGGTACTGACACACACACACACACACTAGACTCAATCTAAGTCGATTCTTCAACAATGCTGATCTCCTCCTCTGTAAGGTTGAATATTCTATACAATTCCTCATCCCCCTTAGCTACTAGGAAGGGGATATTGTGGAACATTTTTTCAATATTGAATCCTGACCACTTACATACAGAGAATACAAACCTGTACATTCGACTATTGAGGGTGGTCACATATTTTTCCTCATCCGTTAGGAGGTACATCTGTGCCTGTGTAAACCCCATTGTCCCCTCATCGTAAATAGGGGTAAGCTTACCAGAGAGGTTAAGCAGTATCTTTTTTTCATGGTGTTTGGAATGTTTACATGAGGAATACCTTATATTCCTTTTAGTCGTGTGCCTGACAGGGAATATATAAGTGTCACTTTTATAATCATTGAGCTTGTTCTTGTGGGTTGTGTTGTGTAACTCGCAAGACGTGCGGAAAGACACTTTAGGAAGACTATTCTTCATAAATTTATTGATAACAGAAATAGTGTTCTTTGTCGTAAACTTTGGTAGGTATGACATACCACCTAGATCACAGGTACTTGTATATACTCTTCTATTGTACCCACATACCACCTCTGTTACCCCCCTATTTGTAGTTTTTTTTATTAGGTAGTAGGAAAAAGTGCTACCAACATTGAAATATTTTTTACACTCATTGACATTTAGATACAGGATATGATTGTTATAGAATATATCCTTGAGTTTGGAGGTTGGTGACATCCAACTGGTCGGTGTAATGTACAGTAGTAGCCCGCCATCCTCCAGTCTATCATACGACCACTTTAAAAAGCAAGACCAGAGGTTATGATTGAGTGCTTTTCTTTTCCCCCCACAATTGTCTTCGTAGGGTGGGTTACATACGTGGAGATTAAATTTCTCTGACCCCTTCCAGTGGGCAGTTGTCACAGAGGTGTCTAGCTCTAGGGTATTCCCTTCGTGGTAGTTTATAGAATACTCATTATAGGGGTCAATGAGCAGCTTGCATATAAAGATATTGGTAGGGTTAATGTCACTGAAGTATATACATTCTTCAACTATCGTCCTGTATCTCTGCTTTTCATCTGGGATGGTAGCCTTCAACCCCTCTTTAAATCGATCTATAATATCTATAATGTACCCACCCTTTCCGCAGCTAGGTTCTATTATTTTTTTAGGTGTCTCCCAGAACCCCCCAGGTATTTTATCGAGGGATTCCTGTCTCAGTCTGGAAAGGGTGGGAATCTCTGCATTGTCTGCCTTTTCTAGTTCTGTGGCCTCTAGATAGGTATCGATGAGTTTGGACAACTGTTTAGAATTGTCAATATTTCTTACAAACAGATCCTTAACCGTCCGAACGAGTTGGACAATTTCCTTATCATCTTTCAGATATTTCTTATAGATGTCGATAAACATTTTTAAAACGCTGGAGTCGAGGGACCCTCCCCACCAACTTTTACTCTGATCGACAAGGATATTGTACATATACTCATTTTTTTCAATCAATCTAAACATCTCTACAAATGAAGTCTCTTCTTCGTGGATAGTCAGTAGACATATAAGAGGGATAAAGTGGTGTAGAATATCCATATAGTCTACCTTACCGTCCTCTTTATCTTTTTCATCCGATTCTTCTGGGTTTGCTATGGCTGTTTTCTCGACACCCTGTTTCACACCCTCCTCTCCTTTGGCTATAATTTCTACTATTTCTTTCCGTATTTTCACGGGAGGAGACGTAGTTATAAACATAGTATTAAACAGTAGCTGATCCTCCTTTGCCAGAAGAACATGCTTCAGCCTTAGACGGTCTAGGAAGTGTCTGAGAGCCTGTTCAGCCTTGGATGAGTATATGTCATACAATCTACCACACAGTACCCCTATATCGGAAGGACCCCTACCAAAGGCTGTCATCCAGTGGTCACCGTTTAGGTTAAGGAGTCGTTCCTGTAGGATGAACTGGATGGCGTCAAGGGGATGAAGATCTGGTTTTAACAGCGATGCGTAGCTAACAGAGGTGTCAACTACTCTACTGAGATTGAGGTCTACAACAAACCCACACCTTTTACCAGCCCCTGGGGTCATGGACCGGAACATCATCTGGTCGACCATATCAAACGCTTTGGTACTGTTTAGGAGCAGTACAACATCACAGTTATCTATAGAGACCCCGAGACTACACTGCCTCCCACTTAATACCAACACCCCTTTTTTCCCCCCCAGCCGGGCCCTGTTACGGGCTTCTTCTATAGACTGTTTTGGTTTGGATGTAATGTGGCTGTTGAGACAGACCACCTCATAGTCGGGGATCACCCTGTTTCTGTGCAGGAGTTGGACAACGGCCTTGGATATTTTGTCTATACCATTCTGGGGAAGGAATGCCATTACGATCATGGGTTCTTTTATGTATTCGCCCTCTCCAATAAAGCGAGAGCATATATTGGGGTCCTTGCAGATTTTTTCTATTCTCTTCATAAACACTACATCGTCTGGATAGTCTTTGTCAGGGATACCGATCTCATTCCTCTTACCAAAAATCCTGTACCACAGTTTTAGGTTCTCATCCTCATTCTGAAACTCTCCTCTCATGGTTACCCTATTTTTACCATTGTGGACACCAACCCCCTGTTTTAGAAGGAAACATGAATCGATCGACCAACCATAGTGGTTGTCTCGGGTGTCTCTGACGATATCAGAAACAGTATCAGGTTTAAGCTCGTCTGTCAGTAGATGGAGTTCGGGGTAGCTCGAGTAGGTGCTTATTATATTGTCGAGGGAGTATGTACCTATAATCTCTTTAACATCTTCCACCCCGTGTTTCGATCCTAACCTAGATAGACTACCCTCCATTCTAATACGTTTACAGAGCCTGATATCTTCTAGATCCCACAGGACCCAACAGTCCCTGGGTATACCGTAGGAATGGGTCGGCTTGCTGTAGGTTGCCGTGATATGCACCGTACATGAAGATTTCCCGTAGAAGTCTAGGGTTTTCTTGGTCAGAGGGGTTGTACCCCCGTTATGACTCTCATCTATAAATCTCATATCGATAGGGAGTTTATGCAGCCAGGATATTTTATTTGTTTTTTCCCCGTCGTCTAGTTTGGTCTGTAGGAACTGTTTGGAACATATAATAATATTTTGTTTTGTAAGTTTTGGACTCTTATTTTTACCATTTACTTCAACGATCGTAAAATCTTTCAACTGGATACAGTCGAAGATTTTACGCTGCTGGTCTATTGTTTCTTTTGGGGCTGTCGTGATGACCAGATAGTTACACTCTTTTTTGTTTAGACTGTCGTTTATAATACACCCCCCTACTATATAGCTCTTACCGCTCCTCTGGACATGACCCCATAGGATATTCTCTTCACCTTCTCGCTTGAGTCTGAGTGTTTTCTTGACACTCAGACGCTGGTGCATGTACAGACACAGAGTAGGCTTACTGGATGTAATAATTTCGTCCAGGGTGGTCCTGGAAAAACAGAACCTGAACTGGGAGTAGGCCTGGGCGAGGTCAGACCAGTCGATAATGACCGTGTCCTTCTTCTCCAGTAGATCCTTCAATTGGTGATTGGACTCTTCGATACCTTTTTTCATCCTCTGGAATTCCTCTATGTCTCTTATACACACGCACAGAGACATGGTATATCCGTCTTGTTTATACTGTTCGAAATTAGTTAGTATCTTGTCGATATGAAGATTCCCTACCTGCATATTGTCGATATTTTTAGAGGTGGTTAGGAGCAGGTGATTGCTATTGTTTTTAGAAACCCCTGTCAGGTCGGATGAGTCTCCCTTATCCTTTAGGTTTAGGGGGAGATTACTGAGGGGGTGGTAGAAAATGTCTCTTATAGTCTCTTGTCGGGTTATATTTTTTTTATTGTAATTACCTCTACATATATGGTAGGAGTCTAACTTTGCGATTAGGCCAAGACCTGCAAATATTCTCAGCAATGATTCCTGTTTATCTTTACCGACCCAAGGATCTTCTAACCAGGCCCTGAAAGACTTTTTGCGGAGATCCTTACAGAGGAAGGTATAGAGATCTATAAAGGTTTTCATAGCAGTCTTTCTCTGTATGTAAATAGGATGGTTTTGATTGTGGTATATACCATATCCATATATACCACAATCAAAAATTTTTTACATCGTCGTGGTAGTATTATTCTTCAGAAGTAGGATGCACGTCGTATAGGGTAGAGATCCAGTATTTACCTGCTTTGTGTAGATAAAGACCCGGCTCTGTAGGGGAGTCTATGACTAGGTCAGACCTCGATATAATTTTTTTGAGTCTGTGGTTACTATGTTTACCAAAAGAATCCATAAGGTAGAGGTAGTATATATGTTTGACCGCACACTCTTCTATGATCTTGTACCCCTCGGTGTCCTCGCAGTTCCTCTGGATTCTATAATATTTGCTTTCCTTTTTGTGGAAGGGTAGTTGGTACTTTTGGTACTGTAATTCGAATTTCATAACCACGCTGTCCGTTTTTCTTGATAATTATTGTAGACAGTCGTGGTACAGTCACAGAAATTATCTAAATTTTTTTTTAGACCCCTGGTGTCTAATCATCTATACATCAGGGGTCTAAAAAAAAAGATGTATAGCATGTTTATATGTGATGAAAAAGGTAGTTACAGAGACAGAAACTCGTCGTCGTCTACAGATTCATACCCCTCACCTTCCTCGTCACCATCTGTCCCTCTAAACATCCCCCTCACGTCAATGACCCTACAACGCATCATCTTCAGGAGATCCCACCCCAGTTTCGACTGGTCCAGAGCAAAGGTATCCCAGAATATCCATTTCATATATTCTACCCTCCCCATATCCCACCCCCCCAGAGGCTGATTAAAGTTGTGGGCCCCTGCAAACATTCCAGACATATCAACCACCATACCAGTATCCCACCATTCGAGAGGCTGGTTAAAGTTGTGGGCATCCCAGAACATCCCTTTCATAGTGGTGACCCTACTGACATCCCACCAGTCTATAGGCTGGTTGAATGCGTGGGCGTGGGCAAACATCCCCTTCATATCCCTCACCCTGCTCGTATCCCAATGACCAATGGGCTGGTTAAAACTGTAGGCGTGTGTAAACATATTATATATACTATCGACCAGGGATATATCCCAGTCGTATATAGGTTGGTTGAATTTGTGAGCATAAGAAAACATCCCTGTCATATTAGACACATCCGAAGTGTCCCACCCCCCAATAGACTGGTTGAAGTCAGATGCATTAGAAAACATAAATGACATCAAGTTTACCCGACCCGTAACCCAGTTTCCTATGGGCTGGTTGAAGTTAACAGCGTCACTAAACATAAAGGACATGTCCATAACCTGGCTGGTATCCCAGCTACCGATGGGCTGATTGAAAATGACGGCGTCCGAAAACATACCATTCATATTTATAACCTGGCTGGTATCCCAGTCACCTATGGGCTGGTTAAAGACAGAGGCATTGTTAAACATACCTATCAGTGCGGTAACATGGCTGGTATTCCACCCCCCAATAGGTTTATTAAAGGCAAATGCTTCAGAAAACATCCAAGACATATCTGTAACATTTGAAGTATCCCACTCTCCTATATGTTGATTGAAAGAAAAGGCTTCAGAAAACATAAAAGCCATATCAGTAACTTTTGTTGTATCCCATTTACAGATGGGATGATCGAAATAGGTGGCTTCACGGAACATAAAAGACATGTCAGTAACGTTTGATGTATCCCATTTACCTATGGGCTGGTTAAAGACTGTTGCATTGGTGAACATACCGTACATATTTGTCACATGGCTTGTATCCCACTGGGAAGTGTCAGAATTAAACAATGTACAAGACATGAATTTTTTAGTCATGTTTCCTATAAGGGTAACATTTCGATCTGTACTACAAGCGATTAAATGGAGTGTAATGGAAAAGATTGTTTCTTCTGTGATGGTTAGTCTGTTTAGTACATATATGTGCGTATAATCATGTAGCTGTGTATAGTCGTGGGGGTGGAAGTAAACACTCCCGTCAGCCTTATGACATTCAATATCTCCAAGATAACCCAGTAGTGTATAGATCAGGTCTTGCTGTAGATCCATGGCCTTTTTTTATAGAATTACTTTCCCTTCTGTTTAAAAAGAGATCTCTATGGACTTGGTGATTTTTTTGTTACAAAGAAATAATAATCAAATTTTAGTGTACGCAAAAAGGTTTGGATGCCCCCCCATACATAACTCTACCCGATCCATACCGAAAGGAGAATATATTTTTGATTGTAATTGCTTTATACATATGATACAGTCTTCTTATTATTACATGCAGTGCTACAAAGAAGAGGACCGTATAATATTCTATATCCACCTACACCCACTCCCTACTCTAGATGAAATTGGAAACTCCCCCCATCTTACTTATCTGATCAGTGACAGTATAGTCACTGACATATATGTCCCCCCATCCAAAAGGAGGCAAGGGTATGCAACCCTTCTGTTTAAAGAACTTTTTAAGTGGTGTAAAGTGGGGACCCTAATATACCTAGATGACTGTTCAGAACTGTACAGAACCCCCCGTAACCTATACCTAAAACTTGGGTTCTCCTACATCCACCCCATGTCGGGAGAGTCTATGGTGTATAGGATCTGAACGTTATGTTTTATACGAAAAAATTTGATATATAAACACTGTTTATATATATGTGGATCAGAACCAAATAGTACACCATAATTATGGATATGTACATCAAGTTATCTTTTAGCTCTCTGAGCGAAATATGCGCTAGATTCGATATATACTCTCTTCCAACTCTTGATAAGAAAAGAGATTTACTTGAACAGATTGTAGGGGTGTGCCCCCCAACAGCAGATAGTAAAACCCACCCCCTACACCTAGCACTCGTGACGAGGTTCTACGAGATGCATATCCAGACCCTAAATACCCTAGCATACTATAGCCGTGGTGAAATTAGCAAGTACAAATTTACACCGAATCATATGGATTACTGGTGTTATGTATTCCCTAATAAGGGTACTGTCAGGATACACAGAGGGGGGGGTGTAAGTAAATATATAGATGAATACGTAGAAATCCTTGAACCAGATGACGCAATAAAATTCAGGGTACTGTATAAAAGTATTTTTGGCTACAAAAAGGAGGTGTACCGTATGGTGCTACAGAACACAGGAATACTTTTCGACGACCTCTACGATATAGTGCTGTCTAAACTGTTTTTATACTAGTATTCTACTGGTAGCTCTATATTGCTACTGTTGGTATATACTAGTAATACAGTACATACCAGTATCATGATACCTATACCAACAGATACACTCACCCACCACCCGTAGTCATTGTAAAGTAAAACCGCACTAACCCCTACTCCAGTCAGTAAAGGTATCAGTATCATCTTTATGTCTGGTTGATAGTGAAGGAAGAGGCTACCAACGGCTAGATCACCAGAGTGTTTCATATCCAGTTCATCCATAACGGCAGGCTCGTTTGGTCTAACCCCCCTCCTACATCCAACCCCGCCAGACTGGGGGTGTGGTTGGTTGGTTTGGTCAGCGTCTGTCCATCTGTATTTACGCATTGCAGCACCAAACCCGCACCTCATACACTCGAAAGGTGTACCTATTCTTCCGTACCCCTGTGGTACCTGATTACTTTTTCCGCAGTAGATTCGAACACTCATTTGTAATTGAAAATATATACATATATATGTATATATTTTCAATTTAAGAATAAAATTTTGCATTATGTATAAACATATATATCCCTATGTCAAGCACAGAAGAACCTCTCGTACACCATCGAATTGAAATGGAGTGGGGAGACAACTCTGAAAAATATATCCAGGACGTCAAGAAATACTGTATGGACAAGAGCATAAGGCATGAAGCCCAGTTTAAGAAAAATAAGTTCAGATACAACTGCCTCGCCCTCCCCGCTGTGGTGACCCCTATACTGATCTCGGTCATCACCCCCTTTATTGGAGAGTCGAGTGATGTTATTCTACCTGTTGTTTTATCTGGGCTGGGTATCCTGAACGGGGTCCAAACATTTTTCAATTACGGATCTAAGAGCCAAAAGCACAATGAGTACTCCAATAAATACAATGACCTGGTAGAGGATATTACTACAGAAATAATGAAGGGGGAGACCTACAGAGAAAGTGCAGAAGTTTTCTGTGAAAGGGTCAAACAGAAAAAGAGTAGAATGGATGATGGGGCCCCCGATCTGTAAACCCCTATATCCTTAAATATGTGTACCACCCTCCCGCCAGTCTGTATAGCACATTTTTTTTCCACCCTGGTAGGCGTAGGCATACTTTTTCCTTATAAGGAGATCAGAACAGCTGTTTACCCCATTAAAAAGTCCCTGTCTATCTAGATAGATGTCTCCCAGTATCCTCCCATATTTATCCATACTGCCACAATCTATCCATACCATTTTACCCAGGACTAGGTCGGAAAGGTAGTCTTTGGCCATCACGGCTACCTTCCTTTCTTCTGGGTCTTTACTTTTAAGTTTGGCGGTATCTATACCGCTTAGCCTGCATCTAATGGTGAAAGGTTTACCATAGAAAGGAACGATCAGTTCAACCGTATCTCCATCATAAACCCTTACTACTTTACATTTCAATTTCAGGCCCTGGAGAGTAAATGGTCTAATTTTGTCAACGGTATATATAGAGACGTCTATCATGTCTTTGGGTATCCCCTGGTCATATAGGGGGTCTTTGTTACCCTCTTTGTTACCCTCTTTGTTACCCTCTTGGGTACCCTCTTCTAGGTGGTCGAGGTTGTTTTCTTTATATTCACAGCAAGGTACTAGATATTTCCACATCAGTTGGTATAGGTGGGTGTATGTGTGGCCTGTTAGCAAAAAAAATTATATTAATATACACTCTTTTTTAGACCTTCTATTTATTTTTGTTATATTTTTTTTTATTATTGTTTTTTCGTGTGTGTATATATATATATATATACACACACGAAAAAACAATAATAAAAAAAATGAGTGATATCCTAAGTACTGCAGCCACAATCGCCAAAGACTCTTTTTCCCCTGTCAATCTATGGCCAGGGATTATAGTAGGGGGTGTAATTGGGGTGATAGTACTAATCGTGGGGGTGTTTATTATAAGATCAACACAAGTAGAATACAAGTTAGACTCTGACGGGTGTAAAGAAGACGATAAAGGGGGAAGGATAAAAGAGCCTATATTAGACAGCAAAAGAAAGATAGTCGGGTATAAAGAGTGTTCAAGACCCACCAAGGGTATAGTAAAATACACCATCCTGATTGTTGTCAGTTTAATCCTAGGTCTAATCGCAGGGTCTTCTATATATTCTATCATGTTCAAGATAGCGAACCCAAAATGGGCCGCTGCTAGTATGGCGTACCAGAGTTTCAGATAATACCAATCAGACATCACACCCAGAGCATATATATATGGGGTCTGTAGAACTGCTATCTATTATGTCATCCCAATTAACTCCATGGATATGGTAGTGTTTATTATGTAGAATAGATACCAGTTCATTTAAATTATAGGTTTCTAGTATCTGTTTCAGATGTGTCACAACACTATCAACGATGGAATCTGGATACATGGGTTCGTAATAGTCTATTTTAACGTCCATCGAAAATCCATGAAATGTGTCACATGACATAACAAACCTTCTCGTAGTATATAGAGGGGCTGTTGTCATAGTTTTTTGTATGTAAACTCCAGGATATACTTAAATAACTTTCCTTGAAATGTATAGGGAGAAATCGAGTTTATACAATCATTT
>Ga0115565_10003418_pt1 | contig 11303 bp, 20 predicted proteins | sample COGITO_mtgs_1105_FD_87199 | JGI IMG/M metagenome (GOLD analysis project Ga0115565, IMG submission 87199) | Pelagic marine microbial communities from North Sea - COGITO_mtgs_110530 | ecosystem: Environmental > Aquatic > Marine > Epipelagic | place: Germany:Helgoland, sampling site Kabeltonne... | reverse complement strand
CTACTACTCCACTCTCATCACCAACTACTACAATAGCAGAAAATCCAAAAGCACGTCCACCCTTTGTTACTTTAGTAACACGCTGCACACCTACTAGTCTATCTTTTAAATCAAGACCGCTAGGCTTAACAGTCTCAACGTTTTTATAATTCTTGTACATAACTTCTTAGAATTTAAGACCAGCTTCTCTGGCGCCTTCAGCTAGTTGTTTTACTCTACCGTGGTATAAATACCCACCTCTATCAAAAACTACGGTATTAATACCTGAAGCATTTGCTTTTTCTGCAATTGCTTTTCCTACTAATTTAGCAGTTTCTGTTTTATTTACTTTCGCATCTGCTATAGAAGCATCGCGCGAAGATACTGCACTTAATGTCTTTCCCGAAAGATCATCCACTAATTGTGCATAAATTTCTTTATTACTTCTGAATACAGAGAGTCTAGGACGCTCTGCAGTTCCAGAAACAGTCTTACGAATTCTAAGGTGAATTCTATTTCTTCTTTCACTTTTTGATAATGCCATAACTCTATGTATTATGCAGATTTACCTGCTTTTCTTCGTATCACTTCTCCTACAAACTTGATACCCTTACCTTTATACGGCTCAGGTGGACGGAAACCTCTAATCTTAGCGGCTACTTGACCTACAAGTTGCTTGTCGTGTGATGTTAATATTACAACTGGGTTCTTTCCTTTTTCAGAAACAGTTTCAACTTTTACTTCTGGAGCGATTTCTAAAACAATATTGTGAGAAAAACCTACAGCTAGATCAAGAGTATTTCCTTGATTACTTGCACGGTATCCTACACCTACCATTTCTAATTTCTTAGTCCATCCCTCAGATACACCAGCGATCATGTTTGCAATTAATGCACGATATAAACCGTGTTTTGCTCTAACATCTTTTTTGTCTGATGGGCGCTCTAGTGTTATTACACCGTCCTCAAGCTTTACAGTTACTTCTGAAAATTCTTGAGTAAGCTCCCCTAATTTTCCTTTTACAGTTACAAGTCCATCAGCAACGTTTACCGTTACTCCTGCTGGAACTGTAATTGGGTTTTTACCTATTCTTGACATTTCTTAGTCTTTTATTGATTAGTAAACGTAGCAAAGAACTTCACCACCAACATTATGCGTTTGCGCTTGCTTACCTGTCATTACACCTTTAGATGTAGACACGATTGCAATACCTAATCCATTAAGGATACGAGGCATATCTCCAGAAGCTGCATACTTACGAAGACCTGGTTTACTAATACGTTGGATATCTCTTATTACTGATTCTTTAGAAGAAGCATCATATTTTAGAGCGATTTTAATCGAATCTCTATTTGCTCCTTTTTCAAATTTGTAACTAAGGATAAATCCTTGGTCAAATAAGATTTTAGTCATCTCCTTTTTAAGGTTTGATGCTGGAATCTCAACGACTCTGTGATTTGCAGCTGCTGCGTTTCTAATACGCGTAAGATAATCTGCGATTGGATCTGTATTCATTTTCAGATATTTTGATAATGGTTTTCTATATACGCTTTCGCGAAACCGTACTCAGAACCTTTTATCGATTTATAATGTGTTGTTTACCAACTTGCTTTTTTCACTCCTGGTATAAGACCTTGATTAGCCATTTCACGGAACATAACACGTGAAAGACCGAATTGTCTCATATAGCCTCTTGGGCGTCCTGTAAGTTTGCAACGATTGTGCTGACGTATAGGTGAAGCGTTCTTTGGTAACTTTTGTAATGCTTCATAATCGCCAGCTTCTTTAAGAGCCTTGCGCTTTTCTGCATATTTAGCTACTGTTTTCGCACGCTTTACCTCACGGGCTTTCATTGATTCTTTAGCCATAACTTAGTTCTTTTTAAAAGGTAATCCTAGTTCGGTTAATAAAGACTTTGCTTCTTTATCTGTTGCAGCAGAAGTATCAAAAGTAATATTCATACCCTCGATTCTCTTGATACGATCAATATTGATCTCTGGAAAGATAATTTGCTCAGTAACACCCATACTATAGTTTCCTCTTCCGTCAAATCCAGTGGCATTAATACCATTAAAATCACGTACACGTGGTAAAGATGAAGTTACAAGTCTATCTAAAAACTCATACATACGCTCACCACGTAAAGTTACTTTAGCACCAATAGGCATTCCTTTACGAAGCTTAAAGGTTGCAACATCCTTCTTAGAAATAGTTGCAATTGCTTTCTGTCCTACGATATGTGTTAACTCGTCTACAGCATTTTCGATAAGTTTCTTATCTGCTACAGCTGAACCAACACCTCTTGATACAACAATTTTATTAAGCTTAGGCACTTGCATAACATTGTCGTACCCGAATTCTTCTTTAAGAGCTGGTACTATACGATCACCGTACTCTTGTTTTAGTCTTGGGATATATGCCATCACTATATAATTTCGTTGGTTGATTTTGCAAAACGCACCTTCTTATCTCCATCCATACGAACACCAACGCGTGTTGATTTTCCGTTGCCGTCTATTAACGATAGGTTAGAAATCTGAAGCGGCGCTTCTTTCTCTGTAATTCCACCTTGAGGATTTGAAGCACTTGGCTTCTCGTGTTTTTTATTCATATTAACACCCTCAACGATAGCCTTATTCTTATCAGTTAAAATACGTACTACTTTACCCTCTTGACCTTTATGGTCTCCAGCGATAACGCGTACAGTATCTCCTGATTTTATTTTAATCTTAGCCATTTGTTTTTGTATTAAAGCACCTCTGGCGCTAATGATACAATCTTCATGAACTGTCTGTCACGAAGCTCTCTCGCTACTGGTCCAAATACACGAGTACCGCGCATTTCACCTTGAGCGTTAAGTAGTACACAAGCATTATCATCAAAACGGATATAAGATCCATCTGGACGACGTACTTCTTTTTTTGTACGTACAACTACTGCAGTAGATACGGCACCTTTTTTTACTTGGCCATTAGGAGTAGCATCTTTTACAGAAACTACAATCTTATCACCTACAGATGCATATCTTCTTTTAGTACCTCCTAATACACGGATTGTCAAAACTTCTTTTGCACCGGTATTATCTGCTACTCTTAATCTTGATTCTTGCTGTAACATAATTACTTAGCTCTTTCAATGATTTCTACTAATCTCCAGCACTTTGACTTACTCATAGGACGAGTTTCCATAATGCGTACGGTATCACCCTCATTGCAATCATTTGTCTCATCGTGTGCCACGTACTTCTTCGTCTTTAAGACGAATTTTCCATACATAGGGTGCTTTACTTTCTTAACTTCAGAAACCACAATTGATTTCTCCATCTTATTACTCGTAACTACACCGATACGTTCTTTTCTTAAATTTCTTTTTTCCATCTTAAGCAGAGTTATTGGATTTCTCTTTTAGTCAACTCAGTTGCTATTCTTGCCACTGAACGTCTAAGACCTCTTAATTGAATAGGATTCTCCAATGGAGAGATAGTGTGAGCCATCTTCAAGTCTGTATACGCTTTTTTAGCTTTTACATGCTCTTCCTGTAATTCTGCTACAGATAATCCTGTTATTTCTGATTGTTTCATCTTAATTCCGTTTACTCAGCTGAAAAATCTCTAGCTACGATATACTTAGTTTTTACTGGTAGCTTCTGTGCAGCAAGGCGCAATGCCTCTTTTGCAACTGGCTCAGGTACTCCTCCTATTTCAAATAAGATTCTACCTGGCTTTACTACAGCTGCCCAGTATTCTACAGCACCCTTACCTTTACCCATACGAACCTCTAGAGGCTTTTTAGTAATAGGTTTATCTGGAAATATTTTAATCCAAAGAGTACCTTCTCTTTTCATATATCGCGTTGCTGCGATACGAGCTGCTTCTATTTGACGTGCCGTAATGAATTCAGAATCAAGAGACTTGATCCCAAAGGTTCCGTTTGAAAGAACGTGACCTCTTTGAGAGAGTCCCTTCATACGACCTTTTTGCATCTTACGGAATTTCGTTTTTCTAGGCTGTAACATTTTGTGTCTTTTTTAAAAAATTACTTTCTACGACGAGGTCCTCGGTTATCCTTGCGGGCTCCACCACCTTTACCAGCTTTCTTAGAAAGACCTACTAAAGGAGAAAGTTCTCTTTTGCCATATACTTCACCTTTCATGATCCATACTTTAATCCCAAGTCTACCGTAGGTAGTGTGGGCCTCAACTAAAGCATAATCAATATCGGCTCTAAAAGTTGATAATGGAATACGACCATCTTTATAAGACTCTGAACGTGCCATTTCTGCACCATTCAAACGACCAGAAATCTGAATCTTGATTCCTTCCGAGTTCATACGCATAGCAGCTTGAATAGCCATCTTAATTGCACGACGGTAAGAGATACGATTCTCGATCTGACGTGCCACACTTGAACCTACTAAAAAGGCATCAAGCTCTGGACGCTTAATCTCATGAATATTGATCTGTACTTCCTTATCTGTAATCTTCTTAAGCTCTTCTTTTAACTTGTCTACTTCTTGGCCACCTTTCCCGATAATAATACCAGGTCTAGCAGTAGTTATAGTAACGGTTACAAGTTTAAGCGTACGCTCAATGATTACACGTGACACACTAGCTTTACTTAAACGAGCGTGAATATAACGTCTAATCTTATCGTCTTCGGCAAGTTTATCACCGTAGTCGTTACCACCGTACCAGTTAGATTCCCATCCTCTGATAATTCCTAGGCGATTTCCGATTGGATTTGTCCTCTGTCCCATCTAATTAATTGCTTTGTGTGTTATCGATTGCACCAATCACAACTGTTACGTGATTGCTACGTTTTCTAATTCTGTGTGCGCGACCCTGTGGAGCTGGACGTAGACGCTTAAGCATACTACCACTATCCACTTTAATCTCCTTAATAAAAAGTCCCGCCTCTTCTATAGATGCATCTTCGTTTTTTGCTTCCCAATTAGCTACTGCTGAAAGGACAAGTTTTTCTACACGACGTGATGCCTCTTTGTTGCTGAATTTCAATAACGAAAGTGCTCTCTCCACCTTTTCACCTCTTACCATATCGGCAACGAGACGCATTTTACGAGGTGAAGTCGGGCAGTTATTCAATTTCGCGAAAGCTACTTGCTTCTTTGCAGCTTTGCGCGCCTCTGCTGATTCTCTTTTACGAACTCCCATGACTTCCTTTATTTTTTACCTTTATTTTTCTTGTCAGCTCCGTGTCCGCGGTACGAACGTGTTGGAGAAAATTCTCCAAGCTTATGACCTACCATGTTTTCTGTAACGAATACAGGAACGAACTGGCGACCATTGTGAACTGCTATTGTTTGACCTACGAAATCAGGTGTAATCATTGAAGCTCTAGACCATGTTTTAATAACAGTCTTTTTGTTAGCGTCAACATTTGCCGCTACCTTCTTCTCTAATTTATAATGTACGTAAGGTCCTTTCTTTAATGAACGTGCCATATCTTATTATTTCTTTCTACGTTCTACAATGTACTTGTTACTCGACTTCGTCTTAGAACGCGTTCTATATCCTTTAGCAGGTATACCGTTTCTAGATCGTGGGTGACCTCCAGAAGATTTACCTTCTCCACCACCCATTGGGTGATCTACAGGGTTCATCACTACCGGACGTGTACGAGGACGACGACCTAACCAACGAGATCTACCAGCTTTACCACCAACTACAAGTTGATGATCACTGTTAGATACTGCACCGATTGTTGCCATACAAGTCGCAAGTATTAAACGTGTTTCCCCTGAAGGAAGTTTAACGGTTGCAAACTTACCGTCACGAGCCATAAGCTGTGCAAATGCACCAGCACTACGAGCCATAACAGCTCCTTGACCTGGACGTAACTCTATACAAGATATTACTGTTCCTAATGGAATATCAGATAATGGCATAGCGTTTCCAATTTCTGGAGCAATACCAGATCCAGAAACAATATTCTGATCTACTTTTAAACCATTTTGAGCAATTACATAACGCTTCTCTCCATCTTGATAGTTAAGAAGTGCAATAAATGCTGTTCTGTTTGGATCGTATTCAATAGACGCTACTGTTGCAGGAACCCCTACTTTCTCACGTTTAAAATCGATAACACGATACCTTCTTTTGTGACCACCGCCTAAATAGCGCATCGTCATCTTACCTGTTTGGTTTCGACCCCCTGACTTTTTGATCGGAGCGAGCAAGCTCTTCTCCGGCTTATCAGTAGTAATGGCATCATATCCATTTACTACTCTAAAACGCTGTCCTGGAGTGATAGGCTTTAATTTTCTTACTGACATTTGTTAATGTTAAAAATTAAATGTTGCTATAGAAATCTATAGTATCACCTTCCGCCACCTGTACTATTGCTTTTTTAATTGCATTAGTTTTACCAGTTACAACCCCAGTCTTCGTAAAACGAGTCTTGCGATTTGGACGGACATTAATTGTTCTAACTTTTTCTACAGTTACCCCGAAAGTAGCTTCTACTGCTTTCTTGATTTCCACTTTGTTAGCTCTTTTATTTACTTCAAACGTATAGCGGTTGTTAAGCTCACTATCCATCGATGCTTTTTCTGTAATTACAGGTTTTATCAATACACTCATAGCGACTTATTTTGCTAAATTTGACTCAACACCTTCTAAAGAACCTTCTAAGAATACAATATTATTAGCGTGTAATATCTTGTAAGTACTTAATTCTGAGCTATTTATAACTTCAGAGGTCTTTAAATTGCGCGATGACAAATATACATTATTATTTGACTCTCCCAACACCACTAGCGACTTTTTGTTTTCAAGTCCTAAAGCCTTAAGAATATCTGTAAAATTCTTTGTCTTAGGAGCGTCAAAACTAAAGTTCTCTACTACTGTTATTGCACTGTCCTTAGCCTTAATTGTTAATGCCGATTTACGGGCTAAACGTTTAAGGTTTTTATTTAATTTAAAACCGTAGTTACGCGGTCTTGGTCCGAACATACGTCCACCACCTTTAAAAACACCAGATTTGATACTACCTGCACGGGCTGTACCTGTTCCTTTTTGTTTTTTAATTTTACGCGTAGATCCTGCGATCTCTGCTCTCTCCTTAGCTTTGTGCGTTCCTTGACGTTGGTTTGCCAAGTATTGCTTAACATCTATGTAAACAGCATGCTTATTAGGCTCAATTCCAAAAACAGCATCAGAAAGGTTTGCCTCTCTCCCTGTTTCTTTTCCTTTTATATCTACAACTGCTACTTTCATTACTTCTGAATGATTACATAAGCGTTTTTGTGACCAGGAACACATCCTTTTACAACAAGTAGGTTCTTTTCAGCCACTACTTTTAAAACTCTTAAATTTTGAACTTTTACTGTATCACCACCCATACGACCTGCCATACGCATTCCTTTGAATACACGTGCAGGATATGATGCTGCTCCAATAGAACCTGGCGCTCTCAAACGGTTATGTTGACCGTGAGTAGCTTGACCTACACCGCCGAAACCGTGTCTCTTTACTACCCCTTGAAAACCTTTACCTTTTGAAGTTCCAGCTACATCTACAAACTCACCTTCTCTAAAGTGATCTACAGTTATTGCATCTCCTAATTTAAAATCTCCTTCAAATCCTTGGAACTCGACAACTTTACGCTTTGCTACTGTACCTGCTTTCTTGGCGTGACCTTCTGCAGATTTAATAGCCTTTTTTGCGTCATCGAAACCTAGTTGAAGGGCTTCATACCCGTCAGTCTCTGTGGTTCTGACTTGGGTAACTACGCAGGGACCTGCTTCTATAACGGTACAAGGAATATTCTTCCCATTCTCGTCAAAGATGCTGGTCATACCTACTTTCTTTCCGATTAACCCAGACATATTTAATTAATTAATTGTTTATAAACTTACTTTCAAAAAAACAGGGTCAAATACATTCGACCCTGAATATATTTTTCCGTTTTTCCCTTGCACGCAGCTCAGGACATTTTGTGGTTTTATCTGCATACGCTTTCGCGAAAGCGTATGCAGAGCAACCGAATACTTAAACTTTAATCTCTACTTCTACACCAGAAGGTAACTCAAGCTTCATTAACGCATCAATCGTTTTTGAAGATGAAGAATAGATGTCAAGTAAGCGCTTGTAAGAGCTAAGCTCAAACTGCTCACGAGATTTCTTATTTACGTGCGGTGAACGTAGCACTGTAAATATTTTTTTATGTGTAGGTAAAGGAATAGGACCTGTTACTACAGCTCCAGTAGTCTTTACCGTTTTTACGATCTTATCTGCAGACTTGTCTACTAAGTTGTGATCGTAAGACTTTAATTTAATTCTTATTTTTTGACTCATTTCCTTAGTATTAATCGTTAGAACCTTTAGCTGCAGCGATTACCGTTTCAGCTATGCTAGAAGGTGTTTCTGCGTAGTGAGAAAATTCCATAGTAGATGTTGCACGACCTGAAGAAAGTGTACGTAACGTTGTTACATATCCGAACATTTCAGAAAGTGGAACGTGTGCTTTAACCGTTTTAGCACCAGCACGATCTCCCATATCATTCACCTGACCGCGACGGCGGTTAAGGTCACCTACGATATCACCCATATTTTCCTCAGGAGTAATAACTTCTAACTTCATGATAGGCTCCATAATTACTGCCTTAGCAGCTTTTGCTGAGTTCTTGAAACCTAATTTTGCAGCAAGCTCAAAAGAAAGTTGATCAGAATCCACATCGTGATACGATCCGTCTTTCAATGTCACTTTAGCAGACTCTACTTCATAACCAGCTAATGGACCATTTACCATCGCCATTTTGAATCCTTTCTCGATAGAAGGGATAAATTCCTTAGGAACGTTACCACCTTTTATTACTGACTCAAACTGAAGACCTACTACACCTTCGTCTGCAGGCTCAATAGTAAATACTATGTCTGCAAATTTACCACGTCCACCAGATTGCTTTTTGTACGTTTCTCTATGATCTGCAGATGCAGTAATAGCTTCTTTGTACTCAACCTGTGGTTGCCCCTGGTTTACCTCTACCTTAAACTCACGTCTAAGACGGTCTACAATTACATCTAGGTGAAGCTCACCCATTCCTGATATAATCGTTTGCCCTGAAGCTTCGTCAGAACGCACTGTAAATGTTGGATCTTCTTCAGCTAACTTAGCTAAGCCCATACCTAATTTATCAACATCTGCTTTAGTCTTAGGCTCTACCGCGATACCGATTACGGGATCAGGGAAGTCCATAGATTCTAATATGATAGGATGTTTCTCGTCTGTAAGTGTATCTCCTGTTTTAATAGATTTAAATCCAACAGCAGCACCGATATCTCCAGCTTCTATAAAATCAATTGCATTTTGCTTATTAGCGTGCATTTGATAGATACGAGAGATACGTTCTTTCTTACCAGAACGATTATTTAACACATAAGAACCAGCATCTAAACGACCTGAGTATGCGCGGAAAAATGCTAAACGACCTACGAAAGGATCTGTTGCAATTTTAAATGCTAAAGCAGCAAATGGCTCCTTTACATCTGGCTTACGTAATTCTTTTTTATCTGTATCAGGATTTACACCCGTTATACCTTCCTTATCCATAGGAGAAGGCAAGTAACGACATACTGCATCAAGAAGGAACTGAACTCCTTTATTCTTAAATGCTGATCCACAGATCATTGGAATGATAGACATATCCATCACCGCAGCACGAAGTGCAGCGTGCACTTCATCTTCAGTAATAGAATCTTCATCCTCCATATATTTCTCAAGAAGATTCTCATCATAAGCAGCTACCTCTTCGATAAGCTTGCCACGAAGCATCTTAGCCTCTTCTTTAAGTTCTTCAGGAATAGCAACAACATCAAAAGTTGCTCCCATACCTTCATCATGCCATACAATAGCACGGTTTTTAACTAAATCTACGATTCCTTTGAAATCTTCTTCGTCACCGATATTTAATACGATAGGCACTGCATTAGAACCTAACATATCTTTAACCTGCTGACAAACTTCAAGGAAGTTAGAACCCTGACGGTCCATTTTATTTACAAAACCAATACGTGGCACTTTGTAATTATCTGCTAGTCTCCAGTTTGTTTCTGATTGAGGTTCAACACCATCTACAGCACTAAACAAAAATACTAAACCATCAAGTACACGTAAAGAACGGTTTACCTCTACGGTAAAATCTACGTGACCAGGAGTATCAATAATATTAAAGTGATAATCCTGAGTATCAGGAAGTATTTGTGCGTTCTCTTTAGGAAACTGCCAAGTACAAGTTGTAGCAGCAGATGTGATAGTAATACCACGCTCTTGCTCTTGCTCCATCCAGTCCATAGTAGCTGCACCATCGTGCACCTCACCTATTTTATGACTTACACCTGTATAGTAAAGGATACGCTCAGTAGTCGTCGTTTTACCGGCATCAATATGCGCAGCAATTCCGATATTTCTAGTAAGTTTTAAATCTCTAGCCATTTCTATTAGAATCTAAAGTGTGAGAATGCCTTGTTAGCTTCAGCCATCTTATGAGTATCCGTACGCTTTTTAACAGCAGCACCTTCTTCTTTTGCAGCAGCAATAATCTCAGAAGCTAATTTAAGAGCCATAGATTTCTCATTACGCTTACGCGAAAAGCTAATTAGCCATTTCATCGCAGTAGAAATCTTACGGTCTGGGCGTATTTGCATTGGGATTTGGAATGTAGCTCCACCAATACGACGGCTACGTACTTCTACGTGAGGCATCACATTAGAAAGTGCATCTTTCCAAATTTCAAGTGCAGTTTTTTCTTCGTTTGTGTTTTTTTCTTCTACGATATCTATTGCATCGTAAAATACTTTAAAGGCTACCGACTTCTTACCATCCCACATCAAGTTGTTCACAAAACGTGTAACTAACTGATCGTTGAATCGAGGATCTGGCAAAAGTGGTCTCTTTTTGGCCTGTCTTTTTCTCATTTCTTCTTAATAAAGTGATTTAAAAATTACTTCTTTGGGCGTTTTGCACCGTACTTAGAACGTCTTTGTAGACGACCCTGAACACCTGCGGTATCCAATGCACCACGTACAATGTGGTATCTAACTCCTGGCAAATCTTTTACCCTTCCGCCTCTAACCAATACTATCGAGTGCTCCTGTAAATTGTGACCTTCACCGCCGATGTATGCATTCACCTCTTTACCATTTGTTAAACGAACACGCGCAACTTTACGCATAGCCGAGTTTGGTTTTTTAGGTGTAGTCGTGTAAACACGAGTACATACTCCACGACGTTGTGGACACGAATCTAAAGCAGCCGATTTACTCTTCTTGGTTATTTTGGCTCTTCCTTTTCGTACTAATTGTGAAAT
>Ga0115565_10003415_pt1 | contig 11307 bp, 11 predicted proteins | sample COGITO_mtgs_1105_FD_87199 | JGI IMG/M metagenome (GOLD analysis project Ga0115565, IMG submission 87199) | Pelagic marine microbial communities from North Sea - COGITO_mtgs_110530 | ecosystem: Environmental > Aquatic > Marine > Epipelagic | place: Germany:Helgoland, sampling site Kabeltonne... | reverse complement strand
GATTTCGCGCAATCATCGACACTGCCGCGCACACATCAGCTCGCCCGCGGCACCTTCGTCAACTTTTGGTCGCCGGTGCTCCGGTCCCGGTGGCCACTTTGGAACAGGCCGCACAAGCGCTGCCCAACACCGCAATTGCTACCCCCTATGGCATGACCGAGGCGTTACCACTAACGCATGTGGATCTCGATCAATTGCGCAACGCTCCTGCTGAATCTGGCGTCCTGGTGGGTCGGCCCCTTGACGGTGTCACCATCGGTATCGCGCCGTTTACCAGCGCCGGCGACACATCTGATCCGGTCTCCACACCTGGAGTCAGCGGCGAGGTCATCGTCAAGGCAAATTGGGTGATGTCTGGTTATGACCGGCGATGGGCTCAACAATGGCGAAGCCGCACCGCAGACGACTCGCATCGCACCGGCGATGTCGGACATCTTGATGCCGACGGTCGGCTGTGGATCGAAGGCCGGTTGGCACACGTGATCACCACAGCACAGGGGCCGGTTACCCCAGTCGCGATCGAGCACGTTGCGGCTGAGGTAGCGGGCACGGCCCTCGCCGGTTGTGTCGGCGTTGGCCCACGCGGTGGCCAGGTGATCGTCATCGCCTTGCCCGGTAGCCCGCGCGGCATGCGTGTGGCCGATGTTGATCTGACGATGAAAATTCGCCAGGCCGTCTACGACACAACCGGTCACGATGTTGCGGCGGTGATTCAGATCCCCGAACTGCCCGTTGACGTACGACACCGGTCCAAGATAAATCGGGGCCGCATCGCGGCCGAGGCGGCTGTGTTTTTAGCCGGCTCCGCCAATGGCGGTCGGTCTTCATGAAGGTGCTGGTTACCGGGGCATCCGGTGTGGTGGGGGGAGCTGCTGCCCAGGCGTTGATCGCCAACGGTCACCAGGTCACCACTCTCCAGCGTGGTTCGCTGCCCGATCATTTGCTTTCCCTGGGCATCAGCGCTCATGTCGGCAGCATCACCGATCGCCATAGTGTGCTCTCGGCGATGCAGGGTGTTGACGCTGTCGTTCATGCTGCGGCTCGGGTGGAGGTCACCGGCCCCTGGCAAGAATTTCAGACCGCAAACGTCGTTGGCACCCAAACAGTCTTTGCCTGTGCGCAAGAAGCAGGAGCAACGCGGTTTGTGTACGTCTCCAGCCCATCCGTGGCCCACGCTGGACGGGCGCTGGTGGGTGGTGTGGCAACCCCGGCAGATCCAGAACATGCACGCAGTCACTACGCCCGCAGCAAAGCAGTTGCCGAAAGTTGGTTGCTTGACCAATCGACACCGGCAATGGCCGTTACCGCGATACGCCCACACCTGGTGTGGGGCCCGTGCGATTCGCAGTTGACCGCTCGCATCGTCCAGCGAGCACGTGCGGGTCGACTGGTCATCATTGGTTCGGGCGCCGCACTCATCGACACGACCTACATTGACAACGCGGGCACCGCCCTAGCCGCCGCGGTGGACCGATGTGCAGACCCGCTGGTCAATGGCAGCGCATTTATCGTTTCGAACGGACAACCGCGCACGGTAAAAGAAATGTTGACAAGGCTGGCACGTGCGGGGCAGGTGCCAGCCCCCACCCGCCATGTTCCCTACCGGGTCGCGGTTACGGGCGCCAGAGGCGTGAGCGCAGCTTGGGAGCGGTTGAACCGTGAGGGAGAGCCGCCAATCACCCCATTCGTGGCCGAACAGTTAGCCACCGCGCACTGGTTTGACATCAGACCCACCATGGCGGCTTTGGCCTGGCAACCAACGGTGACCCTGGAACGGGGCTTTGAACTACTCAGTCACTGGTTCGCCCAGGTCGGATCCAATACGGGTGGGGGACCAGACACCATCGGGTCGGCCGGTTTAGCCTGAAGGCGTGATGCGAGTCGCCAAGATCGCCGCATTTGGTGTGATCACAGGAGGGCTGTCGGCCTTTTCCCACGCCGTGGCTACAAATACGACCAGGGGGGCCGCCTCAGGTGGCTGGGTCGGGCAGGCCTTGCTGGAGTGACTCCCTGACGCGTGATCACCGCTCACGTTGTGACAGGCTGAGTCCATGGCACATGCATCGGGCGAATTGCCCGTCCACCTCAATAATCATCACCTCAATACGTTGTCGGTGATCTTCGCCCACCCCGTCAGCCACAATATTCGTTGGCACGACGCGCTGTCCTTGATGGAAGCGGTTGGTGAGGTTGAAGAACGTCACGACGGTCGTTTCAAAGTGACCATCGGGGCCGAAACTGAGGTTCTTGATCGCCCCCGCGATAAGGACCTCGGCACCGAGATGGTGGTCGATCTTCGGCGCATGCTGGCTAACGCCGGCTTTGATCCCAAGCCCAAGGGGGAGGAAATCTGATGGCTGATGACATCACCAACGCCATCAACCTCACCGACCGGGTCGCCATCGCTGCCATCGACTTTCGCTCCACCAGAATCTACGCGATCGATTCACCAGATCATTCCGATCCCGAGCACGTGCGCGCAGACGATCCCAAGGGCCGCTACCACAATGTGTACCACCGCCACGGGAACCCAAACGGCACTTACGAAGACGATAGCGATGTTTACTGGCGCGCGATCGCTGAAGCATTGCGACCCGCGGGTGCGATTCTTCTCCTTGGACACGGTAAGGGGAAATCCAATGCCAGTCACCACTTCGTTGCCTATGTCGAAAAGCATGAACCCGCGCTCGCGGCTAAGGTCATCGCCGATGTCCGCGCGGACATTGACGATCTCACCGATGAGCAGCTGCTGAGGGTCGGTCAGCACTATGTGGGCATTGATCCTCTGCGCGACCACGGCGACTCTCGCCGAGGAGCCTGACAGATCCGTCGCTAATTCACCGGCAGCCCCGTTGTGTTCACCCCACGTGTGCGGTGGGGCTGTCGTTTGCGGCCATGTCCTTCTTGGTCATGTTGACCAGGGTGATCCACACAATTCCGGCAAACGCAAGAATTGCTGCGCCCCAGATAAATCCGGTTGAGAAACCAGCGACCAAGGCATCTGGTGTGGGCCCAGGAAGTTGATTGTCGATGACGAACGCTGCGGTGGTAGACGCGGCCACGGTGTTGAGGAAAGCAACGCCGATGGAGCCACCAATCTGCTGGCTGGTGTTCAAGACCGCGGATGCCACACCGGCATCGTGGTGGCCCACCGCGAAGAGCGCGGTCGCCGACAGTGGCACAAAGATCAGGCCCATGCCGAGGCTGAGAATGACCATTGCGGGCAGGATGTCGCCAACATAGGAACTGCCCGGGGTCAGGCGAATTAGCAGGCTCATACCCACGACAGCGAGGATAAAGCCGGTACCGGTGATGTAACGGGGGCCAAAGCGGGGGAGTAGTTGGCTGGAGATGCCGGCACTGACGATGATGCCGGCGGAGAAGGGCAGGAAGAGCAGCCCGGACTGCAAGGGGCTGTACCCCAAAACGCCCTGGAAATAGAAACTGAGGAACAAGAACATCGCAAACAGCCCCACGCCAACGAAGAACGATGCGAGATAGGCGCCGCCACGATTACGGTTCAGCAAGATCTTCACCGGCAGTAGTGGGTGTGACGTGCGTGTTTCAATGAACATGAACAGGGCGAGGAGCACTATGCCAACGCCCATGAAAGTCAGGGTTGAGGTGCCACCCCAGCCGTTGCTTTCGGCCTGGGTGATGCCGTACACCAACGAAACCAACCCGAGGGTGACGGTGATCGCACCAGGAATGTCGTACTTGGTCTCGCCGGTGGCGCGTGATTCGCGCACGAAGGGGACGGCCAGCACCAGGGCCACCAGGGCGATGGGCACGTTGACCAGCAGTGTCCAGTGCCAGGATGCAAATTCGGTGAGGATTCCTCCCATGACCAAACCGATCGCGGCGCCACCGCCGGCAAGGGCGCCATAGACCGCAAATGCTCGGGCGCGCTCCTTGGACTCGGTGAAGGTGACGCTAATCAAAGACAGTGCGGCCGGAGCCAAGATCGCGGCAAATAAGCCCTGCAAGCCACGAGCGGTGTAAAGCATCCAGGCGCTGGTCGACAACCCGCCGAGCGCGGAGGCAAAGGCGAAACCGATGAGACCAACGATGAACATGCGCTTACGCCCGGCGTAGTCAGCAATGCGACCGCCGAGAAGGAGTAACCCGCCGAATGCCAGCGTGTAGGCGGTGACGACCCACTGCCGATCCGCATCTGAAATGCCCAGATCCAGTTGAATGGACGGCAGTGCAATGTTGACAATGGATGCGTCCAAAACCACCATCAACTGAGCGATAGCAATAACAATCAAGGCTTTCCAACGCCGGGGATCAGGAACAGTGGCGATCTGGGGAACCTGGTTGGACGTCATGTAAGCCTTTCAGCTTTGGGGGAGTGCCACGATGGCGTGCCCCCGGCAGGATTCGAACCTGCGCACATGGCTTCGGAGGCCAATGCTCTATCCCCTGAGCTACGGGGGCTAGGGATTTGGCACTTTAGCAGTGCGGCTAGGTTGCACTCCGGGCGCGTATTTACCCAGCTGCTAGGAAGAAAACCACCGCGGCGGTCCGGCAACCAGGGCCGTGAGGAAGGCGCCAAATGCCGCGCCCACGCCGGTACTGAAGGTGCCCAACAGGAAGGGCACGAAGAGGCCAACGACAAGCCCGATGACACCAAAAACAACGGCGGCAACGACCGCAAAACCTACGCGACCTCCGCTTGAGGACGCCAGGTTTGCATCCTTGCTGGGCGCCGGGGGTGACCCGGTCTCTTTTTTCGCGGGGGTCGAGGCTGAACCCGTGGCGGAGTCAATCTCGGCCAGCAGGCGCTCAATATCCTCACTCATGAGTCCATCTTGCCCATGGATCGGTGTGATTCACAACCGCGGGCATGCGAAAGGCCCCGACGCTTTCGCATCGGGGCCTTTCAAAGACTGGGAAAAAACGTCAGATCATGCGGACGTTGTCAGCCTGCGGACCCTTGGGGCCCTGAACGATGTCAAACTCAACGGCCTGGTTCTCGTCTAGCGAGCGGTAGCCGTCGGCCTGAATTGCGGTGAAGTGCACGAAAACATCGGCACCTCCGTCAGCCTGAGCAATGAAGCCGAAGCCTTTTTCTGCGTTGAACCACTTCACAGTTCCCTGTGCCATGCGATGTAACTCCTTGCGATGAATCCACTTAAGGGGATTGCGTCGGACGCCGGACTTGCTGCCCGGCGGGCTGGTGGTGCGTGCCGACGTCCCGGCTTGTCCCCAGAAGGAAGACCCTCCAGAAGCCACAGCAACCCATTGCCGTCAAGCGACGGGTCACTGCACGAACGGTGGTTTTAGTGCAGCACAGCCAGTACGACCGTAGCACGCTTGGGCCGGTCATGTTGGTGGGGGCAACCCCATACGCTCAATACATCCGCTCACCGGTCGGTGACCTGCCCCCCACTACGCTGATGTGTCGTGACCCCTGAACTTCTCGGCCAAACCGTGCGCGACGTGGTGGTGGCTGCGGTGGCCGCTGGCGAACTGTCCTTGGCAGTCCCCGATGAGGTGGTCATTGAGCGCCCTCGAGTCCGCGATCATGGCGACTATTCCACCCCCATTGCGCTGAGCCTGGCCAAGACCGCGGGCGTTTCCCCACGTCAGGTAGCTGAAGTGTTGGCCCGACGCTTGATGCAGGAACCAGGTATCGATGCCGTAGACGTGGCCGGACCAGGATTTTTGAACTTCAGACTCTCCGCGGCCACCCAGGGTGAACTTGCCGGAGTGATCGTGGCCTTGGGCGCGCACTATGGCGGTGGTGACGCACTCAGTGGCCGGTCAATCAACGTTGAATTCATTTCAGCAAATCCCACCGGTCCCCTTCATCTGGGCCATACGCGCTGGGCAGCGGTCGGCGATGCCTTGGCGCGCGTGCTTGAAGCTAACGGTGCCCATGTTGCCCGGGAGTTCTACATCAACGACCGCGGTGTGCAGATGGAACGCTTCGCGGCCTCGGTCATGGCAGCCGCGCACGGCCAGCCGGTGCCAGAAGACGGCTATCACGGGGGGTACATCGTTGACCTGGCCGCTCAGATCCTCAGCGAGAACCCACATATTGTTGATTTGCCCGAGGCTGAGCAACTCGTTGAGTTTCGTGAACTCGCTTATGCGCTTCAACTTGATCAGCAGCACCGGGTGCTGGAATTGTTCCGCACGCATTTCGACGTGTGGTCCTCCGAACGTGGCCTACACGAGTCTGGCGCCGTTCCAAAAGCGATGAGTCGCCTTCGCGAGCAAGGCCACATCTATGAAAGTGACGGTGCCGTGTGGTTGCGAACCTCGACCTTTGGCGACGATAAGGATCGCGTGCTGATCAAGGCAGATGGTGAACTGACCTACTTTGCCTCAGACACCGCCTACTACCTAGACAAGCGCACCCGCGGCTTTGATACGGCGATCTACCTCCTAGGCGCTGACCACCACGGTTATGTGAACCGACTCCGAGCGGTGGCTGCCTGTGCCGGCGATAACCCTGATGTCAATGTGGAAATCCTGATCGGCCAATTGGTGAAGATGATGAAGGCCGGGGCCGAGGTCCGACTGAGTAAGCGGGCGGGCAACATCATCAGTTTGGAAGACCTTGTCGATGAGGTCGGCGTTGACGCTGCTCGCTACTCCCTCATTAGGTATCCGGTTGAATCTCCACTGGTGCTCGATCTCGACGTACTTATGCAACGCACCAATGACAATCCGGTGTACTACGTCCAATACGCTCACGCCCGGATTTGCTCGGTGCTGCGTAAAGCTGCCGATCATGGCGTGGATTGGGCTCAGGCAACCTACGACCCGGGCGTGTTGATGCACGAACGTGAAGGTGAACTCCTCCGCTCCCTCGCGCAGTTCCCAGCGGTCGTGGCCACCGCAGCGCAACTGCGCCAACCCCATCGGGTGCCTCGCTATCTTGAGGATCTCGCCACCGCTTATCACCGTTTCTACGACGCCTGCCGAGTGCTACCCCGGGCCGACGAAGACTTCACTGACGAGCAGCTAGCGCGATTGTGGATGTGTGCTGCTACCCGCCAGGTGTTGGCCAATGGTCTGGACCTGTGCGGCGTGAGCGCCCCGGAGCGAATGTAGGGGTTGATGTGGGGATCAAGGCCCACAAATATCCGGTCTAGGCGGGGCCGACTACCCTCAACCTATGCGCGCTCACCCCGCCGGCCCCCGGCATGGCGATGTGGTGGTCTCTCACGTCCTACCGCAGCGGCCGGTGTCTACGTCTGGCGATCTTGACCCAGGAATCTGGCCGACCAATGCTGCTCGGTCCGCTGAGGGGGAACTCACGATCGCGGGTAAATCCGTCAGCGACCTTGCTGAGGAGTTTCACACACCCTTATATGTGGTCGACGAGAGTGATTTTCGCCAACGTGCGGCCCGATTCAAGGCGGCCTACGACACAGCCGAGATGCCCGCCGACGTCTACTACGCGGCGAAAGCTTTTCTCGCCACCGCTATCGCGAGGTGGGTGAGCGAAGAAGGCCTCGGTATAGATGTGAGTACCGGGGGCGAATTACTCGTTGCGCTTCGAGCCGGTGTCGACCCGAGTCGGATCCTCTTCCACGGAAACAACAAGTCGGTAGCCGAAATCAATCACGCCGTTGAGGTGGGCGTGGGTCGAATCGTTGTTGATTCCGTCACCGAGATCGACCGCGTAGCAGCCGCGGCGGCACATTTCGGTCGGCAGGTAGATGTGCTTGTTCGGGTCACCGTTGGGGTGGAAGCGCACACCCACGAATTCATCGCAACAGCACATGAAGATCAAAAGTTTGGCTTATCGCTGGCCGATGGAAAGGCAACGGATGCAGTTGATCGCGTCATTGCTGCACCAACATTGAACATGATGGGTTTGCATTCCCACATTGGTTCGCAGATCTTCGATGCCGCCGGATTCGAAGTAGCTGCTGCGCGTGTGGTCGCCCTGGCTGCTGATATCCGACAACGCCACGGCATCGTTGTTCAGGAGTTAAATCTCGGTGGCGGAATGGGTATCGCGTACACCACGGCCGATGATCCCCTTGATGTTGACCACATGGCCGCTGCATTGCGAGAGATCGTTCAGCAAGCCTGCGCGCGAGTTGAACTACCGCTTCCACGCCTCGCTTTTGAACCCGGCCGCGCGATCGTTGGGCCTGCAGGCATCACGGTGTACGAGGTAGGCACGGTTAAGCCCGTGTCATTAGGGCATGACCAGCAGCGCATGTACGTCTCTGTTGATGGGGGCATGAGCGATAATATTCGAACCGCACTCTACGACGCGGACTACACGGTGATCCTTGCAAATCGTGTTTCCACTGCTGAACCGATGATGAGTCGAGTGGTGGGAAAGCACTGCGAGAGTGGAGATATTGTGGTGCGCGATGCGTGGCTGCCCGGCGACATCGCCCCTGGAGATTTGCTTGCAGTGGCGGCTACGGGTGCGTATTGCCGTTCCATGGCATCGCAGTACAACTATATCCCGCGGCCCGGTGTGGTCGGCGTAAACCAAGGCAGCGCATCGGTTATTTTGCGCCGCGAAACCGAGGACGACTTATTGTTGTTAGACCCGGGGGCCGTAAGCCGCGACCATACGGCCGCTGGGTCATCGGCCACAACTGAGCCGCACCACCCATCCGCGTCTAGGAGTGTGCATGTCTAACCAACCCGACGAGATCACGGTTGCCCTGCTCGGCGGTGGCACGGTGGGCCAGCAGGTGGTTCAGCAACTCACAGCACACGCAGGCGACTTCGCTGCCCGCGTCGGCATCCCTCTGCGTCTCACTGGCGTTGCGGTGCGCGACACCTCTTTGCAACGCACTGGTATCGATGATTCGTTGCTGACCGCTGATGCCCAGGCACTCGCGGCCAGCGGTGCAGATCTCGTGATTGAAGTCATGGGTGGCATCGAACCGGCGAGAACACTGATTCTTGCCGCGATGCGTGCGGGATCAAGCGTGATCACGGCGAACAAGGCTCTGGTTGCAGCTGATGGCGCGACGCTTTATGCAACTGCGGAAGAGTGCGGCGTCGATCTTTATTTCGAGGCTGCTGTGGCCGGCGCTATACCGTTGATTCGCCCCTTGCGAGAGTCACTTGCCGGTGACCGGGTCAGCAAAGTGATGGGCATCGTCAACGGAACGACGAATTTTATCCTTTCTCAAATGGATGAATCAGGTGCTGACTATGCCGTTGCCCTAGCCCAAGCCCAGCAATTGGGTTATGCCGAAGCCGATCCCACTGCAGATGTGGGCGGTCATGACGCTGCGGCCAAGGCAGCAATTTTGGCTGAGTTGGCATTTCACACACGGGTCACCATGGACCAGGTATCGTGTGAGGGAATCGAAGAGGTCACCGCGGCAGATGTTGATGCGGCGCGCGAGATGGGGTTTGTGATCAAACTCCTCGCTGTCGCGGAGCGTGCGACGGGCGCGTCCGGCGAAGAAGGTGTCATCGTGCGGGTTCACCCAACGATGGTTCCCCGCGAACATCCACTGGCCAGCGTTCGCGACGCATTCAACGCGGTCTTTATCGAGGCCGATGCGGCTGGGGAAATCATGCTCTATGGCCGAGGGGCTGGCGGCCAACCCACTGCCAGTGCGGTTCTCGGCGACGTCATTGCCGCGGCGCGCAATCGATTTGCGGGTAGTCGAGGCCCTGGCGAATCGATTTATGCGAAATTGCCAGTGCTGCCTAGTTCGCTGGCGCTCACGCGCTACTACGTCAACATGGAGGTCTCGGACAAGCCAGGCGTGCTGGCCGCGATCGCTCAAGCCTTCGCCGATCACGGCGTGAGCATTCAGGTGGTGAGGCAAGATGGGCATGGTGATGAGGCTGGGTTGATCGTGCGGTCGCACCTGGCTGAAGCAGGAGCCCTGCAGCAGACTGTTGAGTACCTCAGAGGGCAAGATTTCGTGAAAAGCATTCTTGGCGTCATGCGTGTCGAAGGCGAGGCGGGACAGTGACTATTGAGGTGACGCGCACCGGGACGCGCCAGTGGCGGGGGCTGATCGAGGAATAACGCGACCGACTTCCTGTTGATGAACACACACCGGTTGTGTCGTTGCGCGAAGGCGGTACGCCGCTGGTCTATGCCTGCACCCTGTCAGAGATGACCGGTTGTGCGGTCTGGCTGAAGTATGACGGCGCTAACCCCACCGGATCTTTCAAGGACCGTGGCATGACGATGGCGATCTCCAAGGCAGCTCAAGAAGGGGCGCGCGCCGTCATCTGCGCGTCCACGGGCAACACATCGGCGAGCGCTGCGGCGTACGCAGTGAAAGCTGGCATGGTGTGTGCCGTGCTCGTGCCCGAGGGAAAAATCGCCATGGGCAAACTCGCTCAAGCGATAGTCCACGGAGCTGCACTTCTTCAGGTTCAGGGCAACTTCGACGACTGCCTCACCCTGGCTCGTGATCTGGCCGATCGCTACCCGGTGTCCCTGGTCAATAGCGTCAATCCTGATCGCATCGAGGGCCAGAAGACCGCCAGTTTCGAGATCGTCGATCTACTCGGCGATGCTCCCGATATTCATTGTTTGCCGGTGGGAAATGCGGGCAACATCACCGCGTATTGGCAGGGTTACACCGAGTATGCCCAGGATCAATTGGCAACCCGGCGTCCACGCATGTGGGGTTTCCAGGCGGCCGGGTCTGCACCCATCGTGACCGGGCATCCCATCTTGGCGCCAGAGACCATCGCGACGGCGATTCGCATCGGTAATCCGGCTTCCTGGCAGCAGGCCGAGGCCGCGCGCGATGAGTCCGGGGGCACAATCGATGCGGTCACTGATGAGCAAATTTTGTCTGCCTATCATCTCCTAGCGGGGAAGGAGGGCTTGTTTTGTGAGCCGGCCAGTGCTGCGAGCGTTGCTGGTTTGTTGCAGGCACATGCGCAAGGCCGGGTGGACCCTGGTCAAACGATCGTGTGCACCCTCACCGGCAACGGGTTGAAGGATCCGCAGTGGGCGCTAAAGGATGCACCAGAACCCGTCGTTGTGCCCATTGATGCCGATTCGGCAGCGGCACGGTTGGGCCTACGCGAGTGAGTGAACTGCTGAGGCGCACGGTGGTCGAAGTTCTCGTCCCTGCAACCAGCGCCAATCTTGGGCCCGGCTTCGACACGATGGGCCTCGCACTTGGTCAACATGACCAACTCATGGCAGTCATTACCGATGACACCGGAGTGCGCGTTGACATCGAAGGCGAAGGAGCCGGCCAACTTCCCACCGATGACACGCACCTGGTGGTACAGGCAATTGCGGCTGGTCTCGCCGAAAATGGTATCGAGCTTCCCGGCCTTTTACTCAAGTGCCGCAACACTATTCCGCAGGGGCGCGGTTTG
>Ga0115565_10003411_pt1 | contig 11318 bp, 9 predicted proteins | sample COGITO_mtgs_1105_FD_87199 | JGI IMG/M metagenome (GOLD analysis project Ga0115565, IMG submission 87199) | Pelagic marine microbial communities from North Sea - COGITO_mtgs_110530 | ecosystem: Environmental > Aquatic > Marine > Epipelagic | place: Germany:Helgoland, sampling site Kabeltonne... | reverse complement strand
GGTCTTGCTCAGAATTTTGCGGCTGTAAAATCATTAGTCACCACAGGAATACAAGAAGGGCACATGAAAATGCACTTAAATAATATCCTAAATCAATTAGAAGCCACAGCTGATGAAAAACAAAAAGTAAGAACATACTTTAAAACAAACGCTGTTACACATAGCGGTGTGGTAGATTACATTCAAAAATTAAGAAAAGAATGATATGCACGAGATAGAAAAAAGAGGAAAACTCCTGCTTACATCAGAATATCTCGTTCTAGACGGCGCCGATGCTCTAGCATTACCGACCAAAGCCGGTCAAAAATTTACCATAGAAAGTACTGGAGCGCAGACTCTAGAATGGACCGCAAAACTCGTAGACGGCACTGCCTGGTTTACAGCAACTTTCAATTTGCCCTTAAAAATAAATGAGCCTAGTAAAAATGACCTTGCTAACACCTTGCTTCATATTTTAAGAGAAGCACAGAAATTAAACACTCTTTTTCTAGATAATCTAGAAGGTTATACAATTACTAGTCAGTTAGGATTTGACAAGAATTGGGGTTTAGGATCATCGTCTACGCTTATTGCTTTTATTGCGCAATGGGCTCAAGTAGATCGTTACGCTCTGCTCGCTACTACTTTTGGAGGTAGTGGTTATGACCTTGCTTGTGCAGATGCTAAGTCGTCCATTTTATATACAATGACAAAAAAAGAACCTATCATAAGAGCAGCGCACTTTGACCCTCCTTTTAAAGATGAACTCTTTTTTATTTATTTAAACAAAAAACAAAATAGTAGAGACAGTATTGCGCATTACCGAGCTACGCCTAAAGAAGATATTGCAAAGGCAATTGCTGAGATAAATAAACTCACAGAAGCCATTAGGACATCTCAAACACTGATACATTTTGAACAGTGTTTAATTGAACACGAAAAACTCATTTCAAAAACTATAAAAACGTCTCGTACTCAAGACACACTATTTCCTGACTACACGGGCGTGATAAAGAGCTTAGGTGGCTGGGGAGGAGACTTTGTGCTGGCTACAGGAACATCATCTGTAGTACGCGCTTATTTTGAGTCTAAAGGATATACAACAATCATCTCCTATAGCGATATGATTTTATAAAATCGTTGTTACACTGCGTGCTTCTTCTAAGTATTGCGCATAAAAAAGGGATCGCATTGCGATCCCTTTTTTAATGATATTGAGCAACCTATACTAATACTAGTAGAAGTTTGTTCTGTTATCCTCTACTTCAGCTGCTTTTTTAAGTGCTGCACTTACTTTAGTCCGTACTGCAGATCTTGCTTGGGTAGCCTGGGTTTTAGCAAAAGGAGTATAATTATCTAACGCTTTTGCTTCATTTACTTTAGTAGCTTTTACTACATATACACCACGGTCACCTACTATTGGTCCCGAAGTCTGTCCTTCTGAAAGACCAAACGCAGCACCAACTACTTTAGGCTCACGACCAGCTCCTGAAATTGTAGGATTTGCCATATTAAGTGCACTAGCTGTTTTTACTTGTTGGTTTTCTGTAGAAGCAACTGCCGCTAAATCTTTACCTGCAATACGAGATTTTATAATTTCAGCTTTTTTCTTGTTACGTAGTAAAGGTGTAACTGTAACTGAAGCTGTTGCAACAGGCATTAAACCTTTAGGAGCTGCAGCACTAACCTGAGCAACGATATAGCCGTCGTTTACTTGAAAACGCTTGATATCTCCTACTTTAGTATCTTCTTCAAAAGCCCACTGAACGATAGAACGCTGGCTTCCTTGACCTGGAATATTTTCTTCTAGTGCTTGTATTGAATTTACAGGGCGCACTGTGTACCCAGACTCTTTTGCTACTTCACTAAAATCACCTTGTGATCCTGCGATCTCAAATTTTTGTGTCTTATTGTAGATTTCAGAAATCGTTTTATCTGAGGGAGTAATTTCTTTTACTACAGTTGCAATCTTCATTGCTTTCTGCTCATTACGCTTATCTAGTACATCGATAATGTGATATCCAAAATCAGTTTCTACAACTTCCATAGATCCTTTTCTGTTCTCTACTACGAAATCTCTGAAAGGAGTTGCAAAATTATCTGTTGGGCTAAACCATAGTTCTCCACCTTTATCTTTGTTTGATAAATCTGCAGAAAACTGAGCAGCTAAGTCTGAAAATTTAGACTTAGAGCGATTTGCCACCTTATAAATACTATCAGCTAGCTTTTCTGCTGCTTCTTTATCACGAGTCGCTTGCGAACGTTGTGCTCCTGCATATGCAATTAAGATATGACGCGCTTGTAATGAGTCAGGAAGTTGTGTCACCTCCATTACTCTAGACACATTCATATAATTATTATCCTTATAAGGACCATATATAGCACCTTCTTCTAATTTAAATATTTCCTCACTAAATGTAGCAGGAAGGTCTTTTTTGAAGAAAAAACGATCTTGATATGGAGTTTCAGAGTTTTCTGCGATAAACTCAGAAACATTTTCTGTGTTTTTAAGACCAGGTAATTTCTCGTCTACTTTCGTAGCTGCATTATATACATCTCTAGTCTCAATTAATTTTGCAAGTTCTGCTTTAAGCGCATTCTCATCTTCTAAAGTAGCCTTTTCGTCAAATTTCACATAGTTAATACTACGTGTAGCTTCCGTTTTGTAAGCTTCCTTATGATCGTTAATATACTTTTCGATTTCAGATTTAGAAACCTCTACCTCACTGTCGTCTATTGATGTATACGGTATTTGCACAAACTGAATATCTACCGTGTTTCCTTCTAACTTGTAAGCGATCTCGCCGTCTTTAAGTGTAGCTCCAAGACCCGCTTTTACTAGATTGTAGTAAATGCGTTCTTTTTCTTGTTGAGCGATAGACTTTTCAAAATTTAACCACGCAGCATATTGAGTTCCATCAGGGCTATTTTTTGCCTGAGCGATATACTCCTGCATTTTACCGTAGCTAAAGAAACCGTCTGCGTCTTGAAACGTTGGATTATCTTGTAAAGCATCTTTTAGTAACTCCTGAAGACGCTCACCTTCTACTGTAATTCCTAATTTCTCAAACTGGTTATCTAAAACCACTCTAGAAAGTTCTTGTTCCCACACACTGTTCATAGCACGCATTGTAGTACCTCCTGGTCCTAAACGTCTCTGCTCACTTTCTACCTTACGAGAAAAGTCTTCTCGGGAGATATCAGTACCATCTACAGTTGCTAGTGTATTTTGTTTTGCTGCATCAAATCCTCCGCTTCTAAAAATATCTGCTGCTATAAACGCAAAAAGCGCTAAAGCGATAATTAAAATAAGGAAAATAGAGCGTTGTCTAATTTTATTAAGAATTGCCATCTGTCGTTAAATTTCATCAATAATAGTGGGCGAAAATACCATTTTCTATTTAATAATAAAATAGAAAATTTGATAAAGAATTTAGGAGTACCTACTCTTCTTTACGATGTACCTCAACCAGTTCAATTTTTGTCGTTGAAGTTTCTTTAATATGGAATGTAAAATTCTCCATCTCAACCACCTCACCTGCTTGAGGAATCTCCTCAGCAAAGTTTACAATTAAACCCCCAAGTGTCTCATATTCATCACTTTCAGGAAGTTCAAGTTTATAATTTTCATTTATATAATCTACCTCTATACGTGCAGAAAAGAGAAAAGTACCGTCTTGCTGCTCATTTTCTATAAGGTCTACGGTATCGTGCTCGTCTTCTATCTCTCCGAAAAGTTCTTCTACAATATCTTCTACCGTCATCATACCGCTGGTCCCTCCGTACTCATCTATAACCACAGAAATACTTTTATGTTTTTTTGTAAGCACATTAAGCACATCTTTTACAAGCATTGTTTCTGGTACATAAACTACAGGCATTAATACACTGCTTATGGTTTTGGGCTTTTTAAAAAGCTCGAAAGAGTGCACATACCCTACGATGTCATCTATCGTATCTTTATACACTAGGATTTTAGAAAGTCCTGTTTCTATAAAAATCTCGTTTAGTCTCGCTGGCGGTGTACGCTCATCTACGGCAATGATCTCTGTCCTAGGAATCATCACTTCTCGTGATTTGCGGTCTGAAAAGTCTAATGCATTCTGGAAGATCTGAATCTCAGAATCTACATCATCGCCTTCATCTACAGATTCCATTTGCTCTGTGATGTAATTTCCTAGTTCCACTTTCGTGAAAGCTAATTGCACCTCATCACCGTCTGTTTTAAAAATTACCTTTAGTACGAGATCACTAATCCAGATGACAAATGTGCTGAGCACACCAAAAATAAGGTAAAAGAAATATGCTGGTATAGCAAAGAGCTTTAATAGCGTATTAGAATAAATCTGAAAAAATACTTTAGGTAAGAACTCTGCAGTCAGTAAAATGACCAGCGTAGAAATGACTGTTTGGGATAATAATGGAAAGGCCGTAAAAATGGTGTTGAGCCAGGAAACGCTTTCGCCGAAAGGCATACCCTCTAAATAACCCTGCAACAGATCGCCCATAAAATATCCATATACCACTAAGGCAATATTATTACCCAGCAGCATTGTTGCTATAAATCGGGAAGGTTTTGCAGTGAGACGGGTTAGAATCTTTGCAACAAAATCGCCTTTTTTCTTCTCTATCTCTATATGAATACGATTAGACGATATATACGCGATCTCCATTCCAGAGAAAAAAGCAGAAAAAATAAGCGAGATAATAACAATTACCGCTTGTGTAAGTGTGCTATCCATTAAGATTTATCGTCATTTTGTCGCTGTGCAAATTTGCGTCTAAAATGTCTTTTAAAGAAGAACATAAAAATAGCGACGCAGGCAAAAAATATGAATAAATAGGCGCGATCGCGATCTTCACTCCATTGCGTGTAGACTTCTACGACAGAAAGTATGGCTACAATTACATATACAAACTCTAAATATTTAGAATATTTCATTACTCGGTATCGTCTTTTAAATATTGCTTACTTACGTTGTTTAAAGATACAAAATCTGTGAAGTCCTGATTAGAATCAAAAAGATCTCCTGCATTCCTACTACCGTCTGGCGAACTCAAAGTATATGGCTGGTCTGTAAATACCCACTTATTGCGCTGATCCCAATACACCTGACTAGCTCTGAGGGTCGTACTATCACTCATTCGCAGTACAACGTTATCTCTTAAGTCTACTAGACTAGTTGCGGTATATCGTATCGCATAATTAGACGTGATGCGGCTCTCCTCTCCGTTTTCATCATAGAATGTGAGATCTATACCATCGGGAAATTCTTCATAGGGAAACTCTTCTAATGAGAAATCCTTACGCAACGGAGTTTTAAAATGCGCAGACACTTTACCAGAGTCTATATACTTCCCATTAATCCCTGTACCCACAGAAACTGGACCATCTATACGCTGATTTAACTTACGTGCTTCAGATCCGTCTGTACCACAACTAAAAAACAAAGTCACAGCAAATGCTGTGACTAGGTTTATACTTGTATGTACTATTTTTCTTTTCATTATAGACTAGGAACTCTTACTGAGCGTCCTATCCAACACCCTATCTTAACGGTCTGTCCCTGCTTACCTTGACTAAAAATCATAGACTTATCAGGTGCATTACCAGCATAACTATTTGCAGTCTGACTAGCAGTACCAGAAAGTGATGGATCTACACGACCTGCTTTACGAGCAGTATCTGCAGCTAACCAATATACAGCACGCTTATCAAAAACATTGTCACCACAATTGTTAGCACTTGCTTGATACATAGCCGCAATACGTAACCAACAGATACCCGCAGATGGGTTAGCATCTAACGCTTTCATATATGTAGAACGCGCCTGACCGTAGCTTCCGTTTTTACGTTGCTCTTCAGCAATTTTAAAGTAGGCTCTATATTTTTTAGCAGGATCAGTCTGTAATTCTGCAGACTCTTCCCAGTACTTTACAGCTTGTGCCATATTCCCTTTTCCTTTTTCTAACTGTCCTAAGTATAACTTAGTATCAGCAGATGGAGCGAGTTTATCTAACTGCACTACTAATTTTAAAAATAAAGGATCATCAGTACAATCTTTACTTGATAGACGCCCAGCAGCTTTCTTAATCCAATCTAAGTCGTTTTTCTTCTCTTCGTAATCCTTATTATATAAAGGAATAAGGTTAGGACAATCTGCAAGTTGACCTAATTTAGAATCTATACTTCCTCCTACAATAGAGTATGCTCTTAAATTCTTTTCTTTCTTAAGTGTCTTTTTCTCTGCAGCGGTTAAGGCTGTACCAGCTTCTTCTTTTTCTAAAATCGGTGTGATTTTAGTTGCAAGCTCATTGTTCTCTTCTGTGATCTTAGCTTGTGTCTCATCATAAAGATCAAAAACTTGCTGTAAGTCCATCTGTCCTGCTTTATTTAAATCTACAGCAAGAGAGAAATAGGTATAAATACTCTTTGGGTTTACAAATGAATTACGATCTTCTTTAAAAGCAGCATCATATACATCAAATACTTCTTTATCTGACCATCCTTTAGAGTCGTACATCAAATCTCCGCGTTTAGCACCATAAGTTCCTGTGCGAGTTTTAGAACCAAAATATTGATTTCTTTTATCCCAAAGATCAAGAATCTTTATTGCAGCAGCTTTCTTATCTGTCGCTTTATCATAATCTGCCTCTAGAAGATTCTCACCATATTGGTATAAGGCAAGATTGTACTGAGGGCAAGATGCTAGTAACTTCTCAAAGTGAGGTCTAGCTGCTTCGTAATTTTTTACTTTAGCAGGCTCAGAGAATAAAGAAAGTAGTGTTCTACATTCTTCACTACTTGCTTGAGCGTTTGCAGTAGATACTACTGCAACTAATAATAGTAATAGTGTTGTAAGTTTGGTTTTCATAGCTGTTAGTGTTATGACTTTAATTAAATTTAGTTTTTAAGAACCATACATCGTTAAAAGAGAAACTCAAAAATACCGATGCAAAATTTTCCTGTACAAGACCTGCGTTCGTCGTTCCGCGTTGACCGAGTTCAAAACCGAGGTTTATGTTACTCCCGAATCGTCCTGCTGGTAATCCTAATCCAAAAGATATGCCAAACTCTTCAATCTCCTCTCCTTGTATATCTAATCCTACTTTTTCAAAACGAGTTCCCGCTCGGTAAGTGATTCTATCCCAGTAACTTCTAATAGAATTAAACTTAGGTGTATACCATCCTCCTAATTTTACTGTTGACGACCTTCTAAACGTAACTCCGCTTAAATCAAATCGTGATGATCCAAAAGTACTCGCTCTTCTTGCGGCAAACTCTGCTCCTGCAAACCAAACGCGTTCTTTCCCGATACCTGCTCCTATAGTTGCAGAAGCTGGAAAATTAAATGTTGTATTAGGTGCATTAACATCTCTTATATCTAGATCTGTTAAAAGCCCCAAGTTATTAAAAATTACGCTTGAAAATGTTCTTGTATTCTCTGCCTTTATATCTGAACCTGGCGCATACGATGCAGAAAGGCTTAATTCTAACTTATCTGTAATCATACGATCATACTGTACGCCAAAATTAAAATTTAATCCGCTTAAGTCTGAACGGTTACGCTCACGCGTTCCTAATTCTACGTCTTCTTGCGTAGATACAACGTCATTCTGCAGGTTTCCAAAGTTATAATTTGCTGTTGCACCTATATAAAGGCCATCCATAATCTGGAACCCTGTACTTAAAAACACACGGTTTATACCACCTTTACCTTCAAAAATATTAAACACCTCATCGTCTCCCGTGCGTATATCGTACCCCACTGATGAAAACGGAACAAGACCAAAACTCAAACCCATTTTTTTAGTAATAGGAAAACCTATCGCCATATAATTAAGGCGTGTGGCAGATGTTTCTGCTTCTAGACCGTCTTGCTTTTGTGTTATCTCAGAGTGTGTACCTCCTATAGAAAAACTCGTAAATCTTCTTTTTCCTAAAGATGCAGGATTAACAAGATTAAAACGTGTCTCATCACTAAAAATACTTAAACCACCCATAGAGCGATTTTCTGCTGTACCCTTAAATTGTTGCGTCCCTATCCCAAAAAAAGAATATGGAGATGCAGTGGCTCCTTCCTGTGCTCTTGCGTGAAGAACACTCATTACCGCTATTACTGCTATACAAAGTTTTTTAATCATTCTGATATGTAAGAATATAATTTAAGCCCTCTAGCAAAAAATTAGAGTGCGCAAAGATGCTATTTTTTAGTCGTTTTGCCAAGTATTCTGCATCTCCACCCGTAATGACCACGGTGTTAATGTCAAAATATTTTTGGTACTTCTCAATAAATCCCTCGATTTCAAACACTAATGCGGTAGAAACCCCGTGATGTATAGCCGTTTTTGTATCATCACCTACTTCATTACTAGGCCATTCTGGCTGTAATAATGGTAATCCTGCAGTATTCGTATGTAAGGCTTTATACCTCATCTGTAATCCTGGAGAGATTACTCCTCCTTTATATACGGCTTCATCGGTTATAAACTCATAGGTAATACACGAACCTGCATCAATTACTAAACCGTTTTGTTTTGGATACGCTTTCGCGAAAGCGCATGCAAGACCAATTCTATCTACTCCCAGAGTTTCTGGAGTTTTATAGTCTAAAGTAATTGGAAGTTTAGTGGTATGCTTTAACACCACGGTAGGAAAACGCAGTTGTACAGTACGAAGATGCACCTCGTCCAGCTTCCCCACCGATGACACAATCGCTTTTTTAACGCGGTACGAAGTAGAAAGCTTAGTAATGTGCTCTAAGAATGTATGTGAGGTGCAGGTTTCCAAGTTTTGTAAAACATCGCCATCAAAAATGGCAAGCTTTATTCTAGTATTCCCTACATCTATAATTAAATGCATAGTGCGATTGTAAGTTGTCAAAAATACAAATTGAGCTAAGCCATCTCGTTAAGAGAATGGTAAAAGTGTGCTAATTTGTAGCGATATTATGATAAGCAAGATATTACGTACACATTTTGAGAATTATATAACAGACCCCTTAATAAGTGATATTGTAAATCAAAAAACAATCAACTCTTTACTTTTACGATAATTTACATACTTTAGTACACTTCTAAACGAACTAACTTATGGGAATTATTTCTTTTGTAGGCTTTACACTTCTAGTAGCATTATTTGCCTGGTGGAAAACGCGTGGCACCGATGAAAAATCTGCTGACGGATATTATTTGGGAGGTCGTACCCTGGGCGCTGTGACCATCGCGGGTTCATTATTACTTACAAACTTATCTGCAGAACAAATTGTAGGTCTAAACGGCCAAGCCTTTTCTGAAGGAATTCTCGTAATGGCTTGGGAAACGCTAGCCGCCATTGCTATGGTAATTACTGCAGTTGTCTTCTTACCAAAATATATGAAAGGTGGTATCACTACCATACCTGAGTTTATAGAAAAACGTTTTGACGAGAACACGAAGGCAATTCTCTCTATACTGTTCTTAATAGCCTTTGCTATTGTTTTACTACCTACTATACTCTATTCTGGATCTATCGCATTTAGCACCATGTTTAATCTTCCTGAATTGTTAGGAATGTCTGACGGTAATGTCATTATGTTGTGCGTGTGGAGTATTGGTCTGATAGGGATCGTGTATGCAATTTTTGGCGGTCTTAAAGCCGTAGCCGTATCTGACTTAATAAACGCTATTGGACTTTTAATAGGTGGTTTACTGATACCTTACTTTGGGCTTAAACTTATAGGAAACGGTGATATGATGTCTGGCTTAGATACGTTATGGACCGAAAATCAAGATAAATTTGACGTAACAGGAGATGTAACCTCTTCTATTCCTTTAGGAACTATTTTTACGGGAATGATGATCGCCCAGATGTATTATTGGGGAACAAACCAAGCGATATTACAACGTGTTTTTGGCGCAAAAAGTCTCGCCGAAGGTCAGAAAGGAATGATGCTAGCAGCATTTATAAAATTCCTAATTCCCATAATTGTTGTTCTTCCCGGTATCATTGCTTGGCACGTTTTTGAAGGTCAGCTAGATTCTGCAGACACAGCATATCCTGAGCTTGTACGTGAAGTATTACCTCCAGCATTACTTGGTTTCTTTGCGGCGGTATTATTTGGTGCTGTTTTAAGTTCATTTAATAGTTTACTAAACAGTAGCGCTACTTTATTCGGATTTGACCTTTATAAGAAGTTTTTTAACAAAGAAGCCTCAGAACACAAAGCGGTAAAGGCAGGAAAATTCTTTGGTCTGGCCGTTGCTATTGTGGCAATGATCATTGCTCCATTTATAGCAAACGCCCCCGACGGACTTTTTGATTACATACAGCAGGCGTTAGGTAGTTTGAGTGTACCTATTCTTGCCGTTGTACTTATGGGTATGTTTAATAAAAGAGTGCCGGCTATTGGTGCAAAAATCGTCCTAATAGCAGGTGTTATTATGTATGTTGCAACCATATTTCTAAGACCTATTTTTACGGACAATGCACTAGCAGAAGCAGCAGCAAATGGTATTACGAGTGCTGGAGAATTAGCAATCATTAAAGCAGAAGCTTTTCCTCACTTCCTACATGTTATGGGAATCTTGTTTGTGGTTAACATCATCATAATGCTCATCGTAGGCGCTATAAAACCCAAGAAAGACATTTATGTTCCAGTTACGACACAAGTAATAGACACCACGCCTTGGAAATATGCTTGGGTAGTCGGTGCACTTATTGCGTTATTAGTTTTAAGCACATATTTAATTTTTTAAATTTGAGTACGCTTTCGCGAAAGCGGTTGTACATTAAATAATAGACTAATATCCGTCTGTAAAACCATAACACTGGCTATACGGCGGATATTTTTATATCTTATACTATGAAAATACTAGTAACAGGAGGATTAGGATTTATAGGCTCGCATACGGTTGTAGAACTGCAAAATAAGGGTCACGAGGTTGTAATTATAGATAACTGCTCAAACTCATCTGAGGATGTTTTAGACGGTATTTATGCCATTACGAAAATAAAACCTACGTATGAGCGCTTTGATCTTCGCGAAAAAACTAAAATTACAGATTTTTTTAAGAAGCATACCCACATTGCGGGCGTCATACATTTTGCAGCCTCTAAAGCAGTAGGTGAGAGTGTAGAGAAACCATTGCATTATTATGAAAATAATATTGGCACATTAGTATATATGTTGCAACAAATGCAAGGTCTTGACAAAGCAAATTTTATTTTTAGCTCCTCGTGTACCGTTTATGGGCAAGCAAAAGAACTTCCTGTCACAGAAAATGCACCCATACAACAAGCCCTATCTCCGTATGGAAACACAAAGCAAATAGGTGAAGAAATTATTAAAGAAACGTGT
>Ga0115565_10003403_pt1 | contig 11336 bp, 9 predicted proteins | sample COGITO_mtgs_1105_FD_87199 | JGI IMG/M metagenome (GOLD analysis project Ga0115565, IMG submission 87199) | Pelagic marine microbial communities from North Sea - COGITO_mtgs_110530 | ecosystem: Environmental > Aquatic > Marine > Epipelagic | place: Germany:Helgoland, sampling site Kabeltonne... | reverse complement strand
CAAAATGAAAATTTCTGGCAACAGTACCGCACAGAAGGGTTATCAAACAAGGATAAACGCAGCTTTTCTGAAATTCAGAAAATAGTAGATGCAGAGAACATAGAACGCAGGTTAGGAACGATTAATAACTTTAGTATAGGATATTATAGTGTTAACTTCTTTGATTTTGACCTTACCTATCCTGTAAAATTCAATAATTACGAAGGGCTACGCTTAGGCTTAGGCGGCGTCACTAACGCAGGGTTTTCTGATCGTTTTAGACTAGAAGGCTATGGTGCTTACGGTTTTAAAGATCAAGAATTTAAATATGGAGGAGGCTCAGGAGTCTTACTGGATAGAGATCACGGTGCCTGGCTAAGTCTCACGTATAATAAAGATCTAGAAGAAGTAGGAAGCTTTGCCTACCTCACTGACCGTCGTGTGTATTCTCTTTTTGAGCCACGTCTTGTAAACATAAACCTGTTTTACAAGCACCGCACGACGCGTATGAATTTAGAATATAGGCTCGTACCAGAAATACTCACAGAGTTACAACTTGCGCATAGACGTATAGAACAGACAACACCTTATACATTTATTAATAATGGTCAAGCCTTTAGAAATTATGAAATTACTGAAGCGACAGCTTCTTTACGCTGGACACCAGGCTCTAAATTTTTAAAGTCTAAAAATGGTACTTCAGAGATAGTTGCGGGTCATCCTATTTTTAGTATACAAATTTCACAAGCATTAAAGGAACTCGGTGGCGATTTTGAATTTACGCGTATAGGTGCAAAAGCATTTTATAAGCTAGATAACCTCAATGAATCTTCTACAGAAATTCTAGCCGAAGGAAATTTTGCCTTTGGTAATATCCCTATAACACATCTTTTTCATGCGTATCCTAATGCACCTAATAAAGAAACCATTTTGCAACGTTTTTCTGTTGCTGGGGTAAATAGCTTTGAGACCATGTACTTTGGCGAATTTTTCTCAGATCGCTTAGTTACAGCTCAAGTAAAGCATAGACTACGCCCGTTTAACTTCGGGAAACGTTTTAAGCCTCAAGTCGTATTTATATCTCGTTTTGCCATAGGAGATGCACAACAACCTGAAGCCCATATAGACATTCCTTTCGATACCTTAGATAAAGGATATACAGAGTCTGGATTTGAGATTAATAAAATTTTCTGGGGTTTTGGCACAAGTCTCACCTATCGATATGGTGCTTACCACCTTCCTAATTTTGGAGATAATATAGCCTTCAAGTTTACATTTAATCTGAAACTGTAATATCCCATAACCGCTCACGCTATCACACAATTATACGATACCTTTGCACCTCTAAAAAGGTAAAGTACTCATGGCTCGGTTTTTAAGTGTTGGTTTCTGGGAAGGTATCGCGAGACTCATCTTACGCAACCGTGTAGGCGTTCTTATATTAATCATCGCCACCACTATATTTTTCGGCCTTCAGTGGAAAAATATGCGCTTTACACATACGGAAGCAAATCTCTTACCAGACAGTCACATTGTTAATCTTGAGTATAACCAATTTTTAGAAACTTTTGGAGAAGAGGGCAATCTCATCGTCATTGGGATTCAGAATGATAGTTTATTTACACCGCGACTTTTAAACGGTTGGAATACGCTTTCGCGAAAGCTTAATCAGTACGACGAAGTAACGCTCTCCCTCTCGCTAGCTGATCTAAAACTACTAGAAAAGAAAGAAAATCCTAAACGTTTTGAAGTAAGAGCTTTTATACCTGATAGTGTTACTACAACCATACAGGCTCAAGCATATGAAGATGAGCTTTTTAATAAGCTTCCATTTTACGAAAACTTACTCTATAATAAGAAGACAGGAACCGTACGATCTGCGGTCTATCTAGACAAGAGTATTGTAAACTCAAAGGTGCGTCGTGATTTTGTGATCAACGATTTAATACCGGAACTAGAAGCCTTTGAAAAAACCTACGGTGTACAAATACACACAAGTGGCATGCCGTACATACGCACGCTCAATGCTCAAAACATTGTAGATGAGATAGGGCTTTTTGTAGGCGCAGCACTTTTAGTCACTTCTATCATTTTCTTTTTCTTTTTTAGAAGTTGGCGTGCTACGTTTATTTCTATGATTACTGTAATCATAGGTGTAATGTGGTCTTTTGGGACGCTAGGCGTTTTGGGTTATGAGATTACGGTACTAACTGCCCTTATCCCGCCACTGATAATTGTGATCGGGATTCCTAATTGTATTTTCTTAATTAATAAGTATCAACAAGAATATAAACAACACGGCAATAAGGTTAAAGCACTGCAGCGGGTGATAACGAAAGTTGGTAACGCCACATTAATGACTAATATGACGACGGCCTCTGGTTTTGCCACGTTTATCTTAACTGAAAGCTCGTTGTTAAAAGAATTTGGCGTTGTTGCAAGTATAAATATTATCGGGATCTTTTTAATAAGCCTTTTGTTTATCCCTATTATGTACAGTTATATGTCGCCACCTAAAGAGCGACATTTAAAACACTTAGGTCGTAACTGGCTAGAGGGTTTTGTAGACTGGACCGAGCATGTGGTGCGCAATAGACAGATTACAATTTATCTAACGAGTCTTGTTCTTCTGATTTTAAGCTTTATAGGCATTTACCAAATTCGAGTTTCTGGAAGTTTAATAGAAGATATGCCTAAGAAAACAGCGTTTTTTAAAGACATACGCTTTTTTGAGAAAGAATTTGACGGCATTATGCCGCTAGAAATTTTTATAGATACACAACGTAAAAATGGTGTGATGAAGCTTCCTACTTTAAAACGTATGGATGAACTAAGCGCCGCCATAGACGATGAGGCTGAGCTGTCTAAACCACTATCTGTAGTAAATTTAGTAAAGTACGCGAAGCAAGCCTTTTATAATGGAAATCCAAAGTTTTACCAATTACCTACCTCTAACGAACGTAACTTTATTTTCCCTTATACTGAGAGTTTCTCTAATGATGTAAATTTATTAGGGAGCTACGTAGATAGTACGGGGCAATACGCACGTATCACCACGTTTATGAAAGACATCGGCACCGACCGTATGGAGCGTATCGAGGAGAATCTGCAGATGAAGATAGATAAGCTCTTCCCTGAAGATCGGTATACGGTCACAATGACGGGAAAAGCACTCGTCTTTCAGAAAGGAACAAATTACTTAGTTAATAATCTCATTATCAGCTTATCGCTGGCGATTTTACTCATAGCTATTTTTATGGCATTTATGTTTAGATCGTGGCGTATGATTATTGTTTCTTTAGTTCCTAATCTTTTACCATTGTTAATAACAGCGGGTATGATGGGCTTTTTAGGAGTACCTATAAAACCAAGTACAATTCTCGTTTTTAGTATTGCCTTCGGTATTTCTGTAGATGATACAATACACTTTTTAGCCAAATACCGTCAAGAGTTACGCGCTAATAAATGGAGAATTAAGAAATCTGTATACGCTGCTTTGCGCGAGACTGGCGTGAGTATGTTCTACACCTCTATCGTGTTGTTTTTCGGATTTAGTGTGTTTATGATTAGTAGTTTTGGCGGGACTGTGGCCTTAGGAGGTCTTGTAAGTGCAACTTTATTATTTGCGATGCTTGCTAATTTACTCTTATTGCCAGCGCTATTATTAAGTCTAGAACGTGTAATAGCAAATAAAGAGACCCTCAAAGAACCACGCATCAGGATCTTTGCTCACGAAGACCAACCGGAAGAAACCGCCAACCCTGAAAATAAGGCATAAAAAAACCTCACTGTTTAGTGAAGTTTTTTTGGTTGAGAAATAGGCCCCCTACCTCCTATTTCTCATATGAAACTACCTTTGTAATTCCTCTTGCAATATAGAAGCACAATATGACTTCTGGAATACCCATTATTGGGTATTTCTTTCGTATTTCTTCTCGCAACTATTAATTTTACCTATTAGAATTTCAGAAAGCATAAGGTATTAGAGCTTTAAGTCACTATAATTTCGGGTGGTTTTTGTGTGCTTTAAATAAAGTTGTTCTATACACGCTTTCGCGAAAGCGTAATCCTAACAGACCTAAACTGTAAACGAAAAAGAACCGACAGAAAACCGCCGTTTGCCCTGCCCACAGTTAAAAAACATAAAGTATATTTGCGACTTCATAATTACGCACAATGAGAACACATACTGATATTAGTACGCTATTAGCTAGCGAAGATTTGAACAAAGAATTTACCGTAAAAGGATGGGTACGCTCGTTTAGAGCAAATCAATTTATGGCTATAAATGATGGTTCTACCATAAATAATATACAGTGTGTAGTAGACTTTGAAAATACAGATCAAGCTATTTTAGATCGTATAAACACAGGAGCTGCTGTTGCTGTTAGTGGTATGCTTGAGGAGAGTCAGGGCGGCGGACAACGCGTTGAGATTAAAGCAAAAACGATTACGATTTTAGGTGATGCAAATCCTGAAGAAGTTAAAAAAACAATTCTATCACCTAAGCGTCATAGCTTAGAAAAACTACGTGAACAAGCACACTTGCGTGTGCGCACTAATACTTTTGGTGCGATTATGCGTATGCGTTCTAAGCTTTCATTTGCGATACACGAGTACTTTAATAAAAATGGATACTACCAGGCGCACACGCCGCTGATTACGGGAAGTGATGCAGAGGGTGCTGGAGAGATGTTTAGAGTAACGACATTAGATCCTAAAAACACACCTCTGACGGAAGATGGAAAGGTAGATTATAGTAAAGATTTCTTTGGTAAAGAGACTAATCTTACGGTTTCTGGGCAGTTAGAAGGAGAAACCTATGCTTTAGGTTTGGGTAAAATCTACACGTTCGGCCCAACATTTAGAGCCGAAAATAGTAATACTTCGAGACACCTAGCAGAATTCTGGATGATAGAGCCTGAGGTTGCCTTTTGCGACTTAGATGGCAATATGGATCTCGCCGAAGACTTTATAAAATACGTCATTAACTATGTACTTGAGCATTGTGATGATGATCTTGCTTTTTTAGAAAACCGTCAGATACAAGAAGATAAATCTAAGCCTATGGCAGAGCGTGCTGAGATGCCGCTACGTGAGAAATTGCGTTTTGTTGCTCAGAACGATTTTAAACGTGTGAGCTAAACGGAAGCTATAGATATATTGCGCAACTCAAAGCCTAACAAGAAAAAGAAATTTAAGTATCCTATAGATGCTTGGGGAGCAGATTTACAGAGTGAGCACGAGCGTTTTCTGGTAGAAAAGCATTTTAAATGTCCGGTAATCTTATTTGACTACCCAGCAAATATTAAAGCCTTCTATATGCGTCTTAATGAAGATGGCAAGACCGTACGCGCTATGGACATCTTATTTCCTGGTATAGGTGAGATCGTAGGTGGCTCACAACGAGAGGAACGTCTTGATGTTTTAAAAGAGAAAATGGCTGCACTAGATATATCTGAAGAGGAATTATACTGGTACCTAGACACGCGTCGTTTTGGGACGTGTGTGCATAGTGGTTTTGGCCTTGGTTTTGAGCGCCTCGTACTTTTTGCTACGGGTATGACTAATATTAGAGACGTAATCCCTTACCCACGTTTTCCTGGAAGTGCTGAGTTTTAAAATTATCGCAACTATATTTTATAACCCTCACACTGTTGAGGGTTTTTTGTGCGCTTTCGCGAAAGCGTATGCATACCCTTCGACTGCGCTCAGGGTACGTTGTATAGCTTGCACCACGAATTACGTGCCCTTCGGCTACGCTCAGGGTACGTATTCTAGCCCGAACCCTGAGCGTAGCCGAAGGGTACCATCCTAAGCGAAGCCGAAGGACACTTTTCTAAAAACTGGGTCTTTTACCCCACTGAAATTCCTTGTATTTTTTTTATTCTTGTAGTTCATAGTAACACCAACCAAAACTAAATTACATGAAACACTTTAAAACTTTGACTTTACTAGCCCTCGTAACCATTACTGCTTTGAGCTGTATTGAAGGACCTCCAAATGTCAGCGAAGAAGATCCTGTTGTTGAAGCTCCAGGATTTATTATAGCCATAGAAGATGCCGATACGTTATTTAAAGACTACGGTACAGAACGAGGAGATCTGCTTGAAGGTATTGAGCAAGAAATTGACCCCGAGACTAAATACAAAGCTACTCGATTCGTAACTGTTAATTTTGACGAGATGCAGCAATATCTCAACTTCATACAACAGCAGTCAGACTCTGCAGGAATTAAACCACAAGGCTTACGTTTTTATTTCGGAAAGTATTCAAATAAAAATAATCCTAAAAAAAATGGTGCTGAGACCGTATTTATTAATCCGACAGCAAATTTTAATGGTGTAAAAGGGGAAATCTCTTATGCAATCGCTACAGATGCAACAGGTAAGAAAACAGCAGTTACTGTAGGTAGTGTTATAGATGGAACAAAAAGTCCTGCGGGCACAAACCTAACTTTACAAGGAGGTGAAACGCAATCACTAGCAGCAAATAGAGGGACGATGCCACCACCACCACATGCAGGAGACCCCAACGATTACCATTAATAGTTAAGGGTCTTGGGTACACTTGAAATCTTGTTTTATATAACAGAATTTATTGCAGCCATTACAGCCACGATATATTTTTATAAATATAAAAACGATCCCGTACTAAAATGGATGCTTCCCTATCTATGGTATGTTGCAATTAATGAGATTGTAGGGTATTATGTAGTTTTAGTAAAAGGATGGCTTACGTACGAATTAGTAAACATATACTCAACGATAACAGTTTTGTTTATGTTATGGATAGTGCACCAAACCGTAAAAAAGAAAAAAGAAAAATTAGTTGTAAAAAGTTTAGCTGTTATATTTTCGACAGTATTTCTCTATGATTTAATCAGTAAAGGCTTGGGACTATCTTGGCCACTATCGGATTTATCAGGTTCAATAGTCGCAGTGACTGGCTTCTGTATTTATTGTGTTCATCTGTTTTCAACAGATGACAAGATAACACTGGTGCGGGATTTAATGACATACATCGTTCTAGGTTTTACTATATTTTTTGTAGCATCTCCTATAATTATTTTAACTATAGATATTTATGAATATAATTACGCACTGGTATTACAGCTAAAAAACCTACTTTTTATAATTATAATATTAATGTACTTAATTTTTTCATTTGGTTTTATATGGTCGGAGAAGAGACACTCATAATACTACTGGTATGCACCATCATTGCATTTCTGCTTTTGCTGGTAACGGCATTATTTTTTGGTGTGGCTTTGTATTACCGTTTTGATAATAAGAATTATCCCAATCATTAGAATATATGAAAACCTATTACATCTATATGGCTGTGTATATGGTTTTCTCTCTTACGGCGTGCATAACGGCGAGTATCACTCGTAAAAAGTTCAAAAACACGCCGCTTATTTTAGCTCCAGCCATATTATGGATGGGATTTACAGCCGAGTCTACTGGAATTCTTCATAATCAATTGATCAGTTACCATAGTGGGTGGATTTTTAATATCTACGGCTTCTTTTTTACCTTACTTTTTTGCTGGCTTATCTATAAGTATTTAAAGTCCGAACGCAGAAAAAGAACTGCTCGTTTTATCATTGCGATTACGCTTACGGTATACGCGATTCGGTTCTTTACACTCGAGTCTTTTAGTGATCGTATGATTTACATACAGATGTTAGAACTCATCGCGTACGTAAGCCTGTCCTTGCTGTATATGATTGAACTTTTTAAAAGTGATCAACCGTTAGTATTTAAGGATAGTCCACATTTTTTCTTCATCCTTGGGTATCTCTTTTTCTATATAGTATACACACCTTTAAATGTCGTTTTTGATTTAAAACTTCACGTCTTTAGTGGTGAGTTTTATATTACCCTAAAAGGTTTTCAAGCCTATGCACTTATGCTTATGAATGCATTTTTCATATTCGGCTTTATATGGACTAGACCAGTGACTCAGACTAGATAATGGGGCATTAGCCTATATACATTAGTTCATAATGTCATACCTTACTCAAAGCTAAAAAAGTTCTAAACTGTCATTACTTACATGAGTATCGCTTATTATTCAGAATGGATTGCCGCTGTAACAGCTACGGTTTGCTTTTTTAAGTATAAGCATTTACCCATACGCACCATACTGCTACTCTTATGGATTACAGTAATTGCAGAGAGTGCTGCGATCGTATGGATAAAATTGGGACACACAAGTAATCACTGGATTTATAACATTTATGCGTTTTGCTTTTATGTGATCATCTATAAAATGGTGTACGATTATATTATAGATGTAAGGCGCAAAAAGATTGTACTCTTACTTTCTGTTTTATTTTTTATAGGCGGCACGGTTCGCTTCTTATTTATTCCTAGAGCGACAGATTTTTTAATACACGTAAATAATGCGGGGATGCTCTTACTTGTAGTACTATTACTGTATTACGCTATAGATTTATTAAAAAGTGACAGACCACTCAACTTAAAAAAGCAGCTAGAGCTTTTTATATTTAGTGGCTATTTGTTTTTTGGGATATCGTTTATCCCGCTTTCGATATTCGTTTTTGGAGCGGAAGAATCCGTATCAAAACGAGCGATATCTATTTTTAGTGATATACAACGTATCATCGTTGTTATTATGTATTTGATTTTTACATTTGGCTTTATATGGACCAGACCTCAAACGACGGGACGTTAATACTTGTTCTCGTAGCAGTTACTATTTTACTATTACTACTTATCGTAGTGGTGGTTCTGTTTTCTGTGTTTATGAAACGTAAGAATGTCCTTCTTATAGAAAAGAAAGAGGACCAAAAACGCTATGAGCAAGAACTAGCAGAGACACAAATAGAAATACGAGAAGAAACCTTACGCAACATCTCTTGGGAGCTACACGATAATATAGGTCAGCTGTTAACCTTAGCTAAAATACAGACACAAAATGCAGCAGGCCACGCAGATAAAATAGATGAAGCTGTAGAGACGATAGGAAAGGGACTTACTGAGTTACGCGCCTTATCTAAGCTCATAAATCCTGACGCTCTAAAAAGTCTCTCTCTAGCAGAAGCATTACAGTTAGAATTAGATCGTTTTAACCGTATGGAGTATATTAAAACCATACTTCGCGTGAGAGGTATACCTATAGAAATAGAAAATAAAGTAGAAACCGTTATTTTTAGAATGTTGCAAGAATTTTTTACAAATACGATAAAGCACTCTAAAGCATCACACCTAGAAGTAGATGTTCAATACAGAAATGACACATTATTTATTGAAGTAAAGGACGATGGGATAGGCTTTAATTATGCTAAAGAACGGGCAAAAAATGGCATAGGCCTTACAAATATAGAATCTAGAGCACGCTTAATTAAAGCTGTTGCATTTTATGAGTCTGCCCCAGAAAAAGGGACCATACTAAAACTCACTTATAAACCACCACATCATGTATAACGTAGTAGTCGTAGACGATCACACCTTACTCTCACAAGCTATAAGCGGTCTTGTGAACGATTTTAAAAATTTTCAAGTCATGTATACTTGTAAAAATGGTCAAGAGCTTTTAGATAAGGTAAAATTTAAAAATAACGTTCCCGATATAATCCTAATGGATGTAAATATGCCCATAATGGACGGTATCGAGACCACCACATTTTTAAAGGAACATCATCCCGACATTAAGGTACTGGCGCTATCTGTAGAGGCAGAAGATCATATCATTCTTAAAATGATACGAGCAGGCGCAAAAGGATATCTACTCAAGGACACAGAAAAATCTGTACTTGAAAGTGCACTAGAGGAAACTATCGCGACTGGGTATTACCACACTAATACGGTGGCAGAGTTACTGGTAAACAGTCTAGACAATAAGAGTTTACTTAAAGAACGTGAGATCGAGTTTATAAAACACGCTTGTACAGAGATGACGTATAATGAGGTTGCAGAAAAAATGTTTTTAAGTCCAAAAACGGTTCAAGGATATCGAGACAATGTTTTCTCTAAACTGAACCTTAAAAACCGTACAGGCTTAGTTATTTACGCCATTAAGAACGGATATTTTAGACCATAGAAAAAGTATACATACGCTTTCGCGAAAGCGTATATACAACAACGCAACTCCAATAAAAAAAAGAGGTATACGCTAACAAAACCGTAACATTTTACAAGCGCCATTTTCGTATTTTTGATAACTATGCTTAAACAAACGCTAAATTTTAAATTATCCCAAAAGCTATCGCCACAGCAGATACAGCTTATGAAGCTTATCCAGCTACCCACGCAAGCTTTTGAGCAGCGTGTAAAGCAGGAGATGGAAGAAAATCCGGCACTAGACACCGGTAAGGAAGAGGTGAAGGATGATATGACTGAATTTGACAACAGTCAGGATGAGTATGAAACTGAAAACACCGAGCCAGAAATCAACATAGATGATTACCTGTCTGATGATGAAATACCAGACTATCGCACACGAGCAAATAATTACAGTGCAGATGATGAAGACAAACAGGTGCCGTACGCATCGGGAACTTCTTTTGGTCAGTTTTTAATAAACCAGCTAAATACGTTCAGACTCACTGATGATGAGCGAGAAATTGCAGAATTTATTATCGGCAGTTTAGATGAGGCGGGGTATTTGCGTCGCGCTATTCCTGATATTATGGATGATCTCGCGTTTACTCAAAATGTTTATACAACAGAGGATGCTATTTTAAAAGTTCTAAATACGGTTCAGGATTTAGATCCTGCTGGAGTGGGAGCGCAAAGCCTAGAAGACTGCTTGCTCTTACAATTGCGCCGTAAGACTCCTACAAAATCTGTAGCGCTCGCTATAGATATCCTAGATAAATCCTTTGATCATTTTAGCAAGAAGCACTACAAGAAATTAATGTCAAAATTTGACATCACTGAAGATGAGCTTAAAGATGCAATAGAAGAAATAGAGCATCTTAACCCTAAACCAGGTGGTGCATATTCAGGAAATACGAAGATGATAGAGCACGTAGTGCCTGACTTTTCTATACGTATTGTAGATGGTGAACTGGAGTTAAGTCTTAACGGTCGCAATGCTCCTGAACTGCACGTATCCCGCGAGTATAATAATATGCTTAAAGGCTATAAGGAGAGTAAGGAAAAAAGCAAGTCTCAGAAAGATGCAGTGATGTTTATCAAGCAAAAGCTAGATGCTGCAAAATGGTTTATAGAAGCCATAAGACAAAGACAGCAGACGCTTTTTGTTACGATGAGCTCAATTATGCACTATCAAAAAGAATATTTCCTCACGGGTGATGAGCGCAATCTGCGTCCTATGATCTTAAAAGATATTGCCACAGAAATAGAAATGGATGTTTCTACAGT
>Ga0115565_10003401_pt1 | contig 11345 bp, 11 predicted proteins | sample COGITO_mtgs_1105_FD_87199 | JGI IMG/M metagenome (GOLD analysis project Ga0115565, IMG submission 87199) | Pelagic marine microbial communities from North Sea - COGITO_mtgs_110530 | ecosystem: Environmental > Aquatic > Marine > Epipelagic | place: Germany:Helgoland, sampling site Kabeltonne... | reverse complement strand
TGCTATCGCTTGAACCGATCTCAAACCAAGGATAACATCTTTAATAATCTGATAAAACGAATGATCGAAGCAGACAACATTTATCAAGCAAAATTAATAAGTAGCTAACTTGTGACCTCTATTTTGTTTTATGTATTGTATGGTTGTATCCGATTCTAGCTAAATTTGACCAGAATTACTAAAATTTCTCCTGACTATAATTTCAAATCTTTCCCCTTTTATTGCTTTCTAAAACTGTTCTTAAGTGCTCCACTTTTAGATGCGCGCCTAAGTGTAAAAGCTGCTATAAATTCTTTTACCTTTAAATGCTTACTAAAAATACCCTTATGGAGCTTAGTACCTTAGACTATACTTTTATGGTAGTTTTCTTTTCTATTATTTTAGCTATAGGAATTTATGTTTCCAGAAAATCTAGTAAGAACACTTCTGAGTTTTTTCTTTCTGGCAGAACAATGCCATGGTGGTTATTAGGCATTTCTATGGTAGCAACTACGTTTTCTACAGATACTCCTAATCTTGTAACAGACTTGGTACGCACCAAAGGAGTATCTGGTAATTGGAGCTGGTGGTGCATGTTACTTACAGGCATGCTTACTGTTTTTGTGTATGCAAGACTCTGGAGAAAATCTAATGTAAAAACCGATCTAGAATTTTACGAATTGCGATATGGTGGTGCCGCTGCTAGCTTTTTGAGAAAATTTAGAGCTATCTACTTAGGCGCCTTTTTTAATGTAATAACCATGGCTGCCGTTAATTTAGCCGCTATAAAAATTGGCGGCGTTATGTTAGGGCTAGCTCCTTGGGAAACCGTTACCTATGCAGGATTAATTACAGTTTTATTTAGCGCCGTAGGCGGATTTAAAGGGGTGGTGTATACTGATTTTCTTTTGTTTTTTACAGCCATGGCGGGTGCTGTAGGTGCTGCTTATCATTTAGTAAACATTCCAGAAGTTGGCGGTATTGCCTCCTTAATTACTAATGAGCATGTACAAGACAAACTCGCTATTCTTCCAGACTTTAATGATACTAAAGCTGTAATTACACTGCTAGTGATTCCTTTAGCAGTACAGTGGTGGAGTTCTTGGTACCCTGGTGGAGAGCCTGGTGGTGGTGGTTATATTGCACAACGCATGTTAGCTGCAAAAAATGAAAACCATGCCATAGGAGCTACTTTTTTCTTTACCATAATGCACTATGCTTTAAGACCATGGCCGTGGATTTTAGTTGCCTTAGCATCCTTAATAGTATTCCCAGACATAGCCAGCATTGCTAAAGCCTTCCCCCATATTCCTTTAGATAAACTAGGGCATGATTTGGCGTACTCTGCCATGCTCACCAAATTACCCTCTGGATTATTAGGGCTGGTGTTAACTTCATTAATAGCCGCATATATGAGTACTATATCTACCCAACTAAACTGGGGTTCTTCGTATATGGTTTTTGACTTTTATAAGCAGCAAATAAACCCTAATGCCACAGAAAAACAAATGGTTCGTGTAGGTAGGTTAGCAACCGTGGTACTCATGGTGCTGAGTGCCTTTCTAGCCTTAGCCCTACAAAACGCTATGGATGTCTTTAACTTATTACTCTCTTTTGGCGCCGGTACAGGACTTATTTTTATACTCCGCTGGTTTTGGTGGCGTATAAATGCATGGAGTGAAATCACCGCTATGTTCTCTTCGGGTATTTTAGCTATTTTATTGGCTACCACCTCATTAAAAGATGTACTATTTGATGAAACTACAGGTGTTTTTCCAGAATGGGGAGAGATGCCTTTTATTATAGGTATTACTAGCATCATTTGGCTTGGCGCAACCTTTCTTACCCCCGCAGAATCTAACAAAGTTCTTCGTAGTTTTTATACTAAAATTCAACCTGGTGGACCTGGCTGGAAAAATGTACTACTAGCCGCTAAAAAAGAGGGCGTTATTCTTGAGCAGGAAGGGAAAGAATGGGCCGTACCTTCTGGAATTTTAGCTATGTTATTGGGCGTAATGCTTGTCTACGCATTGCTATTTGCTACAGGATATTGGCTCTATGGAGAAATTGTAGCTGCCTGGTGTACTACCCTTATTGCAATACTTGCAGGAGCCTTGCTATTAAAAGTATGGAAACGCACTAGTAAAGTGTTATTTTAGATTGTAATGGGTGGCTATTGATTTAGTAAGTCTATCTTGCTATTTTTTAGCTTATAACACCATGATTATTGAAACTTTCTTATGGAAAAAATTATAAAAAATGTCTTAGGTGCTAGTCTAGATGCCTGTTGTTTTGAACCAAGAACGGGTTTTTATAGAGATGGTTTCTGCAAAACTGGAGATGATGATTATGGAACACACGTGGTTTGCGCAATTATGACGGTCAATTTTTTAGCGTATACTAAAACTCAGGGAAATGATTTATCTACTCCCATACCACAATGGAACTTTCCTGGACTAAAAGAAGGTGACCAATGGTGTCTTTGTGTTACTAGATGGTTACAAGCAGAGCGTGCCGGGAATGCACCAAATGTAAAGTTGAACGCTACTCATGAAAAAGCATTAGATTATACCACCCTAGCGCTTTTACGAAAATATGCCGTTTAGCAAAAATCTTTAGCATTTGTAGCGTACACTTTTAACACAATAGCTTTTTAAAGCAGTAGCAAAGACCTCCGCATTTCTTATAACCAACGAATTCAAATAATTTACTAGCACCTTTATTTAAACAATTTATTGGTTTTCTACCGCACACCAACTCCCTTGCTATCCAACTATTCAGAACTTCAAATTTTAATTTTGCTGTAGTGCTATGTGAGATGGATTTAAAAGTAACATTCTCAGTTACTGCTTTTCACTACTTCACTCTAATACACTTATAATGCCACTACCTTAGTATTATTATTTTGTACGGCTATTCATAAAAAAACACCCTTCTTTATCAAACAAAGAGATTGAATCTTAAAGATTTGGACAGTAAAAAACACAAAGCTTTTTCATCAAAAAACATACGTAGCTACGCTCTTCATTATATTCTCTTGTGCTTATATTTACGAGAGAAACACCGCATGCTGTGAAAGGGAAATACCTAATTATTATTATCTGCTTAGTACTTTTATTTGGCTGTACTAATGATGGTACGGTTACTTTTGAGACTATTTCCTATACTGGTGAAGACTGTAAAACATGCCCCAATGTTACAATTAACCTACCCAATGCTATTGGAGAAAATAAGCTAGAGAAAAATATTAATATCGCTATAAGAGAGGAGCTCATATATCTACTTCGTTTTGATGATGCTATAGAAACAGCAGACATACCTGCCGCAATTAAATCTTTTACCCAAGGATATAAAAACATGGAAGCCTTGTTTAATGAAGAACGCACACCGTGGGAGGCTACTGTAACAGGTGTTGTTTCTTATGAGAGTAAAGAGGTGCTGACATTAAAATTAAATTCTTACTTATTTACAGGAGGGGCACACGGTTACAGTACCACTAATTTTTTAAATTTTGACAAACAAAAGGGGCTGGCGCTAGAAAATGATGAACTTTTCAAAAATGAAATCACCTTTTTAAATTATGCCGAAGAAGTATTTAGAAGACAAGAACAAATACCCGTAAAAGACCCTATTAATAGTACGGGTTTTATGTTTGAAACAAACACGTACCAACTCCCAGAAAATATGGGTTATACTAAAGATGGTTTTCAGTTGTTTTATGAACAGTATGAGATAGCTTCTTATGCAGATGGTCCCATTGTTATAACGCTACCCTATACCCAAACCAATCCGTTTTTGGTCTTGCCTTCTAAGTAATTAAAGCATTTTTTTGAGCGCCAAAATAGATCCAAAATGAATTCCTTCATGAAATAGGTTAAAGCCTATAGCATCGTCTATATTTTTTAAAGTAACATTAGCACTGGTAGTGTACTCAGAATAGTTGGCAAAAACACCTGCGTCATAATCCTTTATTGCTTGTTCTATGGTGCTAGTAGCCAAAGCTGTAACTGTAGCTATCTCCTCTTCTGTTGCTGTACCATCTGGCACTGTTCCCTTTTTAAATTTTGCTACAAGAGCATCAGGAATAAGCATAGCAGTACCACTAAGTTTATACATTAATAATTGCTGCGTTACTACAACGTGCGCAATATTCCACCAGATATTGTTGCGGAATGGTTCTGGAATTTTTAGTAGATCCTCTTTAGAAGTTTGCGCTATTATAGCGCATAGGTTTTTCCTATTTTGCAATGTTATTTCTAAAAAATTTCTCATAGTTGTCTGTATTTATCAGCTTTAAATGTACCGAATTATTACATTCAGTATCAAGCGTAATCTACGCTAATTTTAAAAATTTAAAAACAAGTTGTATTAGAGGTCAAATCAACTAACAAGGTGATGCATCCCACCACAATCGTCTATAATCTAAAGAAGTATCTGAAATTTGACCAGAAACATTCAAAAAATAGGACGGGAAAGGGCGCTTCTAATCTAAGGTTTACAAGCATGTTTTCAAATTTAGTTTTAAGACCTCTAAGAGCACGTAAAACTAGTCTAGTTTACAAATACTACAAAAACAAATCCTCGTTAAAAGGGCTGTATTAGTGCTGCTTTTTATAAATTACTGGCCTCCGCAACAGTTACCCTTGTTATGCGCAGGCTTTCCCTCTTCTTTCTGCTTGTTGGTAATATCTCTTTAATAGAATATTTTTATTTAGATTATATTCTTTTGAAATAACATAATTCTCCATTTCCAAATTATAGGAGTAACATCAAAATTATTGTCATTCAAAAAGATTTTCAAATCCTGTCATTACGTCCACTAACTTTTGTTTTTCCTTATGTCCTGAATATTCTTCACTAATGAACATGCTGGGTATAAAACTAGAGTATTCCATTTGCTTCTTTCCTTGATAAAACCCAAGGTAGGATGTTTGGCCACCCGATATCGCCTGCTTCAAGGTGTTGGCTTTTTCTCCTGTTGTCTTTAATTGTTCTTTGTCGATAGGAAGTTTGCCCTCCACAATACATTTGTTTAAAAACTCCCAATATTTTTGCAATTTGGATTTCTTGATACGTATTCTCTTCTTTTTCCTTACCAAAACCTTATTGGTTTGCCAAGATACTTTATAGCGCTTCACCTTACCGTTACTTAAGTAGACAACATAGTCTGATTCTAGCCCAAAAACCGAATGTCTTGAAAGTCCCATATGAACAATCAGGGCAGTTGTGTCCTTTAAACCAAATAACTCTATATATTCATTGCCTTTTTTACTAGTAACGTCAAAAGGGATTTTAGGGATTTTATACTCCTGCGAAAACCCGACAAAAGGAAAAACTACAAAAAGAAAAAAATAAATTATTTTCATCGTAGATTATTATAATTATGTTCCAGTTCTTTTATTAAGATTGCCCTAATTTATTTCTTTAAATTTTTTTTATCATGTTCTTTTTAGCTTGCTCACAACGTTGATGTATAAGGATATTTGCGTGTTTAAGCAACTAACTTACTAAAAATGAAACAAACACTTATTTTTACGCGTTATTGGCAACTGGGTTTTGTTATTCCTCAATTGCCATGTTTAAAAAGTCCACCATCGGTTTAACAGCTTTGAAGTAATCAGCAATTTTTTCCAAAATCAGGTTCGATTGAATTTCCTTATCCGCTATTGGTTCTTGCGTATAAAATCCTTTCATTTTTAAAAATTCAATTGCAGGATTGTCATCTTCAAATCCTTTAGGACTTCTTGCAAGAATTCCAGAATTATGAATTCCACTTGGAAATTTAGTTTGGAAATCTTTGTTATTTATAACTTTATTCCACTCGTCAAACGATGCGTTGATTTCACTTCATATTTTTTTCAGTTCGGAAGATTGCGGATTATAAACTCCGCCACCTACAAAACAATTATTCGGTTCAATATGCATATAATAGAAAGCTGACGGACTGTTTTTTCCGTTCCGATTTAGCACAATGTAGTAATCCGTTTTATAAGGTGTTTTATCTTTAGAGAATCTTAAGTCTCGGTTTAGTCTTGTAATACACTTTTTCGGATTTAAGTCCGCTTTTGCAATTCCTAAATCAAATTCAGATACCGAATTGATAAGGGTCTGTGTCATATTTAAAATATCATCTTTCGCAAAGTTATAATCCGACTTATTTTCGTCCAGCCATTCTTTGGAATTATTGGAACTTAATTGTTTTAAAAATACAAGTGTTTTTTGTCAATCATTTGATGAATTACCTGATTTTATTTTTTATTTATATTTTTTAAAGCCTTGTTACCAACGGTTAGTAGTCGAGTAGACCAGGGGAATTTCACCCCAAGCTTCTCACAGAACCGTACGTGATAGTCTCCCATCATACGGCTCTTGTAATACAAATCTAAATTAACGTTTTCACTTAGTATATCCCATTTTCCAATGGTAAAATAGATTAGGAAACTGTTCCTGAATTCTAAAGAACCATTTGTAAACACGTTTTATACTTGTTTTATAACGTTTATACCTTTTTCTTGCCCATTTCACTAAACGATTGTTCAATAGTTTGAAGACTCCGTGGAGCATAGATTTCCTGAATTTCGCATAGTAATTGATCCATCCCCTAATCATGGGATTGAGGATTTTGGCAATACCTACGATACTATTAGAAGTCATTCTATGCACTTTAAGTTCTGCTAACTTAGCTGCAATACGTTTTCTCGAACTTATACTAATGCTACAATCGAAGCCTAGAAATAGCCCACTTTGCTTTTTAGATTTGGAAGTTCTAGGTTGAAAAGAATAGCCTAGAAAATCAAACTTAACGTTGTGATAATTTCCTTTCCTACTGTTTTGACCCCTATAAAGCAAGAGTATTCTTTTTCAGGCTAATATGTTTTTAGGACATTAATTATAGGACCTGTTGTAAGTGGTTTTATTTTAATTTTACTTTTCTCTAAAATTAGAAATAATAACCATTTATAATTTGTCATAAGAGAGTAATAAAGACTCTTTTTTCTGAGACTCCCGTTTTATATTAATTTATACATTCGTGTATGATTAGTATAAAACGGAACTTAAACACCTCTAAATGAGTAGAAAAACAATAAAATAACGCTCAAAATTTGACTTTCTAAATTTTTTCACCGTTCTTATACAAGTAGTTTTTAACGTGTCAACGTTTTGAGAGTACACTCTCAACGCTGAAAGCTAAACTACTTGGGTAATATCCGCCTAAAAATTCGAATAATACCTTATTCTTTTCTCCTCATTTAGAGATTCCGATTTTTTATATCCACAATATAGCTCAGGTAATCCTCATTAAAAAGAACATTAGCTATGGCAAATTACTTACAACGTTTTAGCTATGAACAGTACGGGAGCAAACTAGCGTTTACTTTCCGCCACGTTCGTAGCGAAATCTTTTGGTTTTGTTTTTTCTTTTCCTGTCCAAAGCAAAATCCCAAAGATTGCGCGACCTCATAAAAATACACAAACCCTGCGATTAAGATTGAAACCCGTATTGTTTATAGGTTTTGTTGGCAGTTGGCTTTATTTCCAAAGGTCTTGTTCTTTCCAGTCTTGAGGAAAACCCATGTGTGATAAATCCGCCTCAGGGTATTCACCAAATAGCTTTAATAGTTGCTTTTTGTAATCGTGATAAGGATTAATAAACTGTAAACAATATAGTATAGCACAAATGCCAGCATAAAATTTTAATACCTTATCGTTTTTGTCAACTTTACTTAAAGTTTCGCCATCGGGGTTGTAATCATTCTCCCATCTAGTTATCCAATTTCCTCTTGGTGATTTAAGCCATTCAGGTTTTATTGTTAAAATTATATTCCATAATCTACCGTGGTGAGCGGTAATGTTTCTTATATAAATAAAACAATCAAGCCACGATATTAATAAACTATGATGTAGTCCCAAACTTTTTGCAATTGGAATCAATTGCTTCTGGTTTTTTATGTTTTTAAGGATACTAAGAAGATTCGTAAAGGTCAACAATTCAAATGATTTCCATGAAGGAGGAAGGAATTGTTTGTAATTTTTTCGGTATTTTAAAATATATTCTTGTTTTGTTTCTTGGACGTTTTTTGAAATTTTTGACAAGAATTGAATATAACTTGGGTATTTATCAAAAGCTTCACTTTTTTCATACCAAAACCCTGAATTATATTGATGAGAAAAGTGATAGATTATTTGTGTCCTTATAGCTATTTCAATTTGTTCAATAGCGTGAAATGTAATTTTTCTCAATTCACTATCAAATTGATACAATTTGAAAATTGTTTCAAAATTAGAACCATCTTTAAAGATTTCTTCTTCTTTTGGGCTTTTTAGCATTGGAAACCAATAATTGCTAAGTCTATTGTAACTTATATAAGTTAAAATTCTTTCTGCTTTTTCTTCATTTGGAATATGAAGTTTTCGTTTTTTTAATAACTGAACTTGTTCGGCAAATGTTTTTGGAAGCTTGTTGTAAGTTACTTTCGTCATTTTATAAAAACAAAAAACCTCCCAAAAGTGCACATCGTTGAGAGGTCCGGGAGGTGTTGATGATTCGAATCTAACTGTTTTAGTTCTAAATAAAAAATATTTTCCTTTTTTTAGCTTACTGCCAACGGATAGGCTATGGTTAGTACGGGAATTAAAAAGCGATTAATTTCCGATTAAGCACTTAGCGAAATCTTTTGGTTTGGTTTTTCTTTTTTTCTGTCAAAAGCGAAATTCCAAAGATTTCGCGACATTATAAATATACACAGATCTAAACGTTTAAGACTTAAGCCCGTATTGTTTATAGGTTTTGTTGTGCAACGTTTTAGTCCCGAACTACCACGCATAAAACACAAGTAATATCACGGAAATCAAGAAAGATAGTAAACACAATGAAAAAGATGATATTATTGAGATTAAAGGAAACAAACCAGTCCTTATGTATTTTGGTTGCTCATCCTCGATGTCTGGTTTATCCGCCTCCTTTAGAACCTTTCGGCCAAGAACATAGAAATCAATTGTCAATATAACGGTACATAACACACCAGACAAAATGGACAACAAAAGAGTACAAAGAATAGTTCGATAAAGGCAGATATTCTGACTTTCTGGATTGGATAGGGTCGCAAGAATCACTACTAAAGTTGATGCGATGAGAATAGTGTGGTTTACGGCATTGGGAAGGAGTCTCGTTGCTGCGTCATTTTTTAGTTCAATTCCTTTCTCTCGAAGTGTTTGCTTTTTCTCGTCCATAGATTGGTTCATTAATTTATTGCCTGTTGTTTTTCGTTATCAAAAAGAACCGTTTCATTGATAGAGTTCAGGAGTTGCTTTGTAGTTTAATAAGAAATTTCCGTTTTTATCTTTGTAGTAATAAGATAATGTTACATTCTTATCCCTAAATGTTTTGAGACTAGGATTTGTTTTTACATTTTCCAGTAGAATAGGCGTGAAATTTTCCTCAAGAACTTTTACATCTACATTCTCCTTTTCTAGATTAACCATTGTATAATTGTACTGAATCGTGTTATTGGACAAAACATTGGTGTTGTCCAGTCTAGTATCTTTATCAACTACCATTGGACATTTTTTATTTATTTCCATTGAAATTTTGTGCAAAAATTCTGAAAATGTTTCTTCGCTAATATCCTCGATTGAAACCGACTTTTCCTCTTTATTTTTTTCCTTGTATTGGGCATAATCTTTTTTCATTACTCTAAAAACCAGTAAAAGGATTATTCCTAAAATCCCTAACAAAACTTTTTTAATATTTCCTTTCATTTTGGTTATCTATAAATTTTCTTGGTGGTTAAATGTTGCACAACGGTTGTGTATAAGAACAGTAGGGCAGATTTGCACGCTATCCATTCGGTTGAGCCACAAGCCGAATTTTTAAATTTTTCTTATTATTTTTTTCTTGTCAATAAGCCAAATTTAAAAATTTGGCGACCTCGAAAATGCGCCTGAACCATTCGGTTTTGCTACAATTGCCCTATTGTTTTTATACGTTGTTACCCAACGTTTTTCTTCCATTTTGCCATTAAATCACAAAAATTTTCTTGAAATAAATTTATTAAAAAAAATTGCCTTTCGTCAAAGTTTTTATTTGAATATTCAGCTGCCATTCCAAAATAATGTTCACACTTTTTAATACGCTTTTCGTAAAATTCTTGTGATGTTATCCAGGTCTCACATTGAAACATTAATAGGTTTGTTAGCTTTCTCAAAAATCTTTTTTCACTCTCTTTCATTATAGTATTTACATAACCTTTGACTTCACTTTCGTTGGCTGTTTTGTAACTCATCATAACAGAAGTTTTGCCATTGTAAGGAAACACATTAACGAAAATGTCAATAACATCCTCTTTGTCCTTTCCGTGCTTGTGTTTGTAAAAGTCAAGTTCTCTAGTTGTCTCAAAATTATAAAATGCAGATAAGCACAAATCAATATGCTGTATTTCTCGTGTAATGAATGTAAAACTCTGGGAACTAGTGTTTATATCTTTCCAAATTAAGTTCTCGGTTTTCTCAATATCTTTTAATCCGAGCTTTTCTTGTTTATTAAGTTCTGTTAAAAAATCGACATCATAAATATCACTATGTTTGTCAATCAGAAGTTCTCGCATTCTAACATTGACTAATTTTCTGAATTTTTCGTTATAAATTGTTCGTAGAGTAAAAAGAATTAATTTTGAATAATCTTTAAAATCAATTTCTTCAGTCTCTATACTTTTAAACAAGTCAGTGTCGTGTTCGTTGCAAAAACATTTAAAAGAATAAGCTTTATTTATACCAATTTTATTGAAATAATGCATATCATCTTGGAAAGGATTTATTCCCATTTCCATCACGTGTCCATCTTTTTCTAAAGTTGATAAAATTCCATTTTTCTGAAGAATGTGTGAGTTAATAGATTTTGCTTCACATTCTGGATGAAAACAAGTGCCTATTTCATTAATAGCTTTAATCTTACATTTTTGAAATGCCGCTGCAATTTTTATTTCTTGTTGGGTTTTCATAAATGTTGGGTAACAATTGGCTATGCGTAATATTACGCATAGCCCTTTTTTAGAAGTGCTAATCTAAAGGATTTTTAACGCTTTTAAAACTTTATATCTTTACATCGGTATTTGTGCGTGTGTAAATAACATACAGCAGGTAACGCCCTAGGAAGTACTTGAATTGTCCTCTAACAAGGTATTACTACTTCTTTCGTAAATTATAAAGCGCATAGTAACCGTATATTATACGTTTGTAATCGTATATAAAGACCGTTGCACGGTAAAACCTGTTTAAGAATCTGCAAAATTTGTTGTAATCATTTGTATATTAGTAATTTAAGTATTATTTTAAAGGCATGGAATTACAAAAACAGCCTACATTAGCAG
>Ga0115565_10003397_pt1 | contig 11349 bp, 8 predicted proteins | sample COGITO_mtgs_1105_FD_87199 | JGI IMG/M metagenome (GOLD analysis project Ga0115565, IMG submission 87199) | Pelagic marine microbial communities from North Sea - COGITO_mtgs_110530 | ecosystem: Environmental > Aquatic > Marine > Epipelagic | place: Germany:Helgoland, sampling site Kabeltonne... | reverse complement strand
GTTCCTTTGACCATAGCTATGATAGCTCCTTTCTTTCCTTTGGCTTTTTTGTTGGTTAGTATAGTATATAGATCTCCATTAGAAAAAGCAGTTTCATCCAAAGAAAGGTAACTACCTAGATTCTTAGGAAACAACATCCATTGTTTTGCATGCTTCTTTTGATTCCAAGATTTGAAGTCGCTTAAGTAATCTCTGTATTGCCTTTGCATACTTCTAGGGTTTACACCATAGAATTTAGACACCAGGGTCGTGCTAGAAGCGTTATCACTAATTGATCTCTTTTAAAAAAGCAGCAAAATCACTAGTGATTCTAGTTCCTTTTGCTACTAATTGCCAATCTCTTGTGACTACGTTTTGAGTAGTTTTATTAAACCATCTACGCCGTGTTATATGCAGAAATACATTCTTGCCACGTATTGGAAAATCTTGAACGGTAGCCTCTGGGAAGAAGCCTTTTGAATGTAGATTATCATCTTTAAACTCCTCAGGAACTACATTTGATTCTGTAAAATAAAAGTGAAGTTCTTCGCCTTTAATCTCATAACTGGTCAGGTCAAAATAGTTGACAATCACTTCTGGAAGTAATAAATGAGCCGCTGCAAATAAAACGTCGGAAGACATAGAGTTCTTTTAAATCAAAGTTCATTCATTTTTAAGCCCTCCACTACTTTTTGTATTGATCCCAAATACCTTTTAATTATTTAAGGAAATTTCATACTTTCATACCAATGGTTAGGTTTCAGTCGGTTTATTTTATCTAATACTGTATACTCCAGAAACATAGTAGAATTAGAGAACAAGATGGCTTGTAGTTAACCTTGTTGCCTCCGAATTCTCTACCATTCATAAAGTAAGGGCACGCAGTACCACCAATACCTGTACCAATACAGATAACGATGCCCTGCCAGATTACCTAGATACGGATAGTGGTAATGATGGGTGTTCCAATGCAAATGAAGCTTATGGGGAAGTAAACGCTGATGGGGGCGACGATGAAATTTACGGCGTAGGAACTCCTACTATAGATATAGATGGGAAAGTAGTAGCTGCAACATGCAGCACTCCCTTAAATACGAACGGCACCAATTTTTATTATTTTCAAAGAGCTGGAGGCAGTATTTCCCCTACTATAACAGTAGAACCTACAGATACTATTACAAGCCGTGGTACAAATAGCACTTTTAACTTTAGCGCAAGTACAAATGCAAGTAGTTACAAATGGCAGGCAAGTACAGCTAACGGCATCACATTTAAAACGCTTGAGGACAGGCGAGCTTATAGTGGTGTAGAAACTACAACATGAACTATTCAAAATCCAGAGGTAGACAAAAATGGCTATCGCTACCGCGCTATTGCTACAGGTGGTAGCAATGTCTGTTCTTCTGCTATTTCAAATGAGGTTACATTAACAGTTACTACTTTTAATGGTATTATAATTTCTAACAGGCATCTTAGAACCAGAGTAACTAACCAACCAATTGGAGATTCAAAAAAAAACACCCCTAAAGTGAGCATTATAGCTAACGTAAATTTCATTTATACTTGATACTTACAAGACTTCTAAAGACCTATCAACTCAATATTTTGTAATAAACTTGAGCTCCGCTTAAAATTTTAAAGTGTCTTAAAGAAAGCTAATGTAGCCTGTTGGTTAATGTGTTAATTATTAAATAGTAAATCACTTAAAAAATCTCTTTTTAACTGATGTAAAAAAGACCTATAAACATAAGTATCTTTCATTTACTACAAATAATTATATGCTTTAAACCGCTAAAAGCACACAGGATTCCCAATTCAAAATAGATAGAGACAATTTAGTTCCTATCTAAAATTCTTATAGTATGCTAGCTATCATAATGCTGCCATTTACTTAGATACCTATTGTAAATGTAACGAGTTGTTAGTGTCAAGAATTATTTGTGCTAAAGAAGTAAAGGGCTTTGTACAGGTTTTGTACTTTTATCTAATGAAATTCAAGGTAGTATCAGATTTTAAGCCCACAGGAGACCAACCCAATGCTATAAAAGAGTTAAAAAAAGGACTTGATAACAAGGACAAGTACCAAACGCTATTAGGGGTTACGGGTTCTGGCAAAACTTTTACCGTAGCCAACGTTATAGAGGAAGTGCAAAAGCCTACCTTAATTCTAGCGCATAACAAAACATTAGCAGCACAGCTATATTCAGAATTCAAACAGTTTTTTCCAGACAATGCTGTAGAATATTTTGTTTCTTATTATGATTATTACCAGCCAGAAGCTTTCATCCCAACTAGCGGCGTTTATATAGAAAAAGACCTTTCTATTAATGAGGATATTGAAAAATTGCGCCTTAGCACTACCTCTTCCCTACTTTCTGGCAGACGCGATGTGATAGTTATTGCCTCCGTTTCTTGCTTATATGGTATTGGAAATCCTGTAGAATTCCAGAAAAATGTAATTACCATTAAAAAAGATCAGGTAATTGCACGTACCCAATTTTTAAAAGAATTGGTACAAGGCTTATATTCCAGAACTACAGCAGATTTTAGAAATGGAAACTTTAGAGTAAAAGGCGACGTAGTAGATGTTTTTCCTGGGTATGCAGACCATGCTTTTAGAATTCATTTTTTTGGCGATGAAATAGAAGAAATTGAGTCTTTTGATCCTTTTAATAATACGGTTATTGAAACGTACCAAAACCTTAGCATCTACCCTGCCAATATGTTTGTTACCTCGCAAGATGTACTACAAGGTGCTATCCGCAATATTCAAGACGATTTAACAAAGCAAATAGATTATTTTAAAGACATAGCAAAACCACTAGAAGCTAAGCGTTTAGAAGAACGTACCAATTTTGACTTAGAAATGATTCGGGAACTTGGCTACTGTTCTGGAATAGAAAATTATTCTCGCTACTTAGATGGTCGTTTGCCAGGTACGCGCCCCTTTTGCCTTATAGATTATTTCCCAGACGATTATTTAATGGTGATAGATGAAAGCCATGTAACCATACCACAAGTACACGCCATGTTTGGTGGTGACCGTTCTAGGAAAGTAAACCTTGTAGATTATGGCTTTAGATTGCCGGCAGCTATGGATAATAGGCCGCTAAAATTTGAAGAATTTGAAGGATTGCAGAATCAAGTAATTCATGTTTCTGCTACACCAGCCGATTATGAGATGCAACTCTCGCAAGGTGTTTTTGTAGAGCAATTGATACGCCCTACAGGATTATTAGATCCTTTGATTGAAGTACGCCCAAGCCAAAACCAAATAGATGATTTGGTAGAAGAAATACAAACTCGTGTAGAAAAAGACGAACGTACTTTAGTAACTACGCTTACCAAAAGAATGGCTGAAGAGTTGGCTAAATATTTTGATAGGATCAGTATTCGCTGTAGGTATATTCATAGTGATGTTGATACGCTAGAACGTGTAGAAATTATGCAAGATCTTAGAAAAGGAATTTTTGATGTACTTATAGGTGTGAATCTTTTACGTGAAGGTTTAGACCTACCAGAGGTTTCTTTAGTTGCTATTTTAGATGCAGATAAAGAAGGCTTTTTAAGGAGCAATAGATCGCTAACCCAAACAGTTGGTAGGGCCGCTAGAAATGTAAATGGACTTGCCATTATGTATGCAGATAAAATTACAGAAAGCATGCAAACCACAATAGACCAAACCTTATACCGGAGAGAAAAACAAATTGCGTACAACACAAAACATAATCTTAAACCAACAGCATTAAAGAAAAATCTAGACAGCGTTTTATCTAAGAATTCCGTCTCTACCTACCACTTTAAAAAAGAGGAATTAAGAGCTGCGGAGCCAGATATGGATTACTTAACAACGGAGCAAATAGACAAGCTAATTAAGGGTAAAAGGAAAGATATGGAGAAGGCCGCAAAGGAGTTGGACTTTATGCAAGCCGCACAATTAAGAGATGAAATAAAAATGCTTCAAGAAAAATAAATTTATGTTACACCTAAACTATTACTATACTAAATATAATCTAACTCATTGATTTAAATAAACTTAATAATTATTTTTAGACAAGACTAAATAATAATTTACAACATAAAACCTTTTGGTATATTTTTATTATTGGAAAGTTTAATGCTTGTAGCGGCAATAATAATCTGACTCATTAGTTAATGCAGATTATTTTTTTAAAATTTCAGAATCACCTTCTCTTTACATTTTTAGTACGTTCACCTATCAAACTTAGTTAGCTTTCTGATCCTTTCGTAGTTGCTAAAAATACCCCTACTTATCTATCTCTCGTATGCCCCCTTTTTTACATAAACTACCAAAAAAATAGTGAAATACTTATTAGATAATTTAATAGATAAGTGGCTTTATAAATGTAAAATTTAACTGAAACAACAGCTGTAAGTTCTAGATGTATAAGTATTGAGGTTTAGCTCATACTCAAATTACTAGCGTTATTTTATGTGCTTCATGTGAGTTTAGAAGTGCGTATTTTCATCTACACTTCTAATCAAATTGGGTTAGATTCTTTTAAGAGATAAGCGTACATAAGAAGGTCTGTAGAAAATAATTGTACTTACAAATAGTATACTTATAATCATCATTTTTCTGGTTTTGAAGTGAAAATTAAAGGTTTAGAAGTATGGGAAAATGGAGTTTTAAAGGGCTTAACAAAATCCTATTTATTAGGTAGATTTCCCCTATGCTAATCAAATTGATACTAGGTTAATTTTGGGTTGTCTAATTTCGTTTTGAAAGTTAAAGCTTTTAAAATTCTAGAATTTTCGTAACGGTAAAGTCTTGTTATTGCTGTAGCAGTTGTTATATGCTCTTTTACTTCTTGAACAGTTACTGTAGTTGTAGTAGTACTCTCTAAGGAAATAAGATCAGCAACAGTAGCATTTTGTGCAATTGCTGTAACGCTTAAGAAAAGTATGGTTGCTATAGTAAAAAGTAATTTCATGGTCTATCTTTTGATACTTCAAAGATAGTTTGAGCCCCTACTAAGTTGGAAATCACTCCTGACCAACTACCCTATTTTTCGTTGAGTACACCTTGGCTAGTTTAAGTGTACAAGACTACCGATAAGGGTATAAACCGTATAATTTTGGTGATCGATAAATAGGGTATTTCATCGATGTTTTCGTTAATTTGGCAACTTTAGCATCAAAAAATGCTTTAAAATTGAAAAATCTAAGAAGCTGCTCCACTTATTTCTTCTTCGCCTTTTTCGCAAAGTTCTTATCTCCACGAGTTTTTGGCTTTGTATACTTTTTCTTAATGATGCGCTTGTAAACGCCACCTTGATTTTCTTTTTGGTTCTTCTTAGATTTTTCATGAAAACTCGCTCCACGCTCGTCTTCAATGATATTTAATGGATTATCATGCTCTATATGCTTTGGCTGCTCGTCTCTAGTTAGCCGTGTAGCAACTTCTACCTCTTCTGGCAACTCTTGTACATGAATTTCTTTATCCATGAGTGCTTCAATAGCTTCCTTTGCCTGTATTTCTGCCGCAGTGTATAATAAAAGTGCAGTACCTTCTTTTTTTGCTCTTCCAGTTCTACCAATACGGTGCATATAATTTTCAGGAAAGATGGGAGTATCAAAATTAATTACATGAGATATTGCCATTAAATCTAGTCCCCTTGCCATTACATCGGTTGTGACCAATATTCGGTTCTGTCCAGAATCAAACTGATTGATTGATCTTAGTCTATAATTTTGTGTTTTATTGGAATGTATGACACAGATTTCGGCGCTGTAAAACTCCGCCAGCTCTTTGAAAAGCAAATCTGCGCTACGCTTACTACTTGTGAATATAAGCACCTTATGGTATTCCGCTTCCTCTTTTAAAAGATGTACTAATAAATGAACTTTTGTATAAAAATTAGGAACAGCATACCCTACTTGCGCAATATTCTCTAATGGGGTACCACTTACTGCAACAGTAATCTTGGCTACGCCTTTAAAAAAATCATTAATTAATATTTCTACATCTTCTGTCATGGTGGCAGAGAACATAATATTCTGCCTGCGTGTAGGTAATAGTTCAAAAATATTTACAAGCTGAAACCTAAATCCTAAATCTAACATGACATCTACCTCATCTATCACCAGTTTTCTTACATTCTTTAATTGCAATGCTCTGGTTCTTACTAAATCATAAATTCTGGCTGGAGTAGCCACTACAATATCTACTCCTTTTTCTATTGCTTGCTTCTGTCGTAGCATGCTTGTACCTCCAAAAACACCAAGTGCTCTTACGGTAGTATATTTTGTTAATTTTTCTATCTCGCTAACAACTTGCACCACTAACTCTCTAGTAGGAACAAGAATGATGACCTTAGGATGTAACTCTTCGGAATAGCTTAATGTATTTAAAATGGGAAGTAGGTAAGCAAATGTTTTACCAGTACCTGTTTGTGCTATACCCACCACATCCTTACCACTCATAACTACAGGAAATGCCTGCGCTTGTATGGGTGTGGCATGTTCAAATTTTAAATCTTGTAATGCATGCTGTAACTGGTTACTGATTTTAAAATCTGCAAAGGGTGTCATAATATAATGCTTGAATTAGTAGCGCAAAACTACCTTGATAATTTGAGAATAGCAGAAAACTTTGCTTGTTATCTTTAAATTCTAGTAAGCAGTACTAAAGCATATAGGTTATTTGAAATATCTTATCCATTGAAAACTGCCTATGCCCCCTTACGCAACACCTGCAATGGAGTGCTACTAATTACTTGGCGGCTATTAAATAATCCTATAATAACCACCAACATGGCTATTCCTGGAAATAATAGCATAAAGGGAATAAGCGATGGTACAAATGCGGTATCAAAAACAAGAATGGCTAGTAACTGACTACCAAAAAAAGACAAAAGCACCCCGCTAGCGCTACCTAATACTCCTAAAAACAAATACTCATACACTGCTATTTGTATTATTTGTGTACTAGTTGCGCCTAAGGTTCTTAATAAAACACTTTCTCTAATTCTTTGGTATTTGCTGTTGCGTATTGCACCCACCAATACTATAACACCCGTTATGATGCTAAAAAACGCCATAAAACTAATGACCCATGATATTTTATTTAAAATATCTTCCACCAATGCTACTACCTGTCTTAGATCAATAATAGCAACGTTGGGAAATTGTGATACAATTTTTTGCTGAATGACAGCGGCACTTGTCTCATTGGCTGCATTGGTTGTAATGACTCTAAATTGTGGTGCCGCTTCTAGCACGCCTGTAGGAAACACTATAGAGAAATTTACCTGCATACTGCCCCAGTCTACTTTTCTAATAGAACCAACGGTAGTCTTCATTAACATTCCCTGCACATTAAATAATAAGGTATCCCCCACTATTAATTGCGCGTCTCTTGCTAAATTATCGGATACTGAAATTGGAATAGGACTCCCCTTCACCACGGTCTTATTAAAATTACCCGCGGCTATCTTTTCTGATGCTATTAAAGAATCTCTGTAGGTTACTCTAAACTCGTGACTTAACAACCATTTTTTAATGCTGCTGGTGCTATCTAAGCGGATTTGGGCTACAGTGCGGTTTTTAACTTCTTTTAACCGCATAGTAATAATTGGAATATTGCTTAGTACTGACAGCCCTTCCTGTTGTATACTCTGTGCTACTAGCGGTTGCTGATCTGGTTGCACATCAAATAAAATAAGATTAGGACTGTTTGCGCTAGCATTTAGTGCCGTTTTATCTAACAAAAAGTCTTTCGTAAAATAAAGTGTACTTATTAAAAAGGCGCCTACGCCTATTGCTATGATTAAAATAGCTGTTTGGTTGTTAGGTCTAGATAAATTCTTGAGACTTTGCCGTAACGTAAAACTCCAAGAAGTGGGAAAATAATAAGTGATGAGTTTTATTAGCCCTAGCGCAATTCCTCTAAGAATTAGTGAGAGTAATGCTATAGCTAGCACAAACCCTAGCGCATAATCCCATCGTTCTAACAAATAGAAAGCGAATGAAAGAACAAATAAGAATACCGCTAAACCAATAAATAAAATTGCTAACGATATTTTCTTAGTTGCTACATTTTGTACACGCAATACGTGCAATGGAGACACATACCACGTACGCATTAAAGCAGATAACGCAAATAAAACCGACATGCCTATACCCAAGAGCAGACCTACAGCAATAGCTTGGTAAGAGGTGTGTACAGTAATGCTAAAAGGCAGTAGCTCTTTTAGTATAAGCGGGAATAGTTGTTGTAGCATCACACCAATACCCGTACCTATTAAGGCTCCTAAAAGACCAATCCCAAAAATTTGAATTAAGAAGATTAGAAAAGTTTGTTTTCTGCTTGCGCCTAGGCATTTTAAAATTGCTACAGATATTAATTTCTCCTTTATATAGATCTGAACAGCACTAGCAATCCCTACGCAGCCCAATAGCAGCGCGATGAAAGCTATTAGGTTCAAAAATACTCCTATGTTTTTATACCTAGCACCCAAGCGTTCGCTAGTTTCTGTATGGGTATCTAGATCTGCCTCTTCGGCATTTAAGGTAGGTGTAATGCGTGTGGCTAACTGTTTTAAATTAACCTGATCATCTTTAAAATAATAATTATAATCTACCCTGCTTCCCCTTTTTAAAAGTCCGCTTTCTGCTATAAAATCAAATGGAATAATTATAGGTGGTGCAATAGATGCCCCCATACCAGAACTCCCTGGTGCTGTCTTTAAAGCACCTATAATAGGAATACTACTCTTCCCTAACGCAACACTATCTCCAGGTTGTAAGCCAAACTGCAACATGAGAGTTGCATCTACTAGCGCACCTTTTTTACTTGCATACTCCTCACCTGCTTCTTTAGGGGTTGTCTCTAATATTCCGTAGAAAGGAAAACTGCTGGTAATACCCCTAACTTGCACCAGTTTAGTTCCCTCTTTACTACCAAAGGATGCCATAGACGCAAATTTAATCTCTTTTGCATCCGCCCCACCCAGAGAGTCTATGAGACGTACTACCTCATTATTAATAGGCTGCTTACTGTCTATTTTAAAATCTGCACCCATAAGTGCTTTAGATTGCAGACTTATATTTTGCTCTAAATTTTCGCTAAAAGATAAGATAGCAACCACAGCAGCAATACCCAAAATAATAGAAGCTACAAATAAAAATAATCTACCACCACTTGCACGTCCATCGCGCCAAGCCATTTTTATTAACCAAACTATATTGTGCATATTTATTGTTCTAAGCTATTAGCCAATATACTAGCTTCTGAAGTAACAATCTTACCATCTGCCAAGCGTAAAATCTTCTGGTGTCTTTTGGCAAGTGTCATGTCATGCGTAATTACTACAAGAGTTGTATTCATCTCCTTATTTAAATCAAACAAAAGTTTAATTACTTTTTCTCCTGTTTTCTGGTCTAAATTGCCTGTAGGTTCATCTGCAAATAATATTGCGGGCTTGTTTATAAAAGCCCTAGCCAAGGCTACTCTCTGTTGCTCTCCGCCAGACAGTTGAGAAGGGTAGTGATCGTATCTATCGTTAAGGCCTACTTTATCTAAAAGTAATTTTGCTTCCTTTAATGCTCCTTTATTACCTTGTAGTTCTAAAGGAATACATACATTTTCTAAAGCGGTAAGTGTGGGCAATAACTGAAAATCTTGAAATATAAATCCTACCTTCTTATTTCGTAACAATGCACGTGCATCTTCACTTAAAGTGCTCATGTTTTTGCCGCACAACTCCACAATCCCTTCGTCTATAACATCCAAACCTGCGCATAGGCCTAAAAGCGTTGTCTTGCCGCTACCGGAAGGTCCAACAATTGCAAATGTTTCACCTTCTTGAACACTAAAAGAAATAGTATCTAAAACAGTTAGTTTTTCCGACCCGCTACGGTAACTTTTCTTTAAATTAGTAACGTTTAATATCTTTGTCATAAACTTTTATTCAAATCTTGAAAATTAGTCAAATGATTTGGATTAGCTGAAAACCACCTATGCGCCTTATCCTAAAATTTCGTTATTTTTTATTCTTAGTATTCTTGTGTAATTGTAAAGATGAGGTGCCTCCTAAAAGTGAGCAACGTGTAAACACTCAAAAGACAATAGATACTATTACCACAAAAGCCAAGACAAGTATATCTAAAAAAACAATTTTGTTTTTCGGCAATAGTTTAACGGCTGCTTACGGGTTGGAAACTACAGCTGGTTTCCCTGCTATTATTAAAAACCGTATAGATTCTCTACAGCTACCTTATCATGTCATTAATTCTGGTCTTAGTGGTGAAACCACAGCTGGCGGACTGCGTAGGTTGAACTGGGTACTAAAGCAAAAAATTGATGTTTTTGTTTTAGAACTAGGAGCTAATGATGGATTACGTGGTACGGAACTTACGGAAACATATGCCAATCTTGAGAAAATTATAAAAATTGTAAAAAATAAAAATCCTAATGTTGAAATTATCCTTGCTGGCATGCAGATTCCGCCAAATATGGGTGTAGCCTATGCAAATACATTTAAAGAAATTTACCCAAAACTTGCCGATGCTTATGATTTGGAATTGATTCCTTTTTTATTAGAAGACGTAGCAGGGGAAGCTAGCTTAAACCTACCAGATGGCATTCACCCAAATATAGAAGGTCAGAAAATATTGGCCGAAAACGTGTGGGATGTTTTAGAAGGTATACTTGTAATGTAGTATTAAGATTGGTTTTTTAAGAATTGAATTTAATGAGGAATATGCTGATTATTAAAGATAGAATTGCGGCATAAAATGTTTCGCTACAACTAGTTATATTTTCTTCGTGATTCTTCCGGATGTTGATTTTTGACAGGTATATATATTTATACCTAAAGGATTCGTATACATTAACGAATAGATGATTATAAAAAAAATATCTGGCTAAACCGATTGTAGCAACCTCAGAAGCCGAAGTTAAAAGAATAAATAAGAGTTTAAAACTACATAGAATTCTTAGCTATAAATCAAGCCAATACGCTTAAAGTTCCTGCGAAGGAGTATGCCAAGATGATGGATAACTTTTTAAGTGAGTTTTGCGCTAATGAAACCAACTTTTGCACATTTGAGCACCATATAAACAGAAATGGAATATCTTATTAAAGTTTTAAAAGATGCTGAAATTAATATCATTACAGCCAAATGTCATTAGAGAATATCAGATTTAGAGCAGAATTTTGACACTGACATTTTTAATTAAATTTTCTGCTTAAAAGCAAACTCCAAATTATTGCTAATTTATTGTATATCCGCAAACACCCCTATTTTGCAAATAATGTTGTATATTTAATTGACATTTAGCTATTTACGTATGGATATATTTTCTTTTGGGGTTCATTTTACAGATGAAAAGAGTTGTAGGTT
>Ga0115565_10003394_pt1 | contig 11358 bp, 10 predicted proteins | sample COGITO_mtgs_1105_FD_87199 | JGI IMG/M metagenome (GOLD analysis project Ga0115565, IMG submission 87199) | Pelagic marine microbial communities from North Sea - COGITO_mtgs_110530 | ecosystem: Environmental > Aquatic > Marine > Epipelagic | place: Germany:Helgoland, sampling site Kabeltonne... | reverse complement strand
TTTTTTTATCTTTCATAAAATTAAACCGGGCAGTTGAACCATATTGTGCGCCCTGCATTTGCTTAAGCACTAAAAAGGAGAAAGGAGGAATGAAATATGATTTTAGTTAGTGATAGTTATGCATCCAATATATGTTTTAAATTATTAGAAGACACCTTAAAAATTTTTAAAGCTGACAACTCTTTAAAATTCTTTAGAAAAGATTTTGCATCCAGAACTGTTTGGTTTCTGATTTTAAAAGCACACTTTGAAAAAAAAGATATTACTATAGAGATTTTAGCAAGATCAGTTGCTGAAGTATCTATAATATCAAAACCTACACTTAGGCAGATAGTTGATAACGCAATGCATAAAGGATTTATAAAACTTGTAGATTCTAAAAAAGATCATCGTTCTATGAATATAGTATTAGAAGAAGTAACTATAACTGAATTTAAACAGTGGTGTTCTTTTATCAGGGATATGTGTAAATAATTTTTTTTAAATATTATTTATTAGATTTTTTTACTTTATTCTTAAAAAAGATATAAATTTCTGATACAAAAAGAAATCCTAAAATTGGAGCAAAAATATATATCCATAACCCACCAGGAAAACCTGATGCAAAATGTGGACCTATAGATCTTATGGGATTCATAGATCCTCCTGTAATAGCACCAAATACAATTACCCCAACACAGACTAATAATCCACATGATGCAGCTAAAAAAGTTAATGATAGTTTTTCAATATAAGCAATTCTAATAATTACAGCTGCTAATAATGCTGACAAAATAAACTCTGTAATAAATGATAGTATATAATTAAAATCTGATTTTAATAATGGTAGGTTAGCACCTATGTGTGCGTAATCACCAATTGTGATTTTAAGATAATAACCTGCTAATATGCTGCCAAGTATTTGGAAAATAATATAAAAAAATGCTGTTCTTGATCCGATATATCCTAGTCTATACTCCATAATTGTCACAGCTGGGTTTACATGTCCTCTTGAATATTTTCCAAGAGATGAAATTAATATGAACAAAATTAAACCAGATGAAAATCCACCCATTAATTGACTAATTGGCCCATCATAAAAAGCATTTGACATAACTGCTCCAGCAGCAAAAAATACCAAAAAAAAGGATCCTACACCTTCCAAAATATAATTAGACAGTTTTGAATATTTGCATTTTTTCATCTACTAAGTGTTAGGTATATTAAAGGTAATTTTTTAGGTAATTCAGAGGCAGATTTTATAATTACAAAATTTTTATTACCAAATATTCTTGATAAATTTTTGTTACTTTCGCTTTCCACACCTACACAAAATACATCCACACCATTATAGGCCAGTCTCCTTACTGCATATTTTGCATCTTCAATAAGATATTCGTTATCTTCAACATCTATGTCAGAAGGTTCTCCATCAGATATTATTAATAAAAGTTTTCTGTAATTTGTTTTGGAAACCAACTCATCACCAGCCTGCCTAACAGCTGCACCAAGTCTAGTAGAAAAACCAGGCTTCATACTCTCTAATTTATTAATATGATTTTGATTAAGTTTATCTTTAAAATCTTTAATTTTCCAATACCTAACATCTTCTCTCTTGTTAGAGCAAAATGTGGAAAGACTAAAATCATCACCAGTCTTACTAATGGCTTCACTTAATATTCCAGTCGCTTCAATAATAGAAGAAAATATTGTTTTATTAGTATTTTTAATAAAATCATTGGTTGATTCTGAGATATCCACAAGAATTGAAACTAATAAATCTCTACCTTCTCTTTTAGTTTTTTTATAGATATTATTTGATGGTGTAGAGCCCCTTTTAATTTCTATAACAGATTCAATGCAACTATCTAAATCTAATTCTTCACCATCTTGTTGTTTTTTTAATTTAACTGGTTCTGAAATTTTAGAACTTTCAATTAGGTTTTTTATATTTGATACTGTTTTAGAATTTTCAAAAAGATAGTTATTTAAATAATAATTAGATTTATTATTAAAATTATATCTTTTAATTTTACACCAATTGTAATTTTCTCTTCCTGATTTATAGTCAAATTCTGGTTGCAAAGAGATTATTTCAGCCTCTTCAGACTGAGAAACTTTATCTGGAGCAATCTTTGCAAGAGGCTCAATCACTTTGCTATTTTCAAAATTTTTTTCTGCATCATCAGTTTCTTTCTTCTCTATTTGGTATGATTCAATACCAGTTTGAAATTCTTCAAAATCTTTTTTGTTTTCATTGTCAAAATTCCAAATACCAGAATTTTCATCTCTATAAATTGGGTCTGGTAAATAATCTTTAGGATTAAATTGAATTCTCATTTGACCAATATCATTTCCAAGAAGATTACCCAATTCTCTACTTAACGCTTGATCTCTCCATCTGCTTTTATTTTTAAAAAACATATCTTTTGCTCTAGTTATCCAACCATTACCGTCTATATAATTTTCATCTACCAAAACTCTTGATAATCTTGAAAATAAAGTTCTTGAGGTTAATGGCCCGTATGCTTTATTTAAATTTTTGGATTCACCTGTTGCCATGTGATATGGAATCCAAAGTTCTTTTAATCCAGGAAACTCCTCAATAGAGAGTAATTCTACCCTCGCATCTTCAATCACAGATATTATTGCTACCTGGATAGGTTTGAGTTTACCAATTTCAAACCTTTTATGTGTAAATTTCATATGAGCTGCTGCATGCATAATTGCTGCCCTGAACACTTCTTCACCTAATTGTCCAGTAAAACCAGGATAAGATGATGGGACTCTTATAAAATTATTACTAAATGCAGTCCTTCTAATTGATGATTTTGTATTACTAATCGGAATTTCCTTAATATTAACATCCATTCCCCAAACTGCTCTTGTATAGATTTTTAATTTGTTTTCTTGTTCTTTAAAACTTTTAATGCCAGCTGTTTGTCCAAGCCATTCTAATCCCTCATCGTCTTTAAGTGATAATAATTTAATTCTTTTATCTGTATCTCCTAAACTAGCTCTTAGACACGTCAAAAACCAATCTTCAATTTGTGCAACATTCATTTTTTCAACTAAAAAATTCATCTCTAGTAACAAAATCTCTAGGGCTTCAGGAGCCAAATTAACCATCTTTTCAATAAGAATTAACCAACTTTGAAATTTTTTATCATTAGTATAGAAATCTAAAATTTCAGAACAAACTCTACAAAAAGTCTGAGATGTTTTCTGGCCCTTTTTAATTGCCACTGAAGTAAGGGTGGAGTAAAATATTTTAATAGGTAAAAATCCAAATTTCTCAATTATATCTAATGATGTTTTAGAAAACCCTTTATAAACTAACTCCCCGTATCCTGAACTTTCAATTCTCTTTAAATATTCCAACCAATCGTAAAGTGCTTTTTCTTTTAAAACTTTTTGTGCTTTCGATCTTAAATTATTTTCTAGGCCTCCAAACGATTTATTGGAAATTATTTTACCCAAAGGCATTAACCAAGGTCTCTTATTGAGCGCTCTAAAGAATCCACAACATCTTGATCGTCTGTCATTGGATGCACAATTCCTTTAAGGCAAGCCTCTATAAAACTAAGGTCAGATTTCATTAATTTTGCTGCTGCTATTAACATTCTTGTAGAGGCACCTTCATGTAATCCTCTTCCTTTTAAATTTCTAGTTCTTTCTGATACTTTAATTAATTTTTCTGCTATTTCTTTTGTAGTTTTGCTTTCTAGTATTATTATTTCTTTTTCAATATCTTTAGTTGGATAATCAAAATTTATACTTGCAAATCTTTGTTTCGTAGATTCTTTTAAATCTTTTAAAACACTTTGATAGCCAGGGTTATAGGAAATAACTAAAAAAAAGTCCTTATGTGCTTTTATAATTTCACCAGTTTTTTCAATAGGTAATATTCGTCTATCATCTGTTAATGAATGAATAACAACTGTAGTATCTTGTCTGGCCTCGACTATTTCATCCAAATAACATATACCTCCATATCTCACTGCTCTTGTAAGCGGCCCATCTTTCCAAATTGTTTCAGTTCCTTCTAACAAAAATCTTCCAACTAAATCTGACGCTGTCATATCTTCATGGCAAGAAACTGTGATTAGAGGCTTCTTCAACTTCCAAGACATATGTTCTATAAACCTTGTTTTTCCAGACCCAGTTGGTCCCTTTAACATTAGCGGTATTCTATTTTCCCATGAAGCCTTAAAAACTTGAGACTCATTTTTTACTTCTATGTATTTTGGTTCGTTTGTAATTATAAATCCAGAATTATCTATCATTAGTGTCCTTCATTAAATCCTCAAAACACTAAAGAAATTTAAATTTATTTCTTCAGTGTTTTTTAGAGTTTACTTATCTATGGGTAGTTTTTTTGTTAGGTATGCCATCGATAGGACTTTCGTCTGTACCAACGGTTGGTCGTGTTATATCTTCTACCATTTTACGAGTACCTTCAGGGTCGTTAACCCATTTTTTATAAAACTCAAATGGCATCTCAGCAGTACCTTTATCTCCATCACCAGAATTAATCATACCAGTGTAACCTCTATGTAAAAGTTTAAATAGATGGTTGTTTGATTGACCAGTTGCCCTAGCATCTCTAATTGCTGATACAGACATTTGTGCAAACTGGATTCCCATTTCTTCTGTACCACATTCACCTAAGGTTCTTCCATCAAAACCAACTAATGAAGAATGACCAAAGTAAGAATAAACTCCATCAAAACCTGTAGCATTTGCGACAGCAACATAACAGTTATTAGCCCAAGCCATTGCTTTAGCCATAACAATTTGCTGTTCTTTAGCTGGATACATATAACCTTGACATCTAACTATTAATTCAGCGCCTCTCATAGCACAATCTCTCCAAATTTCAGGATAATTACCATCATCACAAATTATTAAAGATAACTTTAAGCCCTTTGGACCATCCGAAACATAAGTGCAGTTACCAGGATACCATCCCTCAATAGGCACCCAAGGCATAATCTTTCTATATTTTTGAACAATTTTACCTTTATCATTCATCAATATTAAAGTGTTATAAGGTGCTTTGTTTGGGTGATCCTCATGTCTTTCTCCTGTTAGAGAAAAAACTCCCCAAACTTTATTTTTAATACAAGCTTCAGAAAAAATTGCAGTTTCTTCACCGGGAATTTGTGATGCAGTTTCGTACATTTCTTTTTGATCGTACATGATACCGTGAGTACTATATTCTGGAAAAATAACTAAATCCATTCCAGGCAACCCTATTTTCATTCCTGAAATCATATCTGCTATTTTTTTTGAATTTTCAATAACTTCTTTTTTTGTATGAAGTCTTGGCATTTTATAATTTACTACAGCAACACCTACAGTGTCTTTACTGCTACCTATATCACCATGATACATATTATACTCCTTTGTTAAATATATTTAAGATAATCATTTTTCAATCATCAATAAAAATAAAAGATTTGTATAAATAAACTTTATATAAATTTTTTTTAATATTTTATTAATTTCATTGGTCTCTTTAATTAAATATATTTTTTAAATAATAATGGAGAATATAATGAAAAAAAAAATAAAAGATAAAATCGTAACACTCACGTCTAATAGACGAGGATTTATTAAGAACACCCTTACAGCATCAGCTTTAGGAGTTGCAGCTGCTTCTTTTCCACATGTGTGGATGAAACAAGGAAATGTTTATGCAGCAAAAAATGAAATTAAAGTAGGTGTTTTATTTTCATTAACAGGAGGTTTAGCAATTATTGAAGAGTCACTTCATAAAGCTACTATTATGGCAATTGAAGAAATTAATGCTGCTGGTGGTGTAAATGGAATGAAAATAAAAGCTATTGAAGCTGACCCAGCGTCTGACCCGGCGACTTTTGCTGCAAAAGCACGTACACTAGTATTAAAAGACAAGTGTGTAACGGTCTTTGGTGGATATACTTCTGCAAGTAGAAAAGCAGTTCTACCAGTATTTGAAAAACGAAAAAATTTATATTTTTACCCAACTCTTTATGAAGGTAGAGAGTGTTCTAAAAATGTGATTTATACTGGTGCTGTACCAAATCAACAACAAGATGAGTTTATTCCATATTTGGTGAAAACTTATGGAAAAAGATGGTCATTAATTGGATCAAACTATATCTATCCAAAAGAAGAAAACAATTATTGTAAATTGTTACTTAAAAAGTTGGGTTGTGAAGTTTTAATGGAAGAGTATGTTCCGTTAGGTCATTCTGAGTTTTCATCTGTTGTTAATAAATTTAAAAACGACAAACCAGATGTGATTTTTTCAACTGTAGTAGGTGACTCAGTTGTTGCACTTCATAAACAATACAGAGCTGCTGGATTGGATCCTGAAAAAATGCCTATGTGTAGTTTAACAACTTCAGAAAATGAAGTAGCTGCTATGGGTGGAGATGCTGCGGCTGGACACTTAACTTCAGCTCCTTACTTTATGGTTCATGAATCAGCTGAAAACGAAAAGTTTGTTTCAGCTTATAAAAAGAGATGGGGGTCTGATAAAGTTACCCACTTCGTTTCAGAGCCTGCTTATTTCGGGGTAGGAATATTTAAGCAAGCTCTAGAAAAAATAGGAAAAGCTGGAGATATAAATCCAACAGCAATTATGGAAGCATGTAAGGGTCAAGAAATAATGGCTCCTCAGGGTAAAATTAAAATTGATCCTGACAATCTACATTGTTACTTGTGGCCTAAAATTGGTATTTGTAAATCAAATGGTCAGTATGACATCATAAGAAAAACTGATAATTGGTTAAAACCACTTCCTTATGCTGCATATCCAGACCAAACTTGTGCAGAAAGTGGTTTGATAAAAGTCTAGCATAAGTCTAAAGTTTTTTTTAGCCCAATATGAAAGTGTTGGGCTAAAATATATTTAAATTTAAAATATTCTAGATGATTTGTAACTTATATTAATTATTAATAGAAAATTAATCTTAACAAAACATAACATTATGGATTTTTTTATCTCCCAGTTTATTAGTGGCCTTAGTATAACTTCCATACTTCTGATGATAGCTCTTGGTTTGGCTATTATCTATGGAACTACAGGTGTAATAAATATGGCGCATGGTGAGTTTGTTATGATTGGAGCTTACACATCATGGTTTCTTCAAATAAAATTGGGGATGGGTTTAATCGCTAGTATTATTCCTATTTTTTTAATTACAGCGGCTATGGGTTTCTTAATTGAACGGCTTATAATAAGACATTTATATAATAGGTTGTTAGATACTATTTTAGCAACATGGGGAATAGGGGTAATACTTCAACAGTTTATTCGTTTGTCAGTAGGTTCAGAATTAAAATATTTAGAAATTCCACCTTATATGGCAGAGAGTATGAGTTTATTTGGTCAACAAGTTTCTATTTATAGAGTTTTCATATTTTTATTTGCTATAACAATCTTTATTTTAGCTTGGTTCATAATATTTAAGACAAAATTTGGTATGAAATTAAGAGCTGTAACTCAAAACAAAGATATAGCTAGCTGTTTTGGGGTTAACTCAGGAGCTGTTTATTCGGCTACATTTGCCTTTGGAACTGGAATAGCAGCACTTGCTGGTGCATTTATAGCTCCATTAAAAAGTATATCCCCAGATATGGGAACAAATTATATTATAGATGCTTTTATGGTAGTTGTTTTAGGGGGTGTTGAAAGTTTAATTGGTACAGCAGCGAGTTCATTTATTATTGGTGAGACTTCGAGCTTTATAGCTTCTTTTTCAAATGATACTTTAGCGAAAGCTTTAGTTTTAGTAATTACAATTTTAATCTTAAGAATTAAACCACAAGGTTTATTTACTAGAAAAATTAGATCATAGAAACTAAATGATGAAAATAAATATAATTAAAAATCAATTTTTCTTGTATGGAGTATTTTGTTTTGTATTATTTTTATTTCCCTTGTTTATTGATGACCCTTTTTATTTAAATAAAACATCGACTTACATCATCTTTGGTTTATTGGCTGTTTCTCTAAGTTTAAGCTGGGGTTATACAGGTATATTAAATTTAGGGAATGCTGTTTTTTTTGGACTTGGATCCTATTGTATGGCTATGTCTTTAAAGCTTAAGACAGATTCTATACATACTGGATCAGGAGGGTTGCCTGATTTTATGGTTTGGAATAACATAAAAGAGCTGCCATGGTTTTGGGAACCATTTTATTCTTTATCTTTTGGGATATTTGCAGGAATCGCAATACCGGTTATTTTAGCTATTATTTTAGGATATTTCATTTTTGGTGGAAGAGCTGCAGGTGTATATGTTGCAATAATTACCCTTGCGTCAATGATAGTTGTTTATCTTTTAATAATGGATCAGCAAGCATACACAGGAGGCTTTAATGGTATAACTGATCTGTCTTCACTTAAGGTTGGTAATTTAGAATTTGATGCATATGGACCTTCTGCATATTATTTAGTTGTATCTGTAATGACGCTTGTATTATTTTTAACATTAATTATTACAAAAAGTAGAGCTGGTTTAATTTTTCAAGCAATAAGAGATGATGAAAACAGAGTGAGGTTTTTAGGCTATAATGTAGGTGTTTATAAAACAGCATCGTTATGTATTTCAGCTGGCATAGGAGGGGTAGCTGGAATGCTTTATACTATAGTTATGGAATTTGCTTCACCAACATTTATGTCCATAACCCTAAGTTTATCAGTTGTAATTTGGTGTGCTGTTGGTGGAAGACAAAGCATTTTTGGTTCATTTATAGGAGCATTAATCATCACATCAGGCCAAGGTTCTTTATCTGAATCTGAAACCTTTTTACATACTTGGACTTTAATAATGGGATTTATATTTATACTCACAGTTTTATTCCTTCCCAAGGGTTTAGTGGGGATTTTTGCTAAAAAAATAAAATAATATGCAAAATTTAAAAGAAAACTTAATCCAACTAAACTCTGTAGAAGTAAATTTTGATGGTTTTAAAGCAGTAAATGAATTCAATTTTGGTGTTAAAGCCGGTGAATTAAGATGTTTAATTGGACCTAATGGAGCCGGCAAAACAACTGTTCTTGACATAATATGTGGAAAAACAAAAAGTTCAAAAGGGAATATTATTTTTAATGGAGAGGATATAACAAACAAAGAAGAATTTCTTATTTCCAGAAAAGGAGTTGGAAGAAAGTTTCAAATTCCAAGTGTTTTTAAAGAATTAACAGTAAAAGAAAATTTATATGTAGCTTTAAACTCAAGTTTAGGCTTTTTTAATAATATAATTAAATTTTTTAATTCAACTGATCAAGAAAAAATAAACAACATAGCTGAACTTGTAGGACTAAAAAATGATTTAAAAAAACAAGCACAATTTTTATCACATGGACAAACGCAGTGGTTAGAAATTGCATTAGTAGTACTTAAAGATCCAGCATTGATTTTAATGGATGAACCAACAGCTGGTATGACCAATTATGAAACAAGTCAAACTGTTGAACTTTTTAGTAAACTTAAAGAAACTCACACTTTGATTGTTGTTGAGCATGATATGGGTTTTGTAAAAGAGATTGGTGATATAGTTTCTGTTATGCATGAAGGGAAACTGTTAGCAGAAGGTAAAATTAAGGAAATTGAAAATGACGCAAAGGTAAAAGAAGCATATCTTGGAAACAAAGGAATAACTAATGCTTAAACTAGAAAATGTAGCATCCTATTATGGTGAAAGTTTAGCAATAAATCAAATAAACTTAGAAATTAAAGAAGGAAATTTCCATGGAATTATTGGTAAAAATGGAATGGGTAAGAGCACACTTCTTAAAACTATTATGGGGTTAATGGATAAGACAGATGGTTTAATTAATTTAGCAGGCAAAAATATTAGTAAATTGAAAACAAACGAAAGAGCAACTGAGGGCTTAGGATATGTACCTCAAGGCAGGGGGATAATGCCTCTATTTACTATAGAAGAAAATTTAATAGTTGGAACTTTTGCTAGAGATAAAAGAAATGTGAATAATGTAAATGAAGATTTTGAATTCATATTAAAATTATTTCCAATATTAAAAAAATTTTGGAAAAGAAGAGGTGGAGATTTATCTGGAGGACAGCAACAGCAACTTGCAATTGCAAGAGCTTTACTCACTAAACCAAAGATATTAATATTAGATGAGCCAACAGAAGGTATACAACCAAATGTCGTTGAAGAAATAGAAAATGTTTTGATAAGGTTAAATAAAGAATTTAATTTAACAATTATTATAGTTGAACAAAATGTAAATTTTATTAAAAAAGCGACAAATAATTTTTCTATACTGGAAAGAGGTAAGATTGTTGAGGAAGGTGACTCATCAAAAATAACACAAAATTTAGTGGAAAAATATCTTACGATCTAAAAATCATAAAATTTCTTTATATTTTTTAATAATTTCATTCCATAGAAATCTAGATGAATTTTCTTTAGCTCTTTTTCCATATTCTATGTGCTTATTATTTTTTAACATCAAATCAATAGACGAATAGATAGCTTCTAAATCATTTCCATCACAAATTAACCCTGTCTTTTCATTTTCAATTGCATCAGAAGCCCCCCCATCCTTACCTCCTAGAGAGGGTACCCCATATTGTGCAGCCTCGATATAAGCAATACCAAAACCTTCAACAGAACTCTTATTAATTATTGAGGGCATTACAAAAATATTGGATTTAGATAAAAGTGAGTTTTTAAGATCACTGGTGATATTTTTAAAAAACATAACCTGATCATTTAAGCTTAATTCTGAAGTAATATCTTTGATATTATTTTCTTCATCTCCATCACCGATACAAATATATACTATATTAGGATAAATTTGTTTTAGATTTCTAAGAGCCATAATTACGTTAAAATGATTTTTTCTTTTATCAAATCTAGAGATAGTAATTAATCTAGGAGATTTATGTTTTAATAAATTTTCTACTTTATCTAAAGTTTTTTTATCTAATTCTTCAACAGGATCAACACCAGGATTTATAACTAAAATCTTATCTTGTTGAACTCCCAATGAAATAGCTAAATTTTTAGTGTATTCTGAATTAGCAACGATACTTTCAACATTATCTAAAACCTCCAATACTCTTTTATTAAGAGAGGTGCCTTTTTCATGATTAATTTCTTTACCATGAATTAAGCATATCTTTTTTTTATTAGTTTTAAGATGCTCTAAACTTTTCCAATGATCAGCAATAATGCCATCAATTTTATTTCCTTTGATAAATTCATTAATCAATTGAGCTTTTCTGTATTTTCTAAGAAGTTTTATGCCACCTACACGCTCTATTGAAAAAGAAACTTGCTCATCAAATAATTTATGATTTTCATGATAATCAGCAAATACTTTTATCATGTAGTGTTTTGAAAGTTCG
>Ga0115565_10003392_pt1 | contig 11361 bp, 16 predicted proteins | sample COGITO_mtgs_1105_FD_87199 | JGI IMG/M metagenome (GOLD analysis project Ga0115565, IMG submission 87199) | Pelagic marine microbial communities from North Sea - COGITO_mtgs_110530 | ecosystem: Environmental > Aquatic > Marine > Epipelagic | place: Germany:Helgoland, sampling site Kabeltonne... | reverse complement strand
ATCCAACTCCTTCAACGCAATCAAAAATTCGACCAGTTGTTCGACAGAAGGTGGTTTATAGTCGTTTATATGAAGGGGTAAGTACTTATACTCAATCTTATTGCAGTTGTACCGAGTACTTAATTCATTTTCTAGTTCCTTTTCTAGTTCATTGCACTGCTTCTTTCTAGTCTCTGACACATGTTCCCATGTAGTTTTTTCTTTATCTATTCCGTCTTCATCATACATCACCTGCATATTTATGTAAAGTCTTACATTCTTTTTGTCCATTAGGTATCTCATGTTATTGTACAGAGTATAATCCAAAGAGGCTGGTCGACTACCCAGTACCTTAGAGCATGTCGTATCGTGTATTCTGCTCCGCATGGTATCATCTCTTTGAATGAGAACAGTCGCATCATTGTCGTAAGCACAACTGTATTCTCTCAGCTGTTTGTAATAAAGATTGTTCTCGAATTGCTGACGATTTAATTGTGTATGAGTTGTGAATATATCAGAATTTGGGAGGGGGGCTGTGTTGTAGTCAAGTTGCTTTCCTTCTTCAAATTCTTGCGTTTCAACCAACTCATTTTTATTGGTATCGTAACGTTTGAAATCGATCGTCATGAGTATGTCATCCGGCGAATCGTCTTGAACAAACTCAACTTGGTTACTTGAACCGTACACAGACTGGAAAAGTGTGCGTATGATTTCTGTGAAGTCGTTCATTAATCTTTCTTTTCTTTTTAAAGAGTTCCTAACATATATTTAACATGAGATGTTTTGACTCGGTAGGTTGACTCTGGGTTGTGAGAAAGAAAAGCGTTTGCGTTCCCTAATCCTTCCCCTCACTCACTCCTCGTGACAGGAAGGGTGATCGTGCTCCTTCGAGGAGCCAATGCGAGGATACCCTTCCTCGTGACAGCGGCATGCGTACTCCCTCAGTCCTCCTGGGTAGAGCTTCGCGTCTCCGTCACCTCCTCTCTCTCCAATCCTATGATCGGACGTGTTCCTGCCGTAAAGGATGACGAGCGTGCCTGGTTTGGGTCTCTTCTTGCTGCCGGGTATGGAGGAGGAGGAAGGGGAGGCCGAGGAGGCTGGGGAGGCTGGGGAGGCTGGAGAGGCTGGGGAGGAGGGAAAGAGCATGAGAGACGCCTTCCCCTCTTTGGAACGTTTCATCGCGTCGGGAAGGGAGATCCTCTGGTGGCAGTACGTGTCGAGGGCATCGCAGAGTCGAAAGCAGAGAGACGACTGGCCCCTCCTCCCAGAAAGGTACGAATCGCATCCGCAACGGGAGGCAACGTCCCTGCAGCAGTGGACGGCAGTGTGAGTCTCAACGTCCTTGTAGCTCAACATCTCGTGAAGGAAGCGGCAGCAAGACTTGACCGCTTTCGGACAGTGGTGAGAGGAGAGCACGTCCCTGCAAACGGCCTTCAACTTAGCCTTTTCTGTCGCCATCGGATTTTGTGTGTTTCACGGGTTCCACACAGAAAAAAAATAGGATGGCTTCGTCCCTCTCCCTTTTGTTCTCCCTCTCCTTCCAGCACACGACACCGCTCCAGAAGTCAATCTCCCGCTTCTACGACAGGTCAACGCCCATATGGGAGAGATGCTGGGGAGATCATCTCCACCACGGGTACTACGAGGAGGGGGATACGTTAACGAGAGGACAGAGACAAGAGAAGATGATAGACAAGCTTCTTCAATTCGGAGAGGCTTCTTCCGACGATTCCTCCTTCCTTGACGTTGGATGTGGCATAGGAGGATCGTCAAGGTACCTTTGCAAAAGGGCGGAAGGTGCGAGCGGGGTAGGGATCACGCTCTCGACCTACCAGGCGAGGAGGGGAAGGGAGCTGTCGAAAGGATACCCTCTCCACTTCAGCGTGATGGACGCTCAGAAGATGCTCTTCCCCACAGGAAGGTTCGACATGGTGTGGTCGTTGGAGGCCGCTGAGCACGTTCCTGACAAGGCGAAGCTGTTCAGGGAAATGAAGAGGGTGGTGAAGCCAGGGGGGAAAGTGATCGTCGCGGCTTGGTGCAAGAGGGAAGGGACCGACCTGACTGAAGCAGAGGTGAGGAGGCTGGAGAAGATAGGGAGCACGTACTGCCTTCCTGCGGAGTGGGCGAGCAAGAAGGACATGGTCTCCTTCGCAGAAGCGTGCGGTCTGACCGATGTGAAGGCAGAAGACTGGACGAAGAGGGTGCTCCCCTTCTGGAAGAGCCTGATCCTGAGGGCGTTGCACCCTCTCGTCCTTCCCCACGTGCTGTCGGATTGGACCACTCTGAAGGGTGCGCTCGCGTCGAGGCACGTGCTCATGGCCCAAAAAAAGGGACTCGTTCGATTCGTGGTTCTCGTGGGGACAGGATGAGTTCATTCCACAGATTCAGATTTTGATATCAACACAAATAAGAAAGAATGCACGTTCTGCGTCACTTGCTGGGAAGAAAGTGTGTAGAAGAAGAAGGAAAAAGAGGAGGGGGAGATGAAGAAGTGAACCATGGAAGGCACGATTCCGGCTCCATCAAGCAGAGAGAGCACAAGAGCATGTACTTCTCAACCCTGCCGGCCAAAGACAATCTGTCTTACATCTCCGAATCCGCACGCAGAACGTCCCCGTCCATGTACCACGACAGCACGCTCACCTCCTCAACTTAGTGTAGATCACAAGAGGGAGCACTTGGAACTCCCTCTCCTGAGGCAGAGCATGCACTTGTGCAAGGTCTCGACGAGGTACACAACGACTCTGGTCGAACAGTTCATACCTTTTTCGTCCATTCAAGCGGCTAGCTAACCCTGTCTGCTCGAATCAGACGACTGGCCCTGGTTGCGGAGATTCATATATCTCTCCAGGTCCGCCTCTGTGATCTTACCTTCCCCTATCTTCTCCGCACCTTGGTTCTGATCTGGCTCGTGCTCCTCGAAGCTGATGTGTCCCTTGCTGTCTGAGAAGAGGCTTTCGAAGCCGTCCGCTCCCGCACCTCCTCCTTCTCCTCCTTCTCCTCCTTCTCCTCCTTCTCCCCCTTCCGCTAGGTTCGTGAGGTACTCGAGGCACTCGCTTCCCTCGTAGCTGTTCTTCGAGTTCATGTCCACGAGCGTGGGAGAGCCTCTTAGCCATTCGGGGATGCTGACCCCCTTCTCGAGAAGAACGTCCAGGTTCTGAATGTTCACGTCCTCCTTCATGCTCTCTATCAGACGGACGGCTTGCCTCGACCCTTGGCAGAAGAGGGAAGGGTCTGAGTGGTCTTGAGCCACATAAAGTACGAATCTCTGGAACGTGGTCATAACATACTCCTACTTAAGAATCTATTTTTTTAAGACTTAAAATGAACAGAGTCGTACGTCTACCACACACGGGCGGAGAGAGGGAGACCCTTTTCTGGGATCAGGAAGACCTTCACACTCTGCTAGGGGGTCCCGTCACCTTTGTGGGTGCGATCGATGACCTCCGACTCGTGGCAGTTGGGAAGAAGATGGTTGGAAACGAGTCCACCTCTTCTCCTCCTCCTCCTCCTCCCAACCCTTGGTGCACAGATCCATCCTTCTTCGAAACGCCTGTGAGAGGAGACGTCGTTCTCGCATACTCCGGCGAAGAAGGAGAGCGAGGGGACATTGACATAAACGCATTAGACAGATGGTTCCGTCAGCACAACTTCAAGATCTGAAGCACCTTCTCCATGTTCTTGTACTGCAACGAAGGGAGCCTCGTGTGCCCTATCGACGTGTCTTCTCCTATCTCTCCCCTTCTCTTCATGCTTGCCAAGCTAGACCATGTCAGGAGCTGATCTCCTAGTTTGAAGCAAGGGGTTGTTGACTCTCCTAGCCTTGACGACCACACTCTCACCTTATTCTTCCGCTTGAAGATCTGAACGTCTGTTGTGAGGAGGCCCTTGTTGAGTTGCTTCATCTTCAGAACAAGGGCTCTGTACTCCTTCGAGCGTTTCAGGTTCGATCTCTCTCTGCTCAAGGAGGACCGTCTCAACATCAGCTTCCTCACGGCATTGGCATGGCACAGTATGGGTCGTTTGTATCGTTTCGGAACAGCCGCCGCATCCCCCCACGCGTTTCTACCTGCCTCCCTGTACTCGTTTTTCGTCTCCCTCATCGCGTTCCACCACTCCTCCTCCTCCTCCTCCTCCTCCTCCTCTTCCTCTCCTACTTGCGATCTACCCTCTCCGACTCCTTCTGCGACGGGAGTGTGCCTGCACAGAGGGCACCTAGTGTTCCCTCCCTGGAGCCATCGCACGATGCAAGGAGCGTGAAAGGAGTGACCGCATGCAAGAGAGACACTCGGATCGGTGCACTCGTCGTCGAAGCATATGCTGCACATATGCTCCGGCTCGCTCCGTCCACCTTCGTGTTTCTTCGCTCTCTCGTTTTCCCCAAAAAAGGCTTGTCCTTCCGACCAAATCCGACCTGTCGCCCGTTTTTTTTTGGAACCCTTTGCCTCAACCTCCGTGAGAAAAAAACGATGCTCTCTGCAGACCGCAGATAGGAGGTTGCGACGGTAGAGCCACACACTGAAGCTGGCTCTACCGTCCTGCCTTTCCTTGCAAGGAGGGCAGGCTCTCCTCTCGCCCGTGTCTGTCAAATGTTGGCTTGAGTTCTCAAGTTTTGTTACAAACCCCATACAACAGTCTTCACTGTAAAAGAATCTACTCCTTACGATTCCACTCCAGCCTCTCCCCCCACCACCTCCTCCGCTCCCCTTCGAGGTAATTCAGGGCCGTTATTTTGGCGTCCGTCTCTGCGTCGTGAAGGGACCACTCGGAGGGGGGTGGGGATCCGTGAAGGTACTCGTACAGCTCTGCGTTCCTAGGCCTCTTTCGAGGGAGCGTGGAGCTCCTCATCGTGCAGAAGAGGTCCTCCTTCCTGAGCGGAGGAGGGTCCACTCCAGCGAGAGAGGAGGTGTGCAGGATGCGTGACGAGTCGAAGTCTGAGTTGTGGGCAACGATCCTAGCTCCCGCCCTCTTCGCAGACAGGACCCGCTCGGCCAGGATGGACATCGCCTGGGCGGGTGGGACCCCCCTCTCCCACAGGTCATGCTCTGAGATCCCGTGCACGGAGCGAGCGCGTGGGTCTATCCTCTCTTCGCGCGGAAGGTGGAGGAGAGAGGCAAACGTGCAGGAGGGAATCACGTTCCCGCTCCTGTCCATCGCAACGAACGCAATCTGGATCACGCTCCCCCTGAAGGAGGACGTCTCCGTGTCGATCGAGCAGACGTGCTGTCCTTCCTCTTCGATGGACAGGATCATATGTTCCATCGCCTCCGTCAAAACAGTGTCCGTATCTTCAATGAGACTCGTCGGCATCGCGTTCGACCTTTCCAACACCAGACGGTGCCTCGACCTGTGCAGGTACATCCTCTTCCGAGTCAGGCAGAATCCGATGAAGATTCTTCCGATCGAGATCGTGTTCCACATACTTGACATGCTCGACCCCTCCTCTCAGGAGAGCTTCTGCCTCGCTGTCAGCGGAGGTGGAGGCCTTTTGGATGAGAGGCTCGGCCTCCTCCTCTTCTACAGAGAGGTGATCCAGCTCTGCATCGAATCCGGGAACAAGGTGCTCAGGGAGCAGTCTCCTTCCATCATCTTCCCTTGTCACATCCACGCCGACTGGACCCCTTACTCCTCAGACCCCATCCCTCCAGAGCCCGTGGCGAAGGTGTTCTGGTCTTTCTTCCGTGACAAGCCAATCATGTCGGTGGACAGGAAGGTGGTCATGAGGACGGCTGAAAAGGCCGTGAAGGAGAGGAGGTACCAGGTTCGCATCTCCGCTTACATGCACCACGTCGATCTCGACAAAGAGACGGAAGAGCTTTTCTACACCTACAATCCTACGCCTTGCGACATGCGGTCTACAAACTGTTCCCTCTTCACGCTTCGGAAAAAACCGTGGCACGACTGAAAGAAAAAAACCCGAATGTCTGGACAGTACCACCTCGGCCAGCACTTCAGGAGGAAGGACGGAGACCTCGAATACGATCTCTGCCGATTCTGCTTCGACGTCTGCTCCGACGAAGACGCTCGTGTCTCTTGCAAGGTCTGCGCCGCCTCCTTCTGCTGCGAGGCGTGCAAGTCCTCCTCCCTCCGTGCGGGACACGAGAAGGTCTGCGCCTCAACGCTCCGTCCCGAGTTCGATGCGCACGCCCTTTCCATCCCCGAAGAAGGACACATCCATCACCTCCTTAGGGAACGGTCTGGGTCCGTCGACTCGATCGCAGGCATGGTCCTTCGCGATCTGGACGGTCACTGCCTCTGCATCAACCTCTCCCACATCTTCCCGCACCGCTTCCAGGCGTACGCACACTGCTTCGGTGCCGTCCGCTCCAAATCGCCCTTCAACAGGTGCACCTTCGTCTCCGTCAGAGGCAGACAGGTCACCATCTGCAACCTCCACAAGAAGGAGAACGAGGTCGTCCTCACGCTCGAGGTGAGGAAGGTAGGAGAGCGTGGCGGGGTCGGTGAGTACCTCCACTCTCGCTCCAATCTCTTCCGTTACGAAGAGGTCTGCTCCCTCGTTGTCTCGGATGATCCTGGACGCGTCTACAACGGGATCGAAGAAGACGAGTCGAACCTACACAAGAAGGGAGACGTTCTCAGACAACAGGACGGGAGCACGTACGTCCTCAGGCTGGAGAAGAGTGCCTCCATAACCGGATCGTACAAGACTGCGAACCCGAAGCTGAGGCTCATCTACACCCCTCCTGCGATCTCCTCCCCCCGCGAGTCGATCGACTTCCTCACGAAGAAGTACGGAGAGGTGACAGACGTGTCCTCCAAGCTGGAGGAGTGGACCGGCGACGAGAAGGATGCGTGGGAGGCGGACATCCTTCTCAGGACGCTCTCCTACCACACGATGCTCTTCTTGCAACGTTCTCACAGGAACGAGGCAGGCTTCTGCTTCTTGCAGAGGTTCACCGAGATGGAGCTCGACCCAGAGAGGTTCGGATTCGTGCAGATGCAAAAAAAGATGATCGTCTACAGAGGAAAGGTGTGGTCCGTGTGAGAGAGTGAAAGGTGAGGAAAGCTCTATCTCCTTCTGTACGACTCGGTGGTTGGCGACTTGGTGGGAGACGAGGTGGTGGGAGACGAGGTTGGAGAGGGAGTGGGCGAGGGAGTGGGCGAGGGAGTGGAAGGAGGAGGAGAGGGAGGTAAAGGAGGGATAGGAGGCAGAGGAGGAGAGTAGGGAGGCAGAGGAGGGGTAGGAGGAAGAGGAGGGGAGAAGGGAGGGAGAGGAGGAGAGAAGGGAGGAGGAGGAGGTGAGGGAGCGATGTTTGAGATCTGAATGCCGAGTAGCACCCCGCCCGTGGTCAGGATTGTGAAGAGGGAGCAGGCGATGTGAGGCCTCACTTCTTGCTTCATGCTTAGTTTTGTTTTAAATACATGAAACATACTTTTTTTAGTTGGTCAATCCGTCCGTTCCTCAGTTTGGATAGGAGCCTGGCTCTGAAAGGACCTTAGGATAGCATTCGATTCGTCCTGTATGACCATCGTCTCTTCCAGAGAGGGGCACACGCAGATCACCATGCGTCTGCAGCACATTCTGTGAACACCCTTCTCATCCATAGCCTCCTTCAACGTTTTCCCATCCGAGGCGCAGGCGTTCTCTATATGTAAGTACGGAATCACCTTGTTGCACGTGAAGCACCGTACCGGAGGCAGCATCCCCTCTTCTTCCACCTCTCCTTCCCCCTCATCTGGAAAACGGACTCCTGCGCCACAGGCGAATCCCAAATTCCATACGTATCTATGTAGAGGGGATGGGGAGTGGGGTTTGAGGTGGTACATGTACATATGGTACGTACTCCTTCCATCACGTATGACAGCAGCATCAGCCTTCCCTTCTCCACTCGCTTGGAATTGAGACGTTTGAGGAGAAAGTCGAGACATGCCTGGCTCCAAGGAATGAAGCACCTCAACGCATGCACCTCTAGGAGAATGGAGGATACTGCGAGGGTGATACAGGAGCTCAAGATCTGGTCTGAGAAAATGTTGGAATACGAGTCAAGAAATGATGACAACTCGCACAGTCACAGCCTTCCTGGGGGGTGTTTGTCTCCTCCAGTCACTCGCAGCTTTGACTGGAACGGGGGGAGTCCGAGAGAACTCGCTGGGTGCGACCGTCTGTCTGATCGCGTTTCTCCACTACACGTGGATGCGAACAGCGAAGAACCGACAAGAAAAGCAGGAGCTGAGGTTTGGGGACTGGTTTGTGACGTGTCCCCTCCTTCTGATGGAACTCCACTCCATGACTCGAAATGAGTCGAACCTGCTCCTTCAGATATGCCTCGTCACGTTGATGCTAGCCCTAGGAGCCCTCGCCCTAGGGGGAGACGAAAAAAGAAGGAGTCTCTTCTTCTCTCTCTCTACGATCGTATTCTTGTATGTAACGTACGACTTCTTAAGTAAGGTGAACCATCACACTGAAGTGGCGTATGCCTTCTTCCTCGTGTGGGGAATGTACCCGATCGCATTCCTTTCAAGGTCAGACACTGCCTTCGACGTTCTGGACATGGCATCCAAGGGTCTGTTCGGCTTGTACGTTGCCTCGTCTCACGAATGAGAAGGCCTCCTCTTCTGTGAAAGAGAGGGAGAAGGGTCGGACGGGAGAGTAAAGCCTGAAGAAGAAGTCGGAGAGAATGAGAACGACCCTATTTCCCTTGATCAGAGCGGTGCTGCACACGAGATGCTCCCTCATGAACGCCTCGTTCTTGAGGACGGTTCTGAGGCAGAAGAGGAGGTGCTTCATGTCGAGGTCGCAATGCCTCAGATCGAAGATGACGGACGATGATCGTCTGTTCCCCATCGCCTCCTTGAGAGCGTCCCTCATCTTCCTCATCTCACACTTGCTTGACGTGGGGTGAGGGTAGAACCAGATCGTTCTCTCCTCCTCCAACCACTCGAGTCTCATAACACACTCTGTGTGTTCTATCTAGCTGTTTACTTGTGGCAGTGCATCGTCTTATTGTGCTTGTCAAACGCGGTCTCGATCACAGTCCCTGCCGCCCAACCTCCGGCGGTGGTGTGTCCAGGCTTGTGAGACCCTCCGCACTGGTTTCCGAGAGCGACAGGGCACTTCTTGCTCTTCAGGATAGGGCTCGTGTGCCAGCTCGGATCGAGGGAGAGCTGCTCGTCCCTGTGCGAGGAGCGGCTGCACTGGGTCATGTGGATGCTGTTGTTTGCCTCGACAGTCATTTGTTTGGATTGTTTTGTACTGTGCTCACACATTTTTTTTTCTGTCTGTCTGAGAGAACGGGAGAGACAAGAGCGAGACAGAGAGGAAAAAAATGGACCCTCCTCTGAAACGGTTTTCGGATACAGAAGAAGGGATGGGGGATGCTTGCATGCTAGGATACAGATGGTGCCTCCTCCTAGAAGGGGGAGGAGGAGGAGACAGGCCGTGCGCAGTGTTCGACGTGGACTCCACGCTCCTCTTCGGAAAGGGAGGGAAGGACACGATCCCCATCCATCAGGTGTGCCAGCTCTACGTCACGCTCATGCAGAGAGGGATCTCCGTCTTCATCGTCACGGCCCGTGCGGAAGAGGGGAGACAGTACACGATCGAACAGCTCAGATCGATAGGGATAGACTCATGTGAGCATCTGTACATGCACCCCCACGCGTGCACGTCCCACAGGGAGGCAGCCTCACAGAAGAAGAAGGCGAGGGAGAAGATAGAGGCGAGGGGATACACAATCCTCCTCAACGCAGGAGACAGCTGGTCGGATCACTTCAGGAAGGACGAGATGGAAGTGAGAAGGAAGACGAGCGAGGAGCAGATCTTCACGTACGTGGACACAGACAACGTCTTCCACATCAAGCTACCTACCAGACGTAGGCTTGACTGACGCCTTCCTTTCCTTCTTCTCCTTCTTCCTTTCCTTCTTCTCCTTCTTCCTTTCCTTCATCTCCTTCTTCCTTTCCTCCTGCTCCATGGCCCTCTTCTCTATGCTGCGTATCGCATTCATAAATCTAGTCTGACCCACCGTTTTGCCGTTGACTGCCTCCACCTTACTCACCGTCAGGGTAGGATCCACGGTCCACTCCTTGCTGCTATCCGAACCGAAGGACATGACAGAGCTGTTGTCGTCTTCGGAGACTGGTTCGTTGCTGTGGATCCAATCCGATTCTGCATTCCCTTTCTCACTTTTTTTTGTGTCCATGTGTGGTAGCACACACGCACAGAAAAGAATGCTCGCCACAGACAACGCAAGGTTCGCCCTCTTCCCTATCCAGCACACGAAGGCGTACGAGATGTACAAGCAGCAGATCGCCTCCTTCTGGACGACGGAAGAGGTGGATCTTGCGGGAGACATGAAAGACTACCAGACGCTCACGCAGGACGAGAGACACTTCATCCTCAGAGTCCTCGCCTTCTTCGCCTCGGCGGACGGTATCGTGAACGAGAACCTGGCGGGAAGGTTTCTGAAGGACGTTCAGGCGCCTGAGCTGCGCCAGTTCTACGGGTTCCAGATAGGGATGGAGACGATCCATTCTGAGATGTACGCCCTCCTCATCGACACGTACGAGAGGGACAAAGCAGCGAAGGAGAAGCTCTTCCGTGCGATAGACACAGTCCCTAGCATACAGATGAAGGCGGAGTGGGCGCTCAAGTGGCTCTCCTCCAAAACAACCTTCTCAGAACGGCTGATCGCCTTCGCCTGCGTCGAGGGGATCTTCTTCTCGGCCTCCTTCTGCGCCATCTTCTACCTGAAGAAGAGGGGGATCATGCCTGGCCTGTGCTTTTCGAACGAGCTGATCAGCAGGGACGAGGGGCTGCACAGGGACTTCGCGTGCCTCGTGTACAACACGATGGTGGAGGAGAAGCTCGGAGACGAGAGGGTGCAAGAGATCGTAAGAGAGGCGGTGGAGGCGGAGGAGGCGTTCGTGAAGGACGCTCTGAAGGTGAACATCATAGGCATGAATGCGGAACAGATGATGGAGTACGTCCGCTTCGTAGCAGACCACCTCCTCGCGTCCTTACGCCACAAGAAGCTGTACAACGCAAAGAACCCCTTCGACTGGATGGAGATGATATCCCTTCAAGGAAAGACCAACTTCTTCGAGAAACGCGTGGGAGACTACCAGAAAGCTGGAGTGATGAGCGATGCGCCCAAGGTGTTCAACCTAGACGAGGACTTCTGAGGATCCTCTTTGGGTACATGCCGGTACCTCCCCCCCCACCCCCCTTCCCCTCCATCCCTCGCCCCCTAGGTACCGGTACCCCCCACCCCCCTTCCCCTCCATCCCTCACCCCCTAGGTACCGGTACCCCACCCCCCTTCCCCTCCACCCCTCAACCCCTAGGTACCGGTACCCATCACCCCCCTTCCCCTCCATCCCTCAACCCCTAGGTACCGGTACCCATCACCCCCCTTCCCCT
>Ga0115565_10003389_pt1 | contig 11372 bp, 7 predicted proteins | sample COGITO_mtgs_1105_FD_87199 | JGI IMG/M metagenome (GOLD analysis project Ga0115565, IMG submission 87199) | Pelagic marine microbial communities from North Sea - COGITO_mtgs_110530 | ecosystem: Environmental > Aquatic > Marine > Epipelagic | place: Germany:Helgoland, sampling site Kabeltonne... | reverse complement strand
TAATTCTTGATGTTTACCTTGTTCTACGATTTCTCCATGTTGCATTACAACAATAAGATCTGCATTTTGTATCGTAGATAAACGGTGAGCAATGACGATAGACGTTCTGTTTTTCATCATATTTTCTAAGGCATCCTGTACGAGACGCTCGCTTTCTGTATCTAGGGCAGATGTTGCCTCGTCCAGAATCATAATGGGAGGATTTTTAAGCACTGCACGCGCTATAGAAAGGCGCTGTTTCTGACCACCACTCAGCTTATTACCGCTATCTCCAACGTTATTTTGAATCCCATTAGGTAGGTCTTTTACAAACTCCCAGGCATTTGCAATTTTCAGAGCTTCTATTACTTCATCATCTGTTGCGTCTTGCTTTCCTAAACAGATGTTGTTGCGTATAGAATCATTAAAAAGGATAGCGTCCTGCGTTACGATACCAAGCAGATTACGTAATGATTTCTTAGTTACATTTTTAATGTCGTGACCGTCTACAAGAATGACACCTTCGTTAACATCATAAAAGCGGGTCACCAGATTAGCAATAGTACTTTTACCCGAGCCAGATTGTCCTACGAGTGCAACGGTTTGTCCTTTCTTAATATCGAGACTAAAATTCTTTAAAACGGCTTCTTCCTCGTATTTAAAGGTGATATTTTTTACCTGAATGTCAGTTGCAAAATCTTTTATTTGGTGGGCATCTGCAGCCTCTTTAATCTCGCTTTCTGTTTCTAAAACTTCTAATATTCTAGCAGCAGCAGCATCTCCTCGTTTTACAGAATAGCTCGCTTTAGATATTGATTTGGCTGGAGTAAGAATTTGATACGCAAGTCCCATATACCCCAAAAACTGCGAACTAGTAAAGGAGTTATCTCCAGATAAAACCATATTACCACCATACCAAAGTATGATACCTATAACGCCAATACCCAGAAACTCACTTACAGGTGAAGCCAGATTCTGCCTATGCGTTAGGGCATTACTATATTTCTCAAATTTAGAGGTAGAATTTTCAAAGCTTTCTTGCATCTTAGGTTCTGCATTAAAACCTTTTATAATTTTAAGACTGCTTAATGTTTCTTCTACTAAGGATAAAAAATAGCCTTGCTCGGTCTGTACGAGTGTAGATTTCTTTTTTAATGATTTCCCGATACGGGATATTATAAAACCAGCAATAGGAATAAAGATAAACACAAAAAGCGTAAGCTTTGTGCTTATAAAAAACATCGTGACTACCGCAAAAATAATAGCTAAAGGCTCACGGATGAATAATTCTAATATAGATAGAAAGGAATGTTGCACTTGCAATACATCTGAGGTAATGCGAGCAATGGTATCTCCCTTACGTTTTTCAGAATAAAAGCTAATGTTGAGGTCGAGTATGCGCGCATACATCTTATTACGAATATCTTTGAGAACGCCATTACGTAAATACGTGATAAAGTAATTAGCCAAGTAGCCAAATACATTTTTAAGTAGGAAAGTTGTTATAACAACGCCTACCATAATACCCAAGACGTAAATCTTACCGTGCTCATTTATCTTATCGGTAATAAAAAAGTTAAGGCTATCTTCTAAAAATGCCTTTAGACTATCTGACGACTCTAAGTTTGGTTTTACAAAAACAGCTTCTTCCTCACCTAATAATATGGTGAGCATCGGTATTAATGACACAAAAGATAGCGTCCCAAATAGCGCGTAGAGGATATTAAAAAATATATTGAGAAAACCGTACTTTTTATAAGGACGGGCAAATTGTAAAATCTTTTTAAAGTAATTCATATAACGTTTTCCTGCGCTTCAAGCATCGTTTGGTTTACAGTACCTATTAAGGGATGAAAGTAGTAACCGTAATCTTGAGCCTAAACGCCCAGTGCAGTTTTAATGCCAGTGATACGTTTGTCTAGTAATTGAGAAACTTTGTCATAGTTTTCTACACGATCTAATGGCTCGTTAACGCTTACATAAAATTTAATTTTAGGCTCTGTGCCACTAGGCCTTGCCGCTATTTTACTCCCGTTTTCGGTATAGTAAATTAATACGTTAGAAGCGGGGATATCGATATGAGTAGTCTCTCCTGTCGCTATATTTTTACGTTTTTGTGTTTGGTAATCTTCTACGGTGATCACTTTACTACCGTTTACTTCCTTTAAGGGATTTTCTCTTAGGTCGATCATCATTTGCTTGATCTCAGCCGCGCCAGATTGTCCTTTTTTAACTAAAGACACAAGTGATTCTTTATAAAAACCATCACGTACATATAAGGTTTTAAGACGTTCAAAAAGTGTGTTTCCTTTTACCTTTTCGTCAGCCACTAATGCGCAAGCAAGTAGGGTAGCGGTAACAGCGTCCTTGTCACGTACAAAATCACCCACCATAAAGCCAAAGCTTTCCTCACCGCCACCTATAAATGTTTGTTCTGGAAAATCTTCGATCATCTTTGCAATCCACTTAAACCCTGTGAGACCTACTTTCAGTTCTACATCATAATGATCACATAGCGGTTGCATCATGGGCGTACTTACAATCGTAGATCCTACAAATGGATTGGGTTTGTTTACGCTTTCGCGAAAGCGTGTACACAAATAATCTGTCATTAAAACCATAGTCTGATTACCGTTGAGTAACGTAAGCTTTCCGGCCTCGTCTCTCACGGCAATGCCTAAGCGATCACAATCTGGATCTGTACCAATGACAATATCTGCACCTACTTTTTCTCCTAAATCGAGCGCCATTTTTAATGCAGCGGGCTCTTCAGGATTAGGCGATTGTACCGTTGGGAAATCTCCATCAGGTGTTGCTTGCTCTTCTACAATATGAAGATTTGTAAAGCCGGCAGCTCTTAATGTATCTGGTATAAGCGTGATGGAAGTCCCGTGTAAGGATGTAAATACGATACAAGTGTCTTCTTTTTGGGCCTTCGTCACAGTAGTTTCTACATTTGCAACGCTTGCTTCTATAAATGCTTTGTCTACTGCTGTATCTATAGTTTCGACTAGGTTAGACTGCCCTTTAAAATTAATATCTCCGTACTGTAGGTCATTAATTGCGGCAATGATCTCGCCGTCTTGAGGTGGTACGATTTGTCCTCCATCTTCCCAATACACCTTATACCCATTATACTCTGGGGGATTGTGGCTCGCCGTTAAAACTATACCACACTGACAGTCTAAATGCTTTACAGCAAAACTCAATTCTGGAGTCGGACGTAAATCAGAAAATAGATAAACGTGTATCCCATTTGCCGAGAATACATCTGCCACAAGTTGTGCAAATTTTTTGCTATTATGACGACAGTCGTAGGCAATAGCTACTTTTATTTGTTGATTTTTAAAGGTTTGGTTTAAGTAATTAGATAGACCTTGTGTACTTTTTCCTAGTGTATATTTATTAATACGATTAGGACCTGCTCCCATAATACCGCGCATTCCTCCTGTACCAAAAGTGAGACTCGTATAAAAACTATCTGCCAGTTCTTCGGGGTTTGAAGCGATGAGTTCTTTTATGCTGTTTTGTGTCTCTTGGTCAAAATCTGAAGTGAGCCACGCATTTGCTGCGTCCAGTATTTTAGGTTCGTGGTGTATCATAATTTATAGTCTAACGTAACAAAAGTACGGATTTGTGATAATTTTTATCGGGAATTACCAGTTGTAAGATAGTATTTTTGATATTTGAATAATGAAAAAGAAGCTCTTCATTTTATTTGCGTTCTGTTTTGCGTCTATTGCCTTTGGGCAACGGTCTGCCTCGCAGTGGTATTTTGGTAAAGGTGCGGGTCTCGATTTTAATGACGGTAGACCTGTAGTTCTTGGAAATGGAGGGTTAAATACAACGGAGGGTAGTGCATCAATTGCAAATGCAACTACAGGTGAAATACTTTTTTATACAGAAGGGGAGAATATTTTTAGCAGATTTAACATCCCAATGGATAATGGTCAGGACATTGCAGGAAGTATATCATCTACACAAAGTTCACTCATAATTCCCCAGCCCGGTAATAATAGGCTATATTATGTTTTTACAGCAGATGAGGCTCAAGCTTACCAGACCAATGGGTTTGGAAACGGGATTAATTATTCTATTGTAGATATAGGGCTCCCTAGTAGCTTTAGCATTGTGACAGAAAAGAATAAATTAGTACTGGATAATGGTTCTGAAAAAATTAGTGGGGTACTTGCAGCAAACGGCGTAGACTACTGGATGGTAACACACAAAGAAGATGCATTTTATGCGTATAAGATTACAGCTGCAGGTGTCAGTACTACTCCTGTGATAAGTACTATTGGACCAGATGTAGATGATTTTGAAAACATACGCGGTTCTTTAAAACTGTCTCCTGACGGAACGAAGCTTGCTATTGCTCATTGCTTTTTTGAACCACAATTTGGTGGTCGCGCTATTTTATATGATTTTGATAATGCGAGCGGAGTGGTTAGCAACGAAGAAGTATTAAGTACAGATTTAGTATACTACGGTACTGATTTCTCTGCAAATTCTAGTAAAGTGTATTTTTCTGGTAAAACAAAAACGAGTACTACTACAGATGATATTGTAGTAGAGCAATATGATGTAAATGCAGGATCAGTTGCTAGTTCACGATTTACATTATCTACGTATAATAATGATTTGTTAAGTGATCTAGGAGGTATGTTACAACTCGCTTTAGATGGTAGAATTTATCACGCACAGCCTGGTGAAAGTCTTTCGTACCTAACAGACCCAAATAATCTCGGTGCAACATCAGGATATGCTTTGCAAGCACTTCCGTTAGGATCAAAATTAAGCTCTTTTGGACTCCCAAGCACTGTACAATCATTTGTTGAAAATTTTGTTTTGTATGAAGATGTGTGTGAAGGAGATGCCACTAAATTTACAATAGATCCTCTAGCTCGCACACCACAGCGTAATACGATTACTGGCGCAAGTTGGAATTTTGGGGATCCCACAAGTGGTACAGACAATACATCTACAGATATTGAGCCTACACATCAGTTTTCTGCTGCTGGTGACTATACCGTTGAGGTAACCTTTAGTTTTGCAGGAAGGGCGCCGCAAACATATCTTATATTTTTAGCAGTAATCCCTAAGCTAAGTCTACCAGCAACGGCTGAAGTCTCTCAGTGTGATGCCGATGAAGTAGATGATGGTATTTCTACATTTAATCTCAATGTTATCATGGGTGATGCTGTAGGAAGCACCGGGTTTCAAAATTTAGAATATTTCTTCTATGCTACTCTGGCCGATGCGCAGGCAGGAACAAATGCAATTGCTAACACAAATGCTTTTAGAAATGATACTAACGGGCAAATAGTATATGGCACAGTAAGCAATTCTACAGTGTGTAATGATATTTTAGAAATCACCTTAAATGTAGAGCCAGGATCAAATCCACCAGATCGAGCATTCGACATCTGTGATGTATTTATGAGTAGGAAAGATGTATATGATTCTATACTAGCTATAGGTGACCTGCTGTTACTAGAATACGGAACTACAAATACAATACAATTTTATTCTACTAGAGAGCTCGCAATTCTTCAATCTACGGCAATTACTCAGGCCAGCGTGCCGCCTAATTTAGATGGATTCCTGGGGGTTTATTATAGAATTTCTGATGGTTTGAGATGTATTGCTATAGGATACATAGAATTTGAGATTATAGAGTCACCTCAAGAAGATAATGTTTTTATAGACTTTTGTCCGTCGCAAACTCAGATAACATTAGAGTTGCCTAACCCTTACAATTCATATAGTTGGTCTACGGGAGAAACTTCGCCTACCATCACGGTTACAGAAGCTGGTAATTATGAGGTTGTTGTTGAGATTACCGGTGGCTGTGATGATCAGGTAACTTTTGTAGTTACAGAAATTCCAGACATACAGTTGGACATTTCTATTAGAGAATTTAGGCAAAATAATACAGTACTTATTAATAATACAACGAATGCGACAGATTTACTGTACTCCATAGATGGTGGTATGACTTTTCAAGAAAGCAATAGGTTCACAAATTTAAAACCTGGACCTAGACTTGTTGTTGTAAAGGATAAATTAGGGTGTAATGGAGCAACCGCAAACATTGTTATACAAGGTGCGCCAGACTATTTTACGCCTAATGGTGATGGTGCAAATGATACTTGGCATCTGTACGATGCGGGAAGCTATGAAGATTTAGAGATTACCATTTATGATCGGTATGGTAAACTTCTTACGATACTTACAAACCAAACTTCTGGTTGGGACGGTCGTTATAATGGTATACAGCTACCATCGTCTGCATATTGGTACCGAGGTGTTTTTAAAGACGGAAAGCCATTTGCTGGTCACTTCTCATTAAAAAGATAGTCGTTAAGGTGTCGTTTCAGAGATGATATAGCGTTGCTTCTCTCGACTAGATCGCAAAATAAGCTCGCCTAAAAAACCAGCTATAAACAATTGTACACCTATGAGCATAGACACTAATGCTATGTAAAATTGTGGTCTTTCTGTAATTAGTCTTCCGGAGGTATGTATAAAAAGTTTATCAATACCTAGGTAGCCTGCTAGACCAAATCCTATGACAAACATAATTACGCCCAGAGCGCCAAAGAGATGCATAGGACGCTTCCCAAAACGAGATACAAACCAGATGGTAAGAAGGTCTAAAAAGCCATTTATAAAGCGTTCCACACCAAATTTTGTTTTACCATACTTACGTGCCTGATGTACAACTACTTTTTCTCCTATATTAGAAAAGCCAGCATTTTTAGAAAGTACAGGAATATAGCGATGCATTTCCCCATACACATCTATATTTTTTACTACCTCTTTCTTGTATGCCTTTAGACCACAATTAAAGTCGTGAAGCTTAACACCACTCGTAGCACGAGCCGCAGCATTAAAGAGTTTAGAAGGTAGGTTTTTTGTAAAAACAGCATCGTAGCGTTTCTTTTTCCAGCCAGACACAAGGTCGTAGCCTTGGGAGGAGATCATTGCATATAACTCAGGAATCTCATCGGGTGAGTCTTGTAAGTCGGCATCCATTGTGATGACAACATCGCCTTGTGACGCGGCAAAACCTGCGTGTAGCGCCTGAGATTTACCATAATTACGAGCAAAGCGTATGGCCTTAGTGTGCGTATGCTTTCGCGAAAGCGTTTCCAAAACCGTCCAACTCCCATCGGTACTACCATCATCTATAAATAGAATTTCATACGAAAAACCATTGGCCTCTAGTACTTCTAGAAGCCAATGGTGTAATTCTGGTAAAGACTCTTGCTCATTAAGCAAGGGTATGATGATGGTTAATTGCATAAATGCGATTTAAGCGTCTGCGTGTGGGTTTTCATGTTTCATCACAAGACCAGCGATAAGACTAATGATAAAGCCAAAGAATAACCCAGCAATAATCTGCATAGGAATGGTAAATAATGGGCTGGCAAATTTACTTCCAAACTCTAATGCCTGTTCCATCTGAGACTCGGTCATATTAGGTTGTGCTTCTATCATTGCAGCACGTTGTACCTCTACCATTTGCTCTGCATAATCTGGCATAAGCACTTGCGTTTGTATTAACGTCCATACTACACCTATAATAGATGCGATTAGAGCAACGCCTAAACCAATTTTCAATGCTTCGGCTAATTTTAAGAAGCCATTATTATCTGCTTTAAAGGCCTTGATAGCCATTACGACTATGACAATGTTTATTGCAAATCCTATCACGCCAAAATACCAAGGTGGTTGTAGTGATAGATCTAGAGCGTACATTGTAGCGCCCAGTAAGACAGAAATTATCCCAAGGATAACTCCATTATTAATCAGGTGTTTTTTAGCAGAAGCTTTAGATTCCATAATGATTTCGGTTTAATTAGTTACCTTAGGTTAGTAAACAAAGGTAGCAAAACGTTACATTGCAAACATAAAAAATAGAAAAGCTTAAAAATAGTTAGAAATAGTATTGCACATTTTAAAGAAAGGTGTAAATTTGCACCCTGAAAAAATACGATTTTAAAGAGTATATATAATGAAACAAGGCATACACCCAGAAAATTATAGAGTAGTAGCATTTAAAGATATGTCTAACAATGACGTGTTTTTAACGAAGTCTACAGCAGAAACTAAGGAAACACTTGATGTAGATGGTACAGAATACCCACTTATCAAGTTAGAAATTTCTAGAACGTCTCACCCATTTTACACTGGTAAGGCTAAACTTATTGATACAGCAGGTCGTATTGATAAATTCAAGAACAAATACGCTAAGTTTAAGAAGTAATTCTTACACAGCATTTTATATAGAGCCTCCTTTTGGGAGGCTTTTTTTATTGCTAGACGCAACCATTGTGCGCATATACACTCTTAATAGTATAACCCACAAAACGAACACTAGCTATGAAAACATGTAAGTTTATCACAATAGTATTCTTGATTATCACCACTGTATTTATAAGTTGCGATAATGAAGATTATAATGACTCATTACAAATAGACTCTGTAAACTTAATTGCAGAAGATTCTGAACTTTTTAACTTACTAGAAAGAGCTACTGACGGTGATGAAGAGATTCCTGTCACTTGTATAGACTTTGTGTACTCTTTTATTCTAGCAGAGTATACGCAGGACTTAGAACTAGTTGCATCACATTCCATATCTAGTGACACACAGTTTAGCGAGATCCTAGATACCATAGCTGACGGTAATCTGATAGGTGTAAGTTTTCCTATACTTTCGACCTTAGAGGATGGTACTCAGATTCAAATTAATAATAAAGACGAGCTCAAAACTGCTATAGATAGCTGTGTGCAAGAAGAGCAGGAGCAAACCATAGGGTATTGTAATGGAGAGTTTGTAGATTGCGTCTGGGTAGTCTCACCAGATGAAGATGCTCCGTTTAGTACGTATAATAACGCAGTTTTTGATGCTAATAGTGACGGCACCGTAGTCTTATTTTATCGCGGCGAGCAGTATGACGGAACTTGGATTTTTTACTACATAAATGATATTTTGCACTTAAATATCAATTTAGCTGATGCTACTGAGGTGGGATCGGCTTGGAATTTTGACTGGGTAAATGTCATTACAGACACCGCAGGGTTTGCCATAAGTAATGGCGATGCACAATTTAACTTAGTTAAAACTTGCGATCCAGAACCATTTTGTACAACGTTGGATTTTGGTGTATGTGAGACGGTAGATATGCCAGGATCTGCAACTACAATTTTAGAAGATTATATCTTTTGCATTTCGATAATCGCAGGTCCTCAGTTTGAAGATCCAGAAACTGCGCCTACCATTACATATAATTTTTATAACTCTTCAACAGATGCGGCAACAGATGTTAACCGCATAGATGCCAGCAGTGCTTACACACTCGTGAGCGAAGAAACTGAAGTGTGGGTGCGTATTACTAATGAAGATGATGGTTCGTTTGAAATCACAACCATACGACTCTCCTTAGACACAAACTGTGAGTAGCATTTTTTAGTTAGTTGTAATTAGAAATTTAGAAGACAGTCATTGTGAGATGGCTGTTTTTGTATATACGCTTTCGCGAAAGCGTACGCATACCCTATCTATTTTAAGATACCTAAAACTCTAGGCTGTCTGTTGAAATCTCCTGCGCTCTTAGGTCAATAAAACCACTACAAATCCTTAAATTTGCAACTTTACAAGTCACAAAACTATGTTTGATAATTTAAGCGATAAGTTAGATAAAGCGTTACACGTATTAAAAGGTCACGGTAGCATTACAGAAGTAAATGTTGCTGAGACACTTAAGGAAGTACGTCGCGCTTTAATAGATGCCGATGTTAACTTTAAAACAGCAAAAGAGTTTACAAATACCGTGAAGAAAAAGGCGTTAGGGCAGAACGTACTGACCTCCTTACAACCAGGTCAACTCATGGTAAAACTCGTTAAGGACGAGTTAACTACGCTTATGGGTGGCGAGACTGCAGGAATAAATCTTTCTGGAGCGCCGACGGTAATATTAATGTCTGGACTTCAGGGTTCTGGTAAGACGACTTTTTCTGGTAAGCTGGCAAATTATCTTAAAACTAAAAAAACAAAGAAACCTTTATTAGTTGCCTGTGATGTGTATCGTCCAGCGGCAATAGATCAGTTACACGTAGTAGGTGATGCCATAAAAGTAGATGTATACTCAGATCGTGATACTAAAGATCCAGTAAAGATCTCGCAAGATGGTATAGCATACGCAAAAGCTAATGGTCATAATGTAGTCATCATTGATACCGCTGGTCGTCTAGCAGTAGATGAGGCGATGATGACTGAAATTGCTAATGTGCATAAAGCGATACAACCACAAGAAACGCTATTTGTGGTAGATGCAATGACAGGGCAAGATGCCGTAAATACAGCTAAAGCTTTTAATGATATTCTAAACTTTGATGGTGTTATCCTTACAAAGTTAGATGGTGATACACGCGGTGGTGCGGCAATCTCGATTAAATCTGTAGTAAACAAACCGATTAAGTTTATAGGTACAGGTGAGAAGATGGAAGCGATAGACGTTTTTCACCCATCACGTATGGCAGACCGTATCTTAGGGATGGGAGATGTTGTATCACTTGTTGAGCGTGCTCAAGAGCAGTTTGACGAAGAGGAGGCACGCAAGCTGCAGAAGAAAATTGCTAAGAACCAATTCGGTTTTGACGATTTCTTAAAGCAAATCCAGCAGGTTAAGAAAATGGGTAATATGAAAGACCTTATGGGTATGATACCTGGCGCTGGCAAAATGATGAAAGGTGTAGACATAGATGATGATGCCTTTAAGCATATAGAAGCGATCATTCACTCTATGACGCCTGATGAGCGCACACAACCTAACCTCATTAATGCAAGCCGTAAGAAACGTATTGGGAAAGGTTCTGGTACAAGTGTACAGCAGGTTAATCAATTGCTTAAGCAATTTGACCAGATGAGTAAAATGATGAAAATGATGCAAGGCGGTGGCGGCCGTAAGATGATGCAGGCGATGAGCAAGATGCAGCGTTAAGTAATTATATATAAATACACTTTTACCTGGTAAGAGTTCATACTAAACAATTGAAAAACCAACGATTTATGAGCATTATGTTCATAATTAGAAAACTGAAAATTAAAAATGATACTACTCGACGGTAAAAAGACCTCAAACGACATTAAAGAAGAGATTAAGGCAGAAGTTGATAAGATGAAAGCTAATGGTGAGAAGATTCCTCATCTGGCAGCAATCATAGTGGGTAACGACGGCGCTAGTCTTACCTATGTAGGGAGTAAAGTTCGTGCATGTGAACGTGTAGGTTTTGAGTCTACGCTTGTAAAGATGTCTAACAATACTAGTGAGATTGAGCTTTTAGATAAAATCGAAGAGCTTAATAACAATAATGACATAGACG
>Ga0115565_10003388_pt1 | contig 11381 bp, 9 predicted proteins | sample COGITO_mtgs_1105_FD_87199 | JGI IMG/M metagenome (GOLD analysis project Ga0115565, IMG submission 87199) | Pelagic marine microbial communities from North Sea - COGITO_mtgs_110530 | ecosystem: Environmental > Aquatic > Marine > Epipelagic | place: Germany:Helgoland, sampling site Kabeltonne... | reverse complement strand
TTTAAGATAAAAAGGTGGTTTTCGGGTGTTGGAAGATGGAAGAGCAGACTTGTTTTGTGCTTGCGGGAGGGGGTGGAGGGGGGTTGGGGGGGGGGTGGGGGGGGGGGGGGGGGGGGAAGAGCGCAGAAGGGAAGAGAAATGGGGCGCAGGGGGTCCCTTGCGCGTTTGCATGCAATACCGGGACTCCCAGTCATGCGTCGACTGCACTGCTTCTGCATTGCTTGGTAATGTGCTGGTCATTCCCTCTTGCATCCTGCCTCTCGGGCACTGTCGCAGCAAACAGCTACCCTGCCCCCGCACCTTGCTGCAGTTCCCTCACCGTTGGCACGGCGCTTTCAATGAACGCCCACGATGTAATCGAAGCTGGTGACAGCTCAAGTGACAGCGATGACGACGATGATGTTGTATGGAGTGGAGAAGGCTCCAGAGGCAGCAGCACCCCAAGCGCCAGTGACAGCAACGCAGGGAGCGCGGCTGAATCAGCTGTGCAACGGAACACACCTTCCGCCCGCGCAGAGGCATCGGGGGGCAGCCTCTCCCCACCACAACTGTCGGAGCCGCAACGGCAACGCATGCTGCGCATGCTGAAGAGCGCACCCGTGTGGGTAGTGGACAGCGCTGCGCAGTCGTGCAGCGCCTTTGAGCAAGTGCCCAGCACACGGGTGTGCCTTCCCGGCAGCACGTTGCGGAGTTTGGTGCTGCAAGACGCTGCAAACATGCTTGCAGGCGGTGCATCCTGTTCACAGAATTGCTCCGTGCTGCCCAAGAACAGCAGTGCATTCGCGGCACTGCTGCGAGCTGCAGGTGCCTCAGACGCTGCAGTGCTTGACGCTGCAGTGCAGAAACAGTGGCGGCGCACGTGGGGGGCCCTGCTGCAAGCAGTGGAGCCTTCACCCGCACCATCAACCTCCTAATGTCAAGGGGGGACCTTCACACTACCGGGCGCACAGTGCCTGCCGTGATCACTGCTGCGCGCAAGTGTGCACTGCTGTGCCCTGTGGGCACCTTGAAAATGCATTTTCACAGCCCCCTTGGAGGCATGGATGCTGCCAGCGTGAGGCGCTTCTTGCACGCTGTTACACACGCACGCGCAAGCACGCGCAGGGGCAGCCTCACACGGGAGTGTCTGCGACGGGTGCTCGCTTACCAGAAGCGTTGCGGTAAATGGAGTCTATCCACTGAATGTCCGCCGTGTGCTTGATGTGCCGCTGGGGTGTGGTGAAGCCTGCTGCGGCGCGGTTCGCTGCCAACTTGCCCTTGATGCGCGCATGCAACTGCGGCTCCAACTTCAAACCGTACTGAGCGCAGTCCAGGTACATCAGTGTGGCGTTGCTGTCCAGGGCGTCTGCCAGCTGCGCAATGCCGTCTTGGGAAATGCCATTCATCATGACGCTGAGGCACTGCAGGGTGCGGTTGTGGTGCAGCAGGGGCAACAGTGCCTGCAGCCCAGCATCCCCCATGTTGTTCACAGTGCAGCCCATGTCGTTGGTGGACTTGTACATGCCCAGCCCCAGCATGATGAGGTTGGGGTGCTCTTTGAACGCTGCGCACACTTCAGCTGCACCCACTTCAGACATGGCTGTGGAGTCCAAACCCAGTCGCTGCAGGTGCGGGTACCCAGCGAGGGCCCGCACCAGCTTTGTGACGCCTGCATCCCCCAAGTTGTTCATGCCCACGTACAGCGAGTGCACCCCCCGGGTGCCCCTGGCTGTCAACTCTTCAAAGTACTCCGCCAGGCACGCCGCACCGTCCTCCGTGACACCATTGGCGTCCAGGTACAGCACCTCCAGGGCGTCGTTCTCCCGCAGGCCCTGCACCACAGCACGCAGCCCGTCGTCAAACAACGCGGTGTTGTGCAAGTCCAACACCCGCACAGAGCCGTTGTGTGCCAGGAGCCGCCCCACGTGCTCCGCGCCTTGCACCTTCAAGGGGTTGCGCTTCAGCCACAACTGCGTGCAGTCACTGTCCTGCATCAAGCCGTCGGCAATGCACTGCATGCCTTCATGGTCCAGGTCGTTCCCGGCAAGGTACCACGTCTTGATGCGCGGGGTGTGGGGCTGCTGCAGGAAGTGCCCAATGGCGCGCCCGCCAGTGGGGCCGATGACGTTGTTGCCCAACAGAAAGTGCTGCACGTGCGTGTTGTGGGTGAGGGCGTCCATGAGCCCCTGGATCCACGTGGGGCCCACCACCTGCTTGCACAAGTCCATGCGGCCGTCACTGTACAGAGCCCCCCGCTTGAACAGCATGCAGTGCTCAGCGGCTTTGTTCTCCACTGGCGCCTTGTTGGAGTGCAAGTACTGCAGGAACGGCTGAATTTCGTCCTGCGGGGACACCTGCACAGGCATGGCTTCCGGCTCCATGACTGCCACTGTGGGGGGCCGCTTCTTCAACACACACCACGTGCTGCGCTCGTGCTGCGCCGCCTGCTGTGCCTTACAGTGCTCCGCCTCGGCAGCAGCGGCTTCATACTGCGCAATGCAGCGCTTGCACACCGCTGATACCATGCGGGCGTACAGCATGTAGGCGCCCACTGGGCACTTGGCTAAGCCTGTGTCCAAGTACATTTTTTTGGCTATTTCGTTCGCCACGCGGAAGGAGCGATGGGATTTGTTGAAGGTGCTCGTGGTGCGAGGTGCAAACAAGGCGCAGTCGCTGACGCGTTGCCCTGCAGTGCACGCCGCTTCATCAGCTGTCAGCGCGTGCACTACGCGTTGCACAATGCCCTGCATAGAAGCCTCGTCCGAGTGAGCAACTGCCTCACGCAGCTCTGCGTTCAAGTGTGCCCATTGGCTGTCGCTGGCGGCTTTCCAGTACTTTGCCGAGCGGGTTCTCGCAGGCGGTTCTGCCAGTGGTTCTGCAGCTGCAGCCATGCCGGTGTGTGTGTGTGTGTGCAAATGTCAGGTGAGAGCAATTGCTTCCTGTGATGCTTTCCGAAAAGCTTTCAGTTACTTTGATACGTTTCGGTGCGCATGTTTGAAATGCAGAGCTGACGGAGGCAACGGCGTTTGTCCAATGCGAGCCGCTTGTCTCACCCCCCCTTCCCCCCACCCCTCCTTCCTTCCTTGAAGGTGACGTGCACTGGGTACGCCTGTCTACACCTGTGCACACCAGGACACAACACACAACACACACGCACGTCTGTGAATGCGGCGCAATGTCCGTGTGCATTTGCAACAAGCGTTGAGGGGAAGAGAGCACGCGAAGCGTGAATCATGGCTGCGGGTACTATGCCACTGCTGGGCATGGGCACATACAGGTTGGAGTCCTGTGCGTCCGTCGTGGAGGAGGGGTTGCGGGTGGGGTACCGCCTTATTGACACAGCGCAGCTGTACCGCAACCACGCAGACGTTGCACGTGGCATTGCAGCGTCGGGGGTGGACCGTGAAGACATTTTCCTCACCTCCAAAGTGCACGTGCGGCACATCAAAAGCCTGCGTATTGCTGAAGCTGTGCAGCAGATCTTGAGGGAGCTGGACACGGGGTACTTGGACCTACTGCTGCTGCACAACCCCGTGAAAAACTTCACACAGGCGTGGAGGGACTTGGTGCACTGCTGTGCACAGTACGACATACGGCACATTGGCGTGTCCAACTTTGAGGAGCACCACGTGGACGCCATCCTGCACAGCACCGGCGTTCCGCCGTGGTTGAACCAAGTGGAGCTCAACGTGTTCAGGCAGCGCAGGGCACTGGTCGCACACCACTGCACACACAGCATCCCTCTGCAGTCACACACCACGTTGGCGCGGGGGGAATTGCTGGATGACCCAGCACTGCAGGCGCAAGCTGGGAAGTGTGCCGTGACCCCCAGTCAGTTCATGTACCACTACGCCCTAGACCAAGGCATTGGCGTCCTACCCTGCACGCGCAGCTCGAAACACTTGAAAAGCAACTTTGACCTGCTTGCACAGCCTGCCGTGGTCGATGTTGACGCACAGGGCGTGCAAGACTTGCACAGGGACTTTACATTTTTCAAGCGAGGTGCACACCAGGCTTCACCAGCTGCAGCGCCCAGGCGGCAGCACTCTGTGCCCCTCAGCTCTGCACCCCTCAGCTCTGCACCCACGAACGTTTAGTCGGCTTTGAACGGCGTCAAAGTCGTGGCGACCTGCTTGACGTTGCTGCAACGCGCCGTGAACGACTTGTTTGGTCCTTTCCAGCTTGGAAACGGCGACTCTTTCGGGCGGGGTCGCAACCAATGGATGCATCCAAGTGCAACTTTTCGCACGTTCACGTGCTCATCCAACACGGCGATGGGTGCACCGTCAAGTTCAGGCACCTCAACCAGTGCCAAGACGAACACTCTAGCCCCGTACGGTGCCTTGCCGCAGAGTGAGCAGCCAAGTTGCCAAACACGGGACGGGTTGTCTCCGCTGCTGCCACTGGTAGTGCTTGATGGCGCGACGCTTCGGCCGCAAGCAAAGCCTCTGTGCAATTGCCCGTTCACAAGCTTCGCGACTTTCGAGGGAGCCATGCTCAGGTCAACGCTGCAAATCACGGGGACGAGCGCTTTGCCAGCCACGACATCTGGCATGCTCCACTGCAAGCACCTTGTGAAGTCGTGGAATAGATCGCAGTAACTGAGCGAAGACACTTCGTGCGTGTCTTCAACGCCGTGGTACGCACTTGGCGGGACAAACGTGCGCCCCAAAAAAGGCTCCAACCCAACAGCTGGGCTTTTCTGCTCGCAAAAGTCTTGAGACCTGTTCAAGCAGTCAACCAGGAAGCGGAACTGCATCATGGTCTGCACAATGTTTGGCTTCAATTTGGCAGCGCTGTGTTCATGGGCGAGCGATTTCAGCACAAGCTCCCTTGCAGCGTCAAACAAGTCATGCGGCAGATGAAGAGGCTGGTCTGCACAAAACCAGAAGATTGAGTGTCCCAGCCCATCAGCCACCTTCCACAGCGGGTGCGCTTGCATGCCCCTGTCAGCCATCCACAGTACGAGTCCAGCCTGCGAGGGTGGCTTGGTGGTCACAAGGCACACGCAGCACGCTGCTGCAGGCGCACCTCAAAATCCATCCTACTGCACCGCACCCCTCGCGTCACTGCAGTGAGCAGCCTCACGAATGCATTGGCTGGGTCCATTTTGGGGAAGACTCTGCGAAGCTCAATGCGAAGATGGTCTGCTAGCTTTTCAGTGACGCCGTAGTAACTGCAGAGTGGGGATGAGTCCAACGCTCGCAACCCTCTCGAAATTTCTGCTCGTGCAACTTGTGCTGTGCTTTCTTCAGAGGCAGCAGCCATTACAAACGTGCAGGTGGGTGTGCAGGGAACGTTGCAAGGGAGCAGTATGGCCAGCAGCCCGTTCACAAGAGACAATGCACAAAATGAATTGTATTGCTGCATGCGTGCGTGTGCGTGCACACAGTCTGTGAAAGTGGGTGGAAAGTGACCTGAGGCGTCTGCGCCACTCACAACAGGACCGCCCGCGCGTACACTTCAGGAAGGTGATGAAGGCGGGGCTCATGTGTAACAAAGAGGCGTTTACACTGCCCTCCGACTCCATTCGTGGTGTCATGGCAGAAACACCGCGTGAATCGCATTGTTGTGCAGTACATGGACAGTGAAGTCACCTACGCGTTGTGCATGAAGCACCCTGGGCGTACGCCCTCGCTGTACACAGAAGCTGCACGCAGCGCTACACGCCTGTGCACTGTCTACAACCCCCACATGCTCCTCCATGACGTGTACGCGGTAACGCCGTCTGTGTCGCCCCCGCTGGTGGTGTCGTGGTACTGCATGCCACCACTGTACTCCTCCGCTGCCTTGACGCGGCGTTGCTCCTCTTGATCCCGCTGCGCCACACGACGCAGTGCGTCTTCCCGCTGCCCTACTGGGGCGTGAGGCGCCGTAGCGCTTGCCTGCACCAGGGCGGTTGCAGCGTCCAAGGACTGCCCCCGCACCTGCGAGCCATCCCGCGCAGCTGACGCCCTGGCGGCTCGCCTCTCAGCTTCAGACACCGCACGTGCGTCGTCCATGGGCACAGAGGCCGCCACCCACCGAGTGCTCTGCTCCTGCACCTCGTCACGCACACCCTGCGCCACTGTGCTGGCTGCTAGCGGCAAGCGCTCCCCTTGAAGACGCGGAAGGGCTTGGTGCAAGTCCTGCTGCATGTTCCAGCTGCCCCAGCCGGTTCGTGCAGCGTTCGTGGTGCCCTGTAGAGGCCGCCGCAGTGCTGCCTGCACACCACTGTACCCCCCATCGCCCACATCGCTGTGTTGCAGGGTGTGTGAGACGCGCGCTGCAGCAATGCGCAGCGCACCGACCTTGCCATCAGCGCTGCCCCGCACTGCCACGCCGCCTTCATCCACGCCTACACCTTGAGCTCCCAAGAAGGCACGTTGCAGGGCAGCACTGCGTTGCGCCGTGTGTTGCACTGCGCCCCCTGGCGTATCATCTGCAAGGTTCTCAGAGACGCTGCTTCCCTTACCCATTGATGCAGCAGCAGCGCGAACGGTTGTCGGTGCACCATCGAGCGCAATGCCTCCCTGCACCACTGCAGTGCCAGCGTACACGTCCGTTGCAGCGTCCTGCGTTGGCAGTGTCGCTCGCAACCCGTGCATCCCGGCGCGCTGCTGAGCGGCTTCTAGTGCCGCTGTTTGAGTGCCGCCACTGTGTTCACGTGCGCCGCTGCTCCACTGCACACCCCCACTGCCCTGCCGCGCCGCTGCAGCAGATTGCGGCGGCATGACGACTTCTCCGCCCTGCACACTTCCCGTCGCATGCTGAGCCGCTGCAGGGGCACTAGGGGCCATGTGTGCACCCATGCGGCCGCGAGAACTAAGAGGTGCTGGCGGGGGCACTTCCTGTACGCTTTGCAAGTCGCCTTGTGCACGGCTCTCTGTGGCTACCCTCGCACTTGAGAGCCCTTGGGGCGCAAGTGCTGCAGCATTGGCTTGCGGGGCTGCCCCAGCGTCCATTGCTGCTGCGGTGCTGTGCGGGGTGCCCATTGGATACCCGCGGAAGCCGCGGAACGACTGTTTCGGCGCGCTTGCCCCCACAGTGGCACCCTGTTCATGCTGCATGACGCCAGAAGCCCGTGCAGCCTGCGTGACCCCAGCCTTCGTCACGGGACGGGAGGGTCCACTGCGATGAGCTGCGTGCAGCACTTCGCCCACAGCTGCACCTTGTCCATGCTGCATGCCTCCAGACGCCTGTGAAGCATGCGTGCCCCCTGATTTGCTCAAGGGAGCTGTGGGCCCAGTGCGCTGGGCAGCGTGCAGCACTTCGCCCACTGCTGCACCCTGCCCCTGCATGTCCCCAGAGGCGTGTAGAGTCGGTGGCACGCCCGAGTTCCTCACGGTGCCTGTGGCGCCAGTGCCCTGAGCAGCGTGCAGCACTGCTGCGCCCACCCCAGCACCATTGGCACCCGTGGACGCCCGCGGGAAGCTGCTCCACTGCGCACGGCCTAACAGCATGCCCCCCTCCCTGAAGCCTCCCTCTTCATGCAGTTGCTGTGCACCGTACTCAACTGCAGTACTTGCAGCAGGTCCCCGAGACGCAGTGCGCTGCGCTTGCCGTGGGGGAGGAGCGACGCCCTCTGCAGTGTTATGCTCAAACGCGGCAGCAGGCTGTGTAACAAAGGCAGCAGGGCGCGTGGACGTGGTCATTGGAGGCACAGTTTCCACCTCTTCGCTCTGTGAGGGCGCAGTTGTGCCTGGTGCTGCATTCCACCCCCTGTACACTCCCCGCACAGCGGGCACTCGAGACAGTGCACCGTGTACCTCACCATGCGACGCGACAGTGTCCGCCCCGAACACCCCTTGCCCCTGCATCAGCACTGACGCTGCACTTTGAGTTGCGGGTGCAGCCGAGACACGCAGAGCGTCTTCTGCAAGCCCCTGCTCTCCCGCTGCAGTGTCAGGGCGCATGAAGCCCCGGTGCATGGGCAGTGCAAGGGGTGCTCCCCGCAGTACCCCCCCATGCTCTTCCTGGGACACATGCTCAGTGTGCTGCGTTCCAGCAGACGCTGCAAAGCGGTGGCGTTGCGGGGCTACGCGCGCTCCAGCTGAAGTGGGGAGCGCCTGCAGGTCTTCACCTCCAGCAGCTGCATCCAAACCCTGCCTGGCTGCAGTTGGTGTGAGCAGCGGGTGCTGCGCCGACTTGGCAGTGTGCCTTGTTTGTGCAGGCGTACTTTCCGCGGCGAGACCCCCTTCTTGTGCACCAGCACCGGGTGCTGTCAGGCGATTGAACGCGGGGACCCGTGCACGCCAAGAAGGGGCGCCTGCCACGCCCACTTCCTCTGCCTGTGCGTTCGCAGAGTGCACATCCCTGTACTGCGCCAGACGCCCATGCGACGACGTGGGTACAGAGTGCAGCGCACTGTCGGCTGCAGCAACGTGCCCTCCCAGCGCTCCCGCTCCTTGTACGGGCATCACCCCGCGTTGGAGTTTTGAACGTGCGTGACTTGGTTCCCACTGCTGCTGCTGCTGCTGTGCACCGTCCAGTTGTGCACTGTGCACGGCGTCAGAAAGCGGAGCACCGTTGCCATGAGGGCGTGCGGCAGCGAGTCGCCCACCCTGCACTTCCTCCTGCAAGGGAGCAGTCGTAAACGCACTGGTGTGTGCGAGGCGCGTACGCTTCCCCTGTGGCGCAGTCCCCCCGCCGCCAGACGGGATGAACGCTGCCGTGTCCTGCGCTGCATCCCCGTGGACGGATTGCTGCAGCTGGGACTGCAAGGTACGCCCAAGGGGCCTGCGCGGCATCGAAAAGCCTCCATGATGTTCCCCTTGAACGCTACCGACGTCATGGGGGGGCACTGCAGGGCCGCGCAAGGCCACCCTCGACCGCGCGTGCGCAAGCCCAGAGGGCGGCGCCGAGTCCACCTCGGCTCCCTCCTGCGCGTCACCAGGAGGCGCTGCCGGCATGGACACAGCCGCCGCAGGGGCACGCGTGCGGGGGGGTGCTCCAGAAGGTGCCTGCACGTCTGCTTGCATGCCTTCCGCACTGTGCGATGCGGCAGGGTGTTGAAGGCTTTCCCCCAGGGCCTTCCTCACCGCAACAGGTTGCAGGGGCACTGCGCCATCCCCTAGCTTTTCCAGGCGCACCTGCGCTGCGGGTCGCGTCACGCCGTCACGGTACAGCTGTGTGGCTTCCTGGGCGTTTTGGGCGCTTGTGGCCACACGGCGGGGTGCGCCAGGTACATACGCGTCCTCCGGAACCAGGTCCCACCTCTGGGACGGCGCAGCGCCAGCGGGGTGGCTTGTGCTGAAGAAGGGGTCCACTGCTGTGCCATGCACCACCAGGGGCCGTTGCCCGGTACCGTCCACGGGGTCGGCCACGGTGCGCACACGCACCTGTGCGATGCGGGAGAGGGCTGCTTGGCGAGCAGCCCGCTGCAAGGCTTGGTCCACCTCTGGGCCATCCCTGCGTTGGCTGACCAAGTTGCCCTCCTCATCCACAAGTACACGCGGCATGTCTGCGTTGTCCGTCCACAGTATGGGTGCTGTGTCTCCGCGGCGTATTTGTTGCACTGGCACTGTTCCCCGCAGCACAGCAGCTTTACCAATGGGCTCCAGTGCTTCCGTGGGCACCAGGGAGCTGTGCGTGCCAAGGGCCACAGACCCAGTGCCCCCAGGCAGCAGGCGGCTGACAGGGACAGTTTCCCCCAGTGCCACTGGCAGCTCATCGTGCACCCACGCCTCTGGAGGCAGCCGCTGCACGCCGTCACTGGTGATGGACACTTTGGGCAGCTCTGGGGCCCCCTCGAACTCTGCAGTGACGTGCCCCGCGGCATTCACGCGGTACCCCACCAAGTACTGCCCCGCTGGCACCATGACGCCGTCCACGGGCATCTCCCCTGGGTGCAGCAAGTACATGCCTGGGTGCGTGGGCAGTTCCCCGGGAGCCCTGTAGGGCAACTGGAACGCTTTGGCCCAGTCCGGGGAATGCGGCCTGTGCGTCAAAGACGGAGCAGGCGTTCCCAGCATGCGCAGTAGACGCTGTTGCCGCCACGCATCCCTCACTTCCTGCCTGGGGTGGAACTCAGCATCCTCTGTGAGGGGTGCCGCGTCAGCGCCAAACACGGGGTGCCCCTGTACTTTTTGCATGTCCGCAATGGCCATGGCCCGTGCCGGCGTCACACTCCCGCCGGCGGCGTCGAACACCTTGGATGCAGCTGGCATGCCGGGGATGCTGTTGGGTAGCGCCTTTCGCCACGCTGCTGCGGCCTGGCCCTCAGACGGCAGCCACTGCGCCGCCGCGTCGTCCTCGGCGTGAGTGCCTGGTGTACGCCTGGCGCAACGTTCACCTGCACCGGGGCCCTCTTGAGCCTGCTGCAGTGCACACTGCTCCTGCTGCGCCATGCGCTGAAAGTCCTCCAAACGCAGCAGTTGCGGTGCATTCCTGGATTGAGATGAGCCTCTGTGTTTAGCGTCACTGTTTGATCGATTTTGCATCGACATGCTGCACGAACACACGCACACGCGCACACACACACACACACCCGCAACACGTCCTGCACGGTGCGCAGTGCCGCTTTGCGATGTTGCGCAGCACCTTGGGTTGCCCAACACTGTCATGGTAGTATTTTTTTGTTTGCAGTGGTGCTTTGTGGTGTGCACCCGTGAAAGGATGCGATGGCACATGCGGGCGTTGCCCACAGAGAGTACCCCTGCAGGCCCCCTTGCAGAGGCAAGTGCATGCTGTGCTGACTCCTCACAGCGCACCAGGCCAAGGTGTGTCAAGACACTCAACGATGCCAACAGTGGGATTCACAGCCACCAGTTTTCACAAAGGGAAGCACACGCGGGACACACATGTACTCAGTATCGCACTGATAGGTGATTTTGGCGGCTTAATTGCATTTCATTTGGCTCCACGGGCCGCCTGTGGGCTGCGCGGGTGTCTTGAAAACTACTTTGTAGCCGACCACACCGCCAAGATCACCTACGTGTATAGTACGAGTGAATGATTTCCGTTTCTATGGGCCCCAACCCCGGCGTCCAACACGCCCTGTGGTCATAGCATGTAAGGCGAGTGCACTGGTACTCCCAGTCGGTGCGCTCCATTTCATCATCTTTGCTGCTCTCCACGGCGTTGTCCACCGCCTGCGCTTTGTACGGGTGCGCCTTTGTGACGCTCAGCAGTGCGCCTCCTACCACGACAGCGGCGGCGGCGAGGTGTGGAACATACTTGCCGAAGGCAAGCATCGTTGCACACAAGAACGCTTCGTAGAGGCAGGAAGAAGAAGTCCTCTCGAAATGGCAGCTGCTGGCACACACGCATTTTGACGGCATTTTGCAGTACGGGAATGAAGAAAGGTGAGTAGCACTGTGCAAAGAGTACAAGCAGGAAGCCAAGAGGGTACATAGGCTGGGAGGGGGGCGGGGGGGGGGGGCCGGCGGGGAGGAAGGTCTGGCGTCCCAGCGCGGGCTCAG
>Ga0115565_10003385_pt1 | contig 11385 bp, 7 predicted proteins | sample COGITO_mtgs_1105_FD_87199 | JGI IMG/M metagenome (GOLD analysis project Ga0115565, IMG submission 87199) | Pelagic marine microbial communities from North Sea - COGITO_mtgs_110530 | ecosystem: Environmental > Aquatic > Marine > Epipelagic | place: Germany:Helgoland, sampling site Kabeltonne... | reverse complement strand
TGAAACTTTTATTCAATAAAATAAAAAAGGAATACCCGTATGTTGATTTCTGTGTGTGGAATACGCTTTGGCTTAACGACTTAATGAGACACCAACCTTTTAAATATTATACCATAATAGAACTAGAAAAAGATACACTCCAGTCTGTCTTTTACAAATTAAAAGATCAAAAGAAACAGGTGTTTTTAGAACCAGATGCTGAAACCTTTGAATTGTATATCAACAATAGTGATGATGTAATCATAATAAAGCAATTAGTATCGGAAGCACCTCTTATTGAAACCAAGAATATTGTGATTCCATCATTAGAAAAGCTTTTAGTAGATATGATTGCAGACACTAATTTATATGCTGCACAACAAGGAGAACTGGATTTTATTTATGGGACAGCCTTTGAAAAATTTGAGCTCAATCAGAATAAAATGAAACGATATGCACAGAGGCGCAATAGAGAGAATGAAGTTGAGCAATTGACGAATTTAACTTTGGCAAATGCTTAAAGTACTTAACTTAAAGATAATCAATAGATAAATGGGGAAACCTTTCAAATCAGAATTACTAAAACTGAAGGATACATATGAATGGGCGTTAAATCTGAATTTAGATTTGTTGCAGAGAGCAATTTCAGGCATAGATTCTCCAATCTACTTCGTAGGTTCTGGAGGTTCTTTAAGTGCCTGTTATTACGGAGTTGAACTTGCAGAGAGTCAAGGAGCTTTTGCGAAAGCAATTACGCCTCTTGAACTTTACAGCCTTAAAAATACTATTAAAAATTCTGCTGTTATTTTTATAAGTGCCAGTGGGAAAAACAATGACATCTTATTTGGCTTTAAGACAGCTGTTAGATATGATGCTACGTTAATTATTAGTATTTGTATGCAAACAGATTCTAAACTTGCTGAACTGTCAAGCAAATATACTATTAGCGAAATTTATGAATTTTCCCTTCCAGTGGGCAAGGATGGATTTTTAGCTACTAATTCTTTAATTGCCTATTTTGCTATTTTACACAAAATTTATAATTCTTCTCAAGTCAAGATAAGATTTCCAAACGAATCGTGTTTAAAAGAGATTGAAGAATTCAGCAAATCTTTATCGGCTCATACTAGCATATCCGTACTATATAGCGGATACTCAAAACCCGTTGCATATGATATTGAATCCAAATCTGTGGAAGCCGCTCTATATCCAATAATGCTATCTGATTATAGAAATTTTGGACACGGTAGACATCATTATTATGATAAAAAAAGAGAAACCGCAGCTATAATTTGTCTTGCAACCCCAAGCGATAAATTTTTAGCAGAAAAGACAATGGAAATACTTCCAAACGATATTCCAAAGCTACTTCTCAAAAGCAACAATAACAGTTCACTTGGTTCATTAGAATTATTGATGCAGTCTTTCTATTTGATAGACAAGTTTGGCGATACATTGGAAATTGATCCGGGTAGACCTGGAGTTCCACCTTTTGGCCGAAAATTATACAACTTAAAATATGCTACAGCCTTAACCAATTCAGAAAAAATTTCAGGATTATCAACTAAAGCACAAACTGCTATTTCTCGAAAGATTAAAAAGCCAATTACAAGTCTCGATAAAAAAGAGGTTAAAATATGGTCAGAAGAATACGATATGTTCTTGAAAAAACTTAACAAAGCTAATTTTGGCGCAGTTATTTTTGACTACGATGGCACAATTTGCTCAACACAAAGAAAATTTGAAGGTCCAGATTCTTTGATGACAAATATGCTAAAAACCATTTTAGAAAATGGTTTTTATATTGGTGTAGTAACTGGTAGAGGGAAATCTGTAAGAAGAGATTTTCAAAATATTTTGTCGAAAAAATATTGGCCTCAAGTTATGATTGGATACTATAATGGATCTGATATAGGATTACTTGATGATGACACTCTTCCTAATACTGATTTACAAAATAATACAGCACTCGAAAATTTATATAAACTTTTAATTAGAGATAAAGAGTTAAAAATCGAATGTACGTTGAGACCCAATCAACTAACTATTGAATTTAGTAATGAAAACAATTTTTCAGATATCAGAGAAACAATAATTCAGGTTGTAAAATCATCTGAACAAAAAAATATAGAGATTTTAGAATCAAGTCATTCGATAGACATTATACCAACGGATGTAGCGAAAACTGATATTTTCAGTCCAATGAAGAAAATATTGAAAGCTAAAGAATTGCCAGTTGATATGCTATGCATTGGAGATAAAGGAAAGTGGCCAGGAAATGATTACAAGCTGTTAGACACGTCTTATAGCTTGAGCGTCTATGAAGTTAACAATAATAAACACAACTGTTGGAATATAGCTGATCAAGGAATAACAAATACCGATGCTACATTGCAATATTTAAGCTGGCTAAAATTTGATCCTATGAAAATGAAATTAAAAGTAAATAAATGAGATCAGACCTAGCAGATAGATTACTCGCAAAAGTTATGAATTGGGATGCTAATGACGTATCTAAATTTAGACCAGATATAGATATATTATCACAAATGAAGTATGATGAATATCAACAATATTTTCCAGGATTAAGATTTACGGAAAGCTTGGCGTCTTGGTTGTACAAAATGGATTTTGAAGATCGATCAAAATTATTTCTTTTTGTTAGAAACAGACTTATTTTCATATCAGCACGAGAAATGAATCAGTTAGTTTCACAAGCGTTTCCCGATTTTATCAGACCAAGATTATATAAGAGTGCCTCCGAGATAATTGGCTGCAGTGAGTATTCTGTAAATAAATTGGATGATAGTCTTGAATATAAGGCAATATTGAGAAAATCACTTTTTCTAGGCTTAAGTGACGGGGCCCGAACTGATGTTATGAGAAGATTTAATCCATTCATCTCTCACGAACAGGTTTTACCATTTTATTTGATACCAGAGGAGAAATTTCAAGAACTCAAAACAAAACTTAAAACGGATTTAGAAAAATTTCTCGATTTCGAGAATAAACTCGTGTCAGACAAGTTTTCAAATCTTATTTTACTTGATGATTTTACAGCTAGTGGAACTAGTTATTTTAAGTATGATGAGAAAGAGGATAAATTTCGAGGAAAAGTTAATAAAATCTTAAACAAATTACTCAACGAAAATAATTTAGCCCAACTTTTTGATACAGAAAAGATTGATATTCTATTAGTGATTTATATAGCAACAACCAAAGCAGCTAACATTATAAATAATGCTATTACAAAATGGATTGAAAAAAATCCCAATGCGAAAATTAATATCCAATTTGAACCGATATACCAATTGCCAGATTCTATAAATGTCACAAAGGAAGAAGTAGATTTATGCAAATTACTTAAAAAGTATTATGATCCTCATATAGAAAGTGATAGTTACCTTAACGGAAAACACGATGCCCCATATTTAGGTTTCGACGAATGTGGTTTACCAATTATATTAAACCATAATACTCCGAACAACTCAATACCGATTTTATGGAACGAGACAAACCCTAATACAGATGAAGTGCAATTAGTAGGTCTTTTCCCAAGAGTTAGTAGACATAAGAAATAAAATGAGGGAAAGAAATCCATTTTTGATTAGATCAGCCGAGAGAATTAGCAATGAAGACGAGTTCATCAAATTGTTCAGTCCTAAAATTATTGAAATTGTTAGAGAGAACGTAGAAGGCTATTCATTCTGGAATCAGTTTTTTAGGTTTCAAAGCTCTCCGGGAGGAGGCAAGACCTCTTTTTTAAAACTTTTTAGCCCAACGGTATTACTTCGACTTCAAGAAATTTTTAAGATACGGTATGACTCTAATTCAGATATAGATATTTTATTCAAAAACCTAAAGCTTCTGGGAGCATTCAAAGAAAATGGAGAGTTGAACGTTTTAACTATGTATATTTCTTGTGCTAGTGATTACGATAACATTTCCAATTTAACAATCAGTGAATCTAAAAAGAATAGGCTTTTCATATCATTGATTAATGCTCGTGTGTTGATTGCTTTTATACGGGCGTTCTTAGACTATTTAAAGATAACCAAACCTGATTCCGATTTTAGAATTGAGCTAGAAAAACTAAAAATTGTACCTAGTGCAGCGCTCAATATTCCAAGTGATTTTCCGATTGAATGTAATGGCTTGGATCTCTACAATTGGAGCGGTAAACTAGAAAATATTATATACAGAGAGATTGATGGTCTTAAAAATCAAGAGGAGATTATAAACGAACACAGTGGATTTTTTTCGGCTCAACTTCTAACAGAGTCACACATATCTTACGAAGATAGTTTTCCAACTAAATTTGCAATTCTTTTTGATGACGTTCAAAAATTGGCAGTTGAACAATATCGATTCCTTACTAATGAAATTATAGAAAAGAGACCTTCAAATGGTATTTGGTTTGCAGAACGGTTAGACCTGTTCAGCCTCGATGAGCTTTGGTCGAAAGATGCATCAACGGGAGGGAGAGACTATGTAAAAGAAATAAATCTTGAGGAATTATTAAGAGGAAAATCAAAATTTAAAGATTTTTCAATAAACGTTGCTGAAAAAAGAGTTGCTAGATCAAGAGACGTTACATTGAGCTCGTTTCCAAGTACTTTACTAAACGAAATTAATATTGGCAGGGAAGAAATTGATGATTTGATTAATCGAGTTCTCGATAAGATTAAGCAAATATCGCAGAATAAATCGACGTACGATACATTGTTAAATTCTATAATGCAGAATCAACAACAGGATAAATATGGCTGTTTGTGTGAGTTGAGAATTGCGCAAATAATTATTGAAAGAAAGGAAAAAAAAGAAAGCAAAGAACCTTCCTTATTTCAAAATGAATATCTAGTGAACGAGTTTGAAATAGACAGGAAAAAATTCTCTCAAAACAACGCTAATTATTTGTTGTCAAGAGATTATGGTATACCATATTATTATGGATATGATAGTTTGGTCGGTTTATCTAGTTCTAATATCGAGCAATTCTTGGGATTCTCGGGCCGCCTATTTGAAAATATAATTTCATCAAAGTTATTAGGCAAAGATAGTAGGATTAATTCCCAAGAACAGCAAAAGATTCTATCTAAAGAAGTAAGTACAAGGTGGAAAGATTTGAATAGCTTATCTAATTCAAATAAAGTCAAATCATTGTTGGATTCTGTGGCAAAATTTTGTTCTTCCCAGGATAATATTCCCGGTTTCCCTTATAGGGGCGCTACTGGATTCGCTCTCAAAATGGAAGATCGTAAACGATTAACAGATCCTGTCTTTTGGGAAAATAACCCGCATTATGCTGATATCGCGAATACGCTAACTGTAGCAATTGCAAATAATTTGATTGAAGTTAGTGTTGATAGAAAACAAGGCAAAAAGGGCGATTCTCCAAAAACATTATTCTTCTTGAATAGATGGATTTGTCTCAAATATAATTTGAGTTTTGGTTATTCAGGTTGGAGAAAAGTTAATCTAGATACATTGGGTAAATGGATTAAGAGAGGTTACAAAGAGAAAGACAATGACAGTCTTGACAACCCTAATAATACTTTATATGATTAATAGTAAACTACAATGGGATCCATACGTTTTAATCAAAAGCGATAAAATAAAAAGTTTTTGGAAGGGAGTTTTAGATAAGAATGAGAAAACAATATTTATCCTTGCTAAAGGCTTTGACCCGAGAATGAATTCCTTTACAAATGAAATTATTGAATTCTCCAATTCTGATACAGAGTTTTCAATCATTGATATTGAGGGAGAAAAAGGAAAGTATAAGCATTTAACAGACGATAATTGGAGACAGCTTGAGGACAAGTTAAAAAATAGGGATATTGAGTATAAAATCCACAATGTTGAAATGTGGAAAGTTAAGCAAAATTCAAAATCCAGAGTTGGACCAAATAAAGCTATCAACCTTGTGAATGAAGGATTGATTGATGGTTTTAAGAATGTTGTGATTGATATTAGCTCTATGCCAAGAGCAATTTATTTCTCTCTAATTACGGCTATTCTTGATTTTTCAAGAAAATTAAATAGTGAAGGAAATGTTGTTAATGTTTTCATTAATGTGGTAGAGAGTCCTTACATTGATGAGGCCATAACTAGTTCAGGAGTTGATGATAAGGCGGAATTTGTTCCAAGATTGGGAGGTAAGTTTATGCTAGAGTCAAATTTAGCTGATCTGGAAGGAGGAGATAAGCCCAAAATTTGGATTCCTGTAATGGGGGAGAATCAAAAGTATAAATTATCCAAAATTGAAGAAATAGTTCAGCCTAAAATTATATGTCCAGTTCTTCCATTTCCTTCTGATACCCCTAGAAGGACTGATAATTTAATTTTAGAATATAGGGAGATATTATTTGACAATTGGCTTGTTGAGCAAGAAAACATAATCTTTGCTAGTGAAAGTAATCCCTTCGAATTGTATCGCCAACTGATGAAAACGGCAGAGCGATATTTTGAAGCTCTTATACCAATAGGTGGTTGTAAAATTGCTGTTTCTTCTCTCTCAAGTAAGCTTCTATCGATTGGAATATTATTAACGACTTACGAAATGTATCGAATTAGAGATAATGCGGTTGGGTTAATTCACGTTGGTGGAAGTGAATATAATTTAGATGAAGAAAAGTTAAAAAACTTCTCGAAAGTAAACCAAAATTTAATTACTTTGTGGATTGATGGAGAACCTTATTAGAAAATATAGCTGTGCCGGTACTGGTTTAATTGCCCTAGACGTTATGATTAAAGGCAAATCAGATTATAACCCTAAAATATTTGCAGGAGGCTCTTGCGGAAACGTAATTAGCATTTTGTCTTATTGGAATTTTAATTCTTATCCGATAGCCCGACTTGGTAATAACGACGCAACGGATTTAATCTTTGAGGATTTAGAAAAGTGGGGCGTAAATTTAGACTTAATAGAAAGGGAAGAAAAAGGAAGTACTCCAATAATTATTCATAGAATTCTAGAATCCCCATTGAACGAACCCAAGCATCGTTTTGAATTTAGAAATCCAAACAATGGTAAATGGTTACCTAGCTATAAACCTGTTTTAGCTAAAAAAGTCGATATTTTATCTGCCAAATTACCAAAAATAGATATATTTTATTTCGATAGAGTTAGTAGGTCATCTATTGAGCTGGCGAGATATGCAAAAAAACAAGGCGCCCTTGTTTTCTTTGAACCTTCTTCTAACAGAGAGAAAAAACAATTTCAAGAATGTCTTGAGATATCAGATATAATCAAATATTCTGATCAAAGAATAAAGTCTTATAGAGAAGAATATCCGAATATTCAGACTACTTTAGAAATTGAGACATCGGGTAAAGAGGGGCTGAATTATAGATTTAAATCTGATCATTGGAAAAGTCTCGATTCTTTCAGCATTGAGAATGCTGTTGATACCGCTGGTGCAGGAGATTGGTGCTCTGCCGGTATTATTTCTCAACTTATCGAGAAGGATTCACACAATCTTTCAAATTTAAGCGAGGAAAAAATTGTTAACGCTTTGAAATACGGTCAGGTTTTAGGAGCAATTAATTGTTTGTACGATGGCGCTAGAGGCTTAATGTATCAAGTAGATAGATTGACGTTAAACAAAATGGTAGATATTGTTTTTGAAAGAAAACCTATTTCCGAATTCCCAAGTTCTTCAATGAACTATGAAAATAATATAGATGATAATATATTGGAATTAGAGACTATTTTACAATCCTCTTCAAGAAATTAATTATCTCTTTAAAAATTGTTTTTAGCAGGTTTCTTATTGCTTTGAATACTTCACTAGATATTCTTTTCATATAATTTGAATGATTACTTTCATTATTGAAATAGCTAATAGAATTAGCTTGCTAATTATGGATTTATAATCTTCTTTATTACTCAAAAAACCCAATTCTAAAAGTACCGAAGGACAATAACCCACCGTTTCCCGCAACACTTGAAAATTTGCAAACCTCACACCCCTACTCCTATAACCAATTTGTTCAGAGAGAGCCTTTTCAAACAAATAGCCCAAATAAACAGATTTTTTAGAATATCTTCCCTGTTTCCTTGAAGCATAAACTTCAACACCAGTTGCGTTTTTATTCTGTGAATGATTGCAATGCAGAGAGATAAACAAATCAGCATTCAATGTCTTTGCCAATTTCGTTCTATTCGATAGCGAAATGAGCGTGTCGCTATACCTGGTCAAATAAATATTCAGAGGCCTATCCAATTTGTCATTCAGCTTCAAAATGGCATTCGCAATCTTCATCACTACATCCTTTTCTTGGATCCCATTTATTCCGACTGCACCAGAATCTTTTCCACCGTGTCCTGGATCGATTACAATGATCTTTTTGACATTATTTTCCTGACCAAAAATGAAGCACATTTTCAGAAGCAGAATCACAAATCTGACGTTTTTGAACAAGTTTTTCATTTTCGATTCTAAGCTTTTTGGCAACTGCGCTTCAAATTTTCATAGCATTTAATACCAAATAACTGCAAAGGAAGTCAAATGCAATCAAACAATATTTTTTGTACAAATATTTGATTTACAGTTATTTAAAAACAAATCTACGTACTTTTTACATAACGAAAATGAACCATAAATCTAATCCGTTCGGTTATGAAAAAATCACATCATCTAGCACTCCTTTTCACGTTACTCTCAACCTCACTTTTTGCACAAATCGGAGGAATCGAAAATTCCGTTGATGATGTTTCTGCAACCGTACGAACAATATTTCCAATTATACTCGGTGTAATCTTCCTTATAGGTTTCCTGTTTAATGCAGGACATTTTTTTGGGGAGAATGCAGACCTAAAAAAGGGGATTACCCGAGTTCTTGTTTTTGTACTCATCGCAGGTGCGGTCGTTGGGATCTTTACCTACCTAATAGGAATCGTAGTCTAATGAAACGGTTCGAGATCTATAAGAACATTAGAAAACGAGCGGTCATATTTGGACTACCTCTTTCGCTATTCGCCTTGATGATGGTTTCCATCCTCATTTCCTTGCTCATAATCATCTTCTCCTTCAGCTTCGGGATGATTATAGGAATACTGATCCTGAATGCATTTCTATACATCGGGTTAATTCGATTGACAAATAATCCACAGCTTTTTCAGGTAACTAACACCTTCCCTACCATAATAAGTAACAAAAGAAACTCAGGTTTAAATTATGAATAAGATGAACCTTTCAGCACATCATCCCATTGCAGATATTCAGGACAATATCGTATTCGCCACCAATGGCAATGTAGTCCTGTGCTATGAAGTGATTCTGCCCGAGATCTATTCGCTGTCCGAAAAGGACTTTGAAGATATGCATGGTGCTTGGTTTCAAGCTTTAAAGTCATTGCCAGTCGGCACGGTCATCCATAAACAGGATATCTATTTAAAGAAATCCTACACCTCAGAAAAACTGCCGAATCATACCTTTTTGGAAAAGGCAACGCACGACCATTTTAAAGGGCGTGAGTATATGGAGCACCAATGCTATCTGTTTTTTACCCTGACCAAGAATAAGGCACTCAACAATTCCAAATACATCAACCCGTTCCAAAAAATAGCAAAGGATATCGTTCGAGAACTTGATGAAAATATCAAAAGCTTTGTGGGTGCGGTAAGCGATTCCGTTTCCTTTATAAACAATAGCCGTAAAATCGAGCTCCTTTCGCTTAAAGCGAAAGAAATACAACAACTAACTACCAGTTATTTCAACGGCTTCAACGAAGGCTTTGACACCGATATATTACTGGATAAAAAAAGCGTCACGATAGGCGAGAACTATTTTGATGCCCTTGCCATCAATAGCGAACTGTGCTTTGGCGAAAGTGTACAGAGTAGCAAGACCAATGAGAAATTCACATCTGACGATTTTGTATTTCATCAAGGGTTTATTGATGGCTTAGGGCTGACGCTTAATGAGAACCATATCGTCAATCAGATCTTGTATCTGGATGATAAACACAAATGGCGGAAGCTGCTCGACAAGAAAGTGGAGGAACTCAACAAAAGTTCCAACTTCGGTTCTCAGAATAAGGTCGTGCTTGGTAAGATTCAGCACATTCTTGACAAGATCAATGCCGATGATAATGCCCGAATCATCCGCGGCCATTTGAATATAATTTATTGGGACAAGAATCAAGAAAACCTGAGCCGCATAGGTTCCAAGATCAAGACGGAGTTCAAGGAACTGGACATCATCCCGTACTATCCAAGAGGCGAAGAGCGGAAGAATTATATACTGAACAGCTACTGCTGCTTCTCTTCCAACTTTTCAAATAATGACCTATATGTTACAGACCTAAAACACGCGCTGTGCTTGTTCATCAATAACACCAACTACAAGTCAGATGCTACCGGTATCATTTTCAATGATCGAGAGCATAACATTCCAGTTTTAAAGGATGTTTGGGATGAAAACAAGATGCGCATCAAGGCACGCAACTTTGCCATATTCGCTCCTACGGGCGAAGGCAAGTCCTTTCTGGCTAATAACATTCTGCGTCAATATTTTGAGAGCGGCGTTCGTCTGGTCATTATCGACCTTGGTGGATCCTACACCAAGTTCGCAAAGCTCTATCCTGAAAAGTACACCGTGCTGCGTTACGAGAGCGGAAAGAATCTCGGTATCAATCCATTTTATATCAGCAATACCATTGACCTGACACCAGAACGTCTGGAAGACCTATCCATTTTTCTATTTGAGCTATTCGCTTCAGACCTAAAGGTCACCAAAGCACAATCCGTTTCCGTTAAGAAGATATTGAAACATTATTACGATAGCACTACTGAAAACCATTCCTTGGATGGATTCTACCACTTTATAGAGAGCAATCAAAAAGACCTCTTAAATCAACTTAAAATCCATCCTGACTACTTCAATGTTATAGGCTTCCTGCACGTAATGTCGGAGTATGTTGGCGATGGTCTATACAGCTCCCTTTTTGAAGTAAGCGAAGACCAGACCTACAAAATCGAGGACAAACGATTGATCGTTTTTGAACTGGACGAAGTGAAGGACAACAAGGAGATCCTTTCCGTTATGTTGAAGCTGATTAAGTCCGCCATCCAGAGAACGATTTGGAAAAACCGAGCCGAAAAAGGTATCATCCTTTTTGATGAGTTTGCCAAACAATTGAAATTCGATAACGTACTGGAAAGCGTCGAGTTCTATTATCAAGCGATTCGGAAACAGAACGGTGCCATTGGTATCATCCTGCAATCCATCAATCAGCTGCCCAACAACTCTACCTCGGCGAGTATTCTTGAAAATACACAGGTTAACTATAGTCTGAATAATGAGAAAGGCTATGCGGAGCTGGTCAAGCGGCTCAATCTATCCAGTCACGATCTGAACCAGTTGAAATCTATTAAGAACAACCTTTCTGGGCCACGGA
>Ga0115565_10003379_pt1 | contig 11390 bp, 7 predicted proteins | sample COGITO_mtgs_1105_FD_87199 | JGI IMG/M metagenome (GOLD analysis project Ga0115565, IMG submission 87199) | Pelagic marine microbial communities from North Sea - COGITO_mtgs_110530 | ecosystem: Environmental > Aquatic > Marine > Epipelagic | place: Germany:Helgoland, sampling site Kabeltonne... | reverse complement strand
GAACTAGTGGATCAACTCCTGTTAGAGTATCTGCAAGTGACACATTATCTGGTGGAGATGAAACTCTTACAGTACAATCTACAAATACTGTTGCTAATCCAGCTACAGGTACCGGTACTAGAGTATCCATTCACGCTGGTGATTTCTTTGCTATAGATCGTTTTGTCTTTGCAAGAGAACAGTCAATGATTTTATCTAAATACACTTCTGATCCAGAGGCAGTAATTGGATTTAAAGTAACTCAAGATATTGTTAGTGTTAATGATTTCCCTGCACTATATGATAACTCTGGTGCAACTCCTAATGTATCTGCACCTGGTGCTGATAGATATAGAATTAGACTTGATATAGCAGACAAAGCTAATGTTGCAGCTGATGAAAACTTTGTATATGTTGCTAAAGTTGTTGATGGCATAGTAGTTACACAAGTTGATGGTACAGATTCTTACAATAAGATAGAAGACAGAATGGCCATCAGAACAAGTGAAGAGTCTGGTGACTATATCGCTAAAAGGTTTTCTGTTAGTTTTGATACTAGTGATTCGGATGAAAGTATATTAGACTTTGATATAACACCAGGTATTGCATATGTAGATGGCTATAGAGCTGTTATTAACTCACCACTTAAACTTTCAGTCAGTAAACCAAGAACAACTATTACAGAAAATAATAATGTAACAGCAGCTGCATATGGGCAATATGTTACAGTATCTGCTAATAAAGGCTTACCTAACATTAATACATTTGCTCAAATTAATCTTTATCCTAATACAGCTGGTACTGGTGCATTAATAGGTACTGCTAGAGTAAGAGCTGTAGAGGAAGATGGTTCGAACTATAGAGTATATCTGTTTGATGTACAAATTGCTTCTGGTAAAAACAAAAGAAACACTAAATCACTTGGTACTGGTTCTACTGATTATATGACACTAGTTCTTGAAAACAGCAAAGCAGTATTTAAAGATGAAGGATCTACAAGTCTATTGTTCCCAGTCCCTGGAAATAGACCAAAAGTTATTACAGATATTAGTCTTGTAACACAAAGGTATAGAACAGCAGTTATATCAGGTGGAGCAGGTTCTATTACACTAACAGCTACAGGCGAGACCTTTGCTGATACTAGTGATTGGATTGCAGCACAAGCCGATTCAGATATAGATACAGGGTTTACTGCAAATGGATCTGGTACAACAGCTAGTGCACTAGGTGGTGTTACAGATGGTACATATGAAATTCTTACTTATGTAAATAAGGCTGCAGGGACTGTTAGAACTAAGTCACTTACAGAAGTAACCGAAACAATTACACCAGATGGTTCTGGTAATTTAAACTTTACAAAAGCTGATATTAGTAGTATAGTTAGAGTTACTCTTGCTGACTCAGATGGCGCTGATCTAACAACATCTTATGACTTAGATAATGGTCAACGTGACTTTGCTTATCTAAATGGTAGAATGGTTAAGAAAGCCGGAGTTACTCAAACAGCTGATGTGTTTGTAAGATATAAACACTTTACTCATGGTGCATCTGGTGATTTCTTTGCGGTTAACTCTTATACTGGTCAAACCAACTATGAAGATATTCCATCATATACACAATCTAATGGCACAACAGTATCTCTAAGAAATGTTTTAGACTTCCGTTCAAGTGTTAATAGCTCAGGTAACTTTGGTTCAGGTGCTAAAATTAATGAGATGCCTAAGAATACAGGTCTCATCACATTTGATGCAGAGTATTATCTCGGTAAAAAAGTTCGTGTGACAATAGATAAAAATAGTTTTGTTGATGCTATTAGTGGTGCAGCTAGTGTTAATCCTCAATTACCACCAGCTCCAAACAATTCTCTGGATTTATTCCATGTTGATATGAATCCATATACAGTTAGTGATACTGATATTACTTCAACTACTATCAGAGCTAAAAGATTTACTATGAAAGATATTGGTAAATTGGAAAATAGAATTGATAAAGTTGAAGAGGCTACATCATTAAGCCTTCTTGAATTAGATACAGCATCATTTAATGTTCTTGATGCTACTAGTAATAATAGAACAAAATCTGGTTTCTTTGTAGATAACTTTGCTGATCAATCTAGGTCATATATGTCTGCTGATTATAATGCAGCTATTGATCCAGAAGCTAAGATTATGCGCCCTTGGTTCCAAGAAGCTAACCTTAGAATGATCTATGACTCTGATCAATCTAGTAATACAATTCTTAAAGGTGATAGCGTATACCTAAAACATGATAATATAAATTATGTTGATCAACCTCTTGCAACAGAAGCAATGAATATTAACCCATTTGCTGTTATCCTAAATGAAGGTTTTATTGATCTTTCACCATCATCAGATGAGTGGACTGCAGTCGACAGATTACCAGATCGTGTAGAAGACGGTGGATCAAGACTTGTTAATAATGGAGCATTACTCTGGAATACATGGCGATGGAACTGGATTGGACGAAATGATACACCAACCGGAGATTTAGCAACTAGAGATGCAGCACGAACAAGTATATTAGCAGTCAATAGAGTTGTTGCTTCAGAAACAGTTCGTGAATTTGTGAATGATCGTATACTAGATGTTGCATTTATTCCGTTTATGCGGTCTAGGAAAGTTAGTTTCCGCGCTCAAGGTCTTAAACCTAATACTCAAGTTTTTGCTTTCTTCAATAACAAATCAGTTGCTGATTGGGTAAGATCAGAAGCATTTACTAGATTTGCCACTACTACTGATGATTTTGGTAATAGACATAATAGAGCAACTCAACATCCTGATGGCAAGTCAACACTAGTAACTGATGCTACAGGTTCTGTTACTGGTTCATTCTTTATTCCATCCACAGACGCAATTAAGTTTAGAACTGGTGTACGTGAGTTTAAACTACTTGATATTAGTGTACCTAAAGATGAGAATGCAACATCAATTGCAAAAGAACCTTTTTCATCAACAGGTGTATTAGAAACTAGACAGTCAACATTTACAACAACTAGAGTGCTAACTATATCAGCTCCGCCACCACCTGTTGCTCCACGGAGACGTAGACGCCGTAGGTCAGGTCTAACACCTGATCCTCAGTTGGACCCAAGGAATCAAACCAACAAAGATCCTTTGGCTCAGACATTCTTTATTGATGAAAATGATGGTTTGTTTATAACTAGAGTTGGTGTTAGGTTCCAAACTAAAGATACAACAGTTCCTGTGATGATGCAAATTAGATCAACTGTAAATGGTGTTCCATCATCAGATGAGATTATACCTAATGGAGTTAAGGTTCTTCTACCCGGTTCTATTACAACATCAGCTGATGCTAGTGCAGTAACTTACTTTGAGTTTGATGAACCAGTTTACTTGAACGGCAGCATGGAATATTCTATTGTTCTACTTGCTAATTCTATAAATTATAATGTATATGTAGCAAAATCTGGTGATTTAAAACTTAATTCAACAGAACTAAGAGTTACTAAACAGCCTACACTAGGTTCATTGTTTAAATCTCAGAATAGTAGGACTTGGTCGGCAGATCAAGAAAGAGATTTAACATTCACTATTGATTGTGCTGAATTTATTTCAGCAACCGGATATGTTACATTACAAAATGCGCCCATTCCACCAATCTTATTGGCTAGTAATTCATTAGATGCTACAAACACAAGTGGCACAGTTAAGGTTCTTGCATTTGGTCACGGGTTTACAGTAGGCGACTCGGTAACAATAGCAAATGCTACAACGTTTGGTGGAATAGCTGCAGCTAATATTAATGGTACAAGAGCAGTCACTAAAGTAGATGGTACAGGCTTTGAGTTTGTGGCAGGTGCATCAGATGTTGCTTCAGCTACTATAGCTGGTGGTGGGGATGCTATTACAATAACAAGAAATATTATGATGGATACAGTAGTTCCTTATGTTGAAACACTTTCACCTCCACAGACTTTAATATCACACTCAGCTAAATTTACATCAGGTAAATCATTTGCTGGATCTGAAACTGCTTATATTCCAGATAGTAGTTATCAAACCATAGCAAATAGAGATAATAATAACTTTACTCAACCTAAGGTGATTGCTTCAAGTGCTAATGAAACTGCTTCTTTATCAGGTAATAAATCGTTAACATATAAAATTGATTTACAGACACAAACTAACTTAGTTGCACCAGTAGTTGATCTTCAACGTGCTTCTATAACAGCTATAAACAATTTAGTTGATCAACAAGTTGCAAGTGGTAGTGGTGGTAATATTCCAATAGAATATATTGCAGAAACAAATCCAACTGGTGGTTCACATCTAACTAAGCATATTACACAACCGGTATCTCTTGATGAGTCAGCTGTTGGTTTAAAAATACTAATTGGTGCAAGTAGACCATCTGCAGCAAGCTTTGATGTTTACTATAGAACAAATGCTTCAGATACAGCAGCGGCAGGTAACTTACTTGACTCAACTTGGATATTAGCTACACTTGAAACTGAAATGCCTTCAGACGAAAATATTAATGTATTCAGAGAGTACAGATACTTAGTAGGCGGTGATGACGGAACTATGGAGGCTTTCTCACAATTCCAAGCTAAGATAGTATTAAAATCAACCAATACATCAAGACCTCCAGTCATACAAGACTTGAGAATGATTGCATTGAGTGTATAATGATAAAAGTTAATGGGCACCCAAATTTAGTTAGAGATCCAAATTCGGGTGCTATTTTGAATATAAATAAAGATGAGATTACTTCAGCACGAGCAAGAAAGATAGCCCGTGCTGAAAAAGAATTAGAAGAACAACAACTGAAAGCAGATGTACTAAGTTTAAAAAATGAGATTAGTGACATTAAACAACTGTTGGCTCAAATTGTAGAGAAAATTTAAATGGCAAGAACACACGTAAATGTAACAGATCATATTTTAGATATGAAGAACAAAGTCAACGAAATCTCATATGATGTCGGTGACATAGCTCTTATATCAACATCGGGACAAGATAGTGATGTAGTTCAAGCTATTAACTCACTTGACTCAGATATTGGTGGAATTGCTAATCTTACAACAATAGACAAGTCTAGTATTAAAGCGGCTATCAATGAGCTAGATGCTGAGATTGGTGCAGATACTCTAACAACTAGTGCATCTACAGTAAAAGGTGCTATTAATGAACATGAAGTTCAAATCAATAATACAGATAGTGATATTGGTACTAGAACTAATTTAACTACAGATGCAGATCAAAACCTTGTAGTTGCTATAAATGAAGTAGATACTAATGCGAATACCGCAAATGCAACCGCAAATGCAAATACAGTTAAGCTTGGTACAATCACATCTGGTGCTATGGGCACTTCTGCTGGTACAGTAGGTCCAGCTATAAGCGAACTTCATACCGAAATAACATCCGCTACATCAAATATAGGCGCTTTAAATTCATTAACCACAACAAACAAAAGTAATTTAGTTGCAGCTGTTAGTGAAGTAAACGGCTTACTTATAGATTCGGCTATGATTAAAAATATATTCAGTGCCACTAATACGGGAACTGGTTATGGTGCACTTACATATGGTAACAATGGTGTTTATTCACTGGCCAAAGTAACTAATACTAATATCAGAAGTGCTATATCTGCAGGCGAAGGTATAGACATTGCAAGTGGTGTTATCTCAGGTGAGCTTGCTTCTTATACTAATATAGGTATTGCAAAATTTGACTCAGATGGTTTCACAGTTAATAATGGCGAAGTCTTTATTAAAGCAAATGGTATTTCAGCCACTCAAATTTTAGATGGTGCTGTTACTACTGTTAAAATAGCAGACAATGCGGTCACTACTGCTAAGATTTTAAATGGTAATGTTACTACTGCTAAAATAGTAGACAATGCGGTTACTGCTGGTAAGATTTTAAATGGTAATGTTACTACTGCTAAAATAGCAGACGACGCTGTAACATACGCAAAGTTACAAAACTTAGTAACAGCTAATAGAGTATTAGGATCAACTAGTACTGGATTAATAGGCGAGACACAAGTACAGACTGCAATGATAGCAACTAATGCGGTCACTACTGCTAAGATTTTAAATAGTAATGTTACTACTGCTAAAATAGCAGATGTTGCTGTTACAGCTGCCAAGATAGCAACTAATGCTGTTACAGCTACTAAAATTTCATCAAGTGCAGTAACTACAGATAAGATAGCAGCTGATGCTGTAACATATGCTAAACTACAAAACTTAGTAACAGCTAATAGAGTATTAGGATCAACTTCAACTGGAGTAATAGGTGAGACACAGATACAGACTGCAATGATTGCTACAGATGCAGTAACTGGTGCTAAGATACCTGATAATGCTATTAACTCAGAACACTATGCAGCAGGCTCAATTGATCCAGAACATCTTGCAAGTAATGCAGTAACGGAAATTAAGATTGCTAGTAATGCTGTTACTTCTGGTAAGATTGCAGCAGATGCTGTTAATGGGACAAAGATTGCTGATAATGCAATTAACTCTGAGCATTATGCAGCTGGTTCAATTGATAATGAACATATTGCTAATGATGCGGTTGGTGCAGATGAATTAAAAAGTGTTGTTTCTTTAATAATATATAACAGTGCAGGTACAGCATTAAAGACATTGTATGGTGCAGGAAGCTAATTAGATGACGGTTAGAACACCACTCATACTTGATGGGTCGAACAATCTCATAGAGATGACGACAGCTCAGATAAACGCAGTTAAAGATAGATGCCGGTATTTGTACGGAACATCTCCATCTGTTACGCTATCACGTGTTGCGTCTGGTGGTAACAGAGGAAGCATTTCTGACACTCGTAAACAAGCTGGTGCTATGTCGACAAGCACAACATCATTACCGACTGAAGCAACCACGGCAGAACCGTCCACAGTTACAGTTAACCGTGCTCACATTTCTGAAAGTAGAGTAGATACAACCGCTAGTGTTGATACTAATAGTGTTGCCTTTCCTGTATATCAAACAAGCGGTAACATTCGATCAATGTCTTTAACGGATATTTATGATACATTCATTTACCCTGCTATAGATACTCTTACAAGTGCTGCCGGTCAACCAGGAACATATTATATTCACACAGGGACATCACTTTCTGGATATACTGCAGTATCAAGTAGCATAGTTTACGCAGACACAAGAGCTAACACAGGAGCTTATACAGCAGGTGGTATTGGTGAAACATTAGATCAGCCTACTACTATTACAAATTACTATCTTTTAAAGGCCAATAATATTTCTGCTCCTTCTATGGCACAAATGTTATTTATTAGAAACTCAGATAAAAATTTAGAGCAATACACACAAGCAGAAATGGATGCATGGTTAAAAAACTGTATGAGACATGCCGCTTCTGAAATAACTGGTACTAGAATATCATATAACCTTAACGGATCTGGCATAAACTTAGGATCTGGTATGGCAAACACTATTCTAAATGGATCTGGTAACTACCAAACACGTTACGTTGGTCTTGATGACTATCGTGCGCAAGAATTCCCTAACGGTTCAGCAGTAACCGCGGCAACCCACAGACTTAAAATGGAACAGGTGTAAAATGACAATACACAATTTAGAAATTAGCACAGCACACTTCACTAATAATGAACGTACAGAGATTGAGGTAATACTTTTTGCTGAAGAATCTACTGAAGATGATGTAGTTCTTATTCCTTATAACATTGAAGCTAAAGATGGTGATGCTGATTACGAATGGCTAATTAGTAAGATCAACATTGATCAGGTTCATGAAAACACCTTTAATAAGTTCCGCAAAGAGAACGAACAATATAAAGAGAATATTGTAGCTGTCGGTAAAGAGATGGGGCTCATCTTTGATAATAATGGAGTAAACAGTAATCTATATGAAGCACTTGTAGATACTTTGTTTGAGCCATTTATCGAAAAAGACATGAAAGAAAAACTATTTGTAATGAAACTTAAACTCTTTGAAGTAGAGGCTATTAAGTCTAGTAAAAATAGAGAACTAAAAGCTAAACTGAGAAAGTCAAAAGACTTCTTATCAGCTATTAAGTATGCAACAATGATTGCACTACCCGAAGAATAGATCAAATTTCTTATGAACAAAATGTAATAGATGTGCCGCAGAAGTCATGTTCTGCTCATTATGATCTAGTATAAAATTCCAAGGCATTCCAATATTAGTAAATGGTACGTTGTATTTCTCTATTATATAAGAGAATATAACTTCGTTGTTTAACACCCAATTCTTAGAGATTTGTTCTGGATAAAGATTATCTTCCAACGAATCATTAAATGTACATACAGCTTCTATTGATCTCTCAGCAAAATTAAGATTACGAACACAGTCTGAATTCATTACAACTACGGCTGTATTGATACAACTCTGAGTACCATTTATATCATGTAATAGTAACATGGCTTTTTTATTATGAGCCTTTGTATACATATCCATGGAGTGCCATTCAAAGTTATCATTAAACCTCTCACGCAATTGTTCATTATCTATATCCGCAACTTCTATATTAAATGCACATACTTTGTTTAAATCAAATCTTTCAAAGATGTTTACTGTAGTGTTAGGTATTACATCAAAGTCTATGTACATTATCTCATCATAATCTTTAGCTAGTCTCTCAAACGAGTTTAGCTTTTCAAATTGAACTTCGATATAGTCAGTTGAAGTAGGCTTTATAAGCAGATAGTCTGCACCCACAATGTTAGCATACTCTCTATGCTTCTGCTCTAGTTGATCTGCATACTTAATAAACTGTTCTCTTTTAAATGAGGGAACAGATTCATGATCAGCAAGATCATTTCTATATAAGCTGAATATTATTCTTTTCACACCATTGCCTTACATAGTCAAAGTCTTTACTCACACAATGAATAAACTTTGCATTCTTTGTTATATAACTCCATTTATCCATAAAGAAGTGCCACTGTTCTCCTAAGACTTGATACTCGACTTCATTCATATAAGTCTTATATCCCCATATAGTTTCGTTATCATATCCAAACATATAACTTATAGACTCAGGGTAGAAATCTGGATCTGATATCATATTAGACATTAGGTCTAGTGTTTCTTTAAAGTTATCAAAGTACCCTAACTTATCTAAGTGTTCTTTTCTTGCACCTACTATTGCTGTATTAAATACATCTGGCTCATCTACACTCATTCCGCTTTCAGCAAGCATACACCTACTGTTCCACATCTTAGCCATAGGTGATCTTACATGGTGTGTATAGTTATGAGTCTGTAGTTTGTTTATAGGTAGTTGTCCTGTGGCAGTACCCGTCATAATAGCGATACCTTTTGACAAATCAATCTCTTCAAAGAAGTTAAGATCGGTGACAGGTATAACGTCTATGTCTAGGTATAGCACCTCATCATAATCTTCTAAAAGATCAACGAGTAAACGTATCTTCCAAAAATTAACTATATTATAATATGAGATGTCTGGATAGTTATCTTGAAACCATTTAACATAGTTATCGAAGGGTTTATCTTTAACAAAGTGTCTGTACTCAACACTAATTGAATCAGCATATCTTTGTTGACTTGCTAGTAACCATTCGTAGTTATCAGCAAACTTGTCCTTAGACTCATGATGAGATACAAGTTGATCTTTAGGTATATCTATGTAGAAACTATATATAACCCTACGCATATCCTATCACCATAAATCTTTTATAACCATTTGGCATATCTAAAGAACCTTTATATAATATTTCTTTTAGACCAGTATTCTCAACTAACTCATCTTCACTATTCACACAGTTGATATGATCTGGTACGTGAAACATATTATTACTTTGTACAGCAAATAAACAGTTGTCTTTGTATTCTTTCTTTGCTAGTATAGTATGTAGTGGTGGCATATGTTCAGACGATGTGTTAATAACTAAGTCTGCTTTTATATCACTGATATGATATTCACTAACATCTTGACATTGAGTATCAACTATATCTCTTGAGTTAAGTTTTCTGCAAACGCTTAGAGCATTTTCATCTATATCAATATTAGTTATTCTCTTAATAGAAAAAGCATCCTTTAACATAGATGATATGGGGTGAGCAAACCAACCACCCCACAGCTGAATTTTTTGAATATCATATTTAATAATATTTTGTACTAGCCATTCTTTAGATGCAACTTGGTTAGGTGACATGCTATCTAAGAAATGTTTGGTATCACCACCTGAATACTCACACTCCCACAGAGCTTCCCAAACTCTTTTATCAATGCCTGTAAAGTTATCTTTACCATTCCAGTAATGTTCCATACCTTTATAACCATAATCATCTAACAGATACTTGCCATCTTTCTTATCACGTTTCCAACCATTAAAGATACATACTGTATAATCTGGCATACCATAGTATCCCTTAAAGTCACCATATGTGTAACAGTTATCTTTATCAACACCAAACAGTCTGGAGTATATTAGCTTTTCTGGAAAGGTGTTTATATCTTTTATCTCATGGTATAAGAAACCATCTATGCCATTATATACCCAAGTATAGTGATCAATGTCTTCTTTAAACTTATTCCATATATGAGATAGATCGCCACTCCAAGCCATAACTGAAGAGTTGTAATCCATATCATTACCTTTTAGCTCATAATCTTTCCAAAAGGCTTTTACCATACAAAGCTTGTTAGGTCTTATACTATCAATAATAGGTTGTAAATTGTTTTGTATAACTACATCAAGATCAAAGAATATATGCTGATCTGGTTCTTGGTCAAATAGAGTTAGTTTCCACCACCAGTTTTCTAAACCTAAAGAAGTATCTAAAGGTTTTATCTGTATGTCTTTATGTATGTTATCAGGGTTTTCTGTATGACAAACAAATGTAAATGGTATGTCTATGTTATTAGATACCATTGTATATAATCTATTCACGTGTTCGTGACTAAACTTGTTACCCCATTTTACGCATGATATAATCATTAATCACTAATATATCCATTTCAGTTCTATTAAAGGTATCTATAGCTTCCTCTGGAGTCTCTACAATAGGCTCTTGACAATTAAAGCTAGTGTTAAGTAACATAGGCACTCCAGTAATTTTATAAAACTCATTGATTAGATCATAAAACTTTTCATTCTGTTCTCTGTTTACTGTTTGTATTCTAGCAGTGTTATCGACGTGTGTTACACCAGGAATCTTATCAGACTTTACTTTTACTATTCGAGACATATAAGGGCTTGGTGTTTTAGTATCAAAGTAATCTTGGTAATGTTCCTCAAGCACAGATGGTGCAAAAGGTCTAAAGTCTTCACGTTGTTTTATTGTGTGATTGATAATACTTTTTATTCTAGGATTTCTAGGATCTGCAAGAATACTTCTATTACCTAATGCTCTGTGTCCACTCTCAGACT
>Ga0115565_10003377_pt1 | contig 11391 bp, 7 predicted proteins | sample COGITO_mtgs_1105_FD_87199 | JGI IMG/M metagenome (GOLD analysis project Ga0115565, IMG submission 87199) | Pelagic marine microbial communities from North Sea - COGITO_mtgs_110530 | ecosystem: Environmental > Aquatic > Marine > Epipelagic | place: Germany:Helgoland, sampling site Kabeltonne... | reverse complement strand
TCATGGTAACAAAACGCAAAATGCTAGAGTTAAAGCTTTAGCTGGATTTAAATCTGGAAAAACGAGGGTTTTAGTGGCGACAGACATTGCTGCTCGTGGTTTAGATATACCTTTATTACCTTATGTTATCAATTATGAGCTACCTAATGTACCTGAAGATTATGTACACCGTATAGGTCGTACAGGTAGAGCAGGAGCTAGTGGGCAGGCAATCTCACTTGTCGGGATAGATGAAGTTGATTACCTAAAAGATATACAGAAACTTATAGGACAAAAACTAGAAAGTAATATAGAACCTGGTTTTGAACCAACAGATACGCTGGCTGAAATTAAAGCACAGGCTGCTGCTAATAAAAAAGCACACCAACAATCAAGCAGAGGGCGTGGCAATGGTCGAGGTCGAAATAATGATCGAAGTACTAGCTCTTCTAAATCTAGAAATAGTAATTCCTCTTCTAGAAGTAGAAATAGAAGGTAACCATTTCTTAACGTGAACACTAAAGACCCTGTTAGCAGGGTCTTTTTTTATGCCGTATTTTTGCACCCGAAACTTAGCTAAGTTTATTTAGAATAATTAAAAATAAACTTGTGAGATTGAAAAGTCGTGATTATTTTTGTGCTCGAATTGTAATGCTATTTAAATCAAGTCTAAATAATAATTTGATGTATAAAAAATGTATTCCCCTTTTCGTTTTAAGTATTCTAGGTTTAACGTCTTGCGAGAACGATGACTCTGGAAACACGATTACAGATAATACGATTACTGTGCCAGCTACATATAGTTTTGAGCGTGATGGTAGTTCTACAGTAAGTTTTAGTGGTCAGACGGAGCGTATTCTAATGGCAGAAGAGTTAATCACTGCTATGATAGACTTTGACAATACAGATACACAGGCTTTATTAGATATGTTTGCAAATGAAAACACTCCTTTTACAAATGAAGACTTAAATGCATCTTCAAAATCTGTAAAAAGTAAAGTTGCGGCAAGTACTGATTACTTTTCTAATGCAGCTGCGACATCTGCAACTATACGAACAGATTTTGAAACATGGATGATGGCTCAAGTTTCTGAAGTTTTTCCGGCAAGAAATACTGTCGCTACAGAAGGTATATCTGGTCAAATAGCTGACGGTGCAAGCACACGTTATGTAAATGCTAAAGGATTTGAGTACAATCAACTTGTAAACAAGGGACTAATAGGTGGTCTTATGTTAGATCAAGCACTTAATAATTACTTAAGCATTAGCGTTTTAGACGAAGGAACTAATAGGGAAGATAATGACATAGATCTAGTAGAGGATGGGAAGTCATATACTACGATGGAGCATAAGTGGGATGAGGCCTTTGGTTATGTATTTGGCACTGCTCCAGATGCAGCAAATGCCATTGTTACGCTAGGTGATGATGACAGTTTTTTAAATAAGTATATAGGTCGTGTAGAAGGAGATGAAGATTTTACGGGTATCGCACAAGAAATTTTTGACGCTTTTAAACGAGGTCGTGCTGCAATTGTAGCAAAGAACTATACTGTACGTGATGCGCAAGCAGCCATCCTTAGAGAAAAATTATCTGAAGTTATTGCAATCAGAGCAGTGTACTATCTACAACAAGGTAAACTAGCAATAGAAGCTGGAAACTTTGGTACTGCTTTTCACGATCTATCTGAAGGTTACGGGTTTATATACAGCCTTCAATTTACACGGAATATAGACACCAATACATCGTACTTCTCGAAGTCAGAAGTTGATAAATATATTGCAACCCTATCTAATAATAATGGTCTTTGGGATGTAACTCCTGAGACCTTGGATATGATGTCTACTACAATCGCAGACCGTTTTGATTTCACAATAGAACAGGCTCAGAACTAACAGCGGCGGTTAAAACAGGATATTAAATTAAAGAGCTATACGTATGAAAAAGTTTTTAGGAATAGTAAGTGTATTATTGATGATCACAGCCTGTACAAGTGGTGATGATTCTAATGATACCACAGAAGAAAATCAAAATCCAGACAGCACGAGCTTTGATAGATCAGCTATGCTAGCAAATTGGGCTGATGGTATTATCATACCTGGCTACGTCGATTTTAATCAAAAAGTTGAAGTTTTAGAACTTGCTACAGCAAATTTTGTGTCAAGTCCCGACGATTTATCTGAGGTACGCAAAGCCTGGACAGAGGCCTATACCGTATGGCAGCGAGTATCCATGTTTGAAATAGGCCCTGCAGAAGTGGTTGATTTACGTTTGAATGTAAATATATATCCTACTAATATTGACCTTTTAGAGAGTAATGTGACTAACGGTGATTATAATTTAGCATTAGCATCTAATCGCGCCGCAAAAGGTTTTCCAGCGATTGACTACTTACTTTATGGTTTAGGAGAAGATGACGCAGAGATATTAGCTGTTTATACTGGTAGTAATGCAGCGCTATACCGTCAGTACTTATCTGATATCGTTGTAGATATTAAAAATTTATCTAGTGAGGTTTTATCCCAATGGCAAGGAGATTATCGCGATACATTTGTAAATAATGATGGGGCTTCTGCAACTGCATCTGTAGATCGATTTGTAAATGACTATATTTTTTATTTTGAAAAATTCCTGAGAGCTGGTAAAATGGGAATTCCAGGAGGCGTTTTTTCAGGAAATGTTGAGCCTAACAACTTAGAAACCCTGTATGAGGGTACTCTTTCTAAATCGTTATTTCTAGAAGGATTAGACGCATCTCAAGACTTCTTTAATGGCGTTTCATATAATGGTACGAGTCAGGGCGAGAGTCTAAATACGTATCTAGTAACACTTAATTCAGTTAAAAACGGTGTTGCATTGCATAGTATTATTAATGAAAGTTTTGATACGACACGAGCATCTGTAAACAGTTTGGAATCATTTAAAACAGAGCTTGAAAACACACCACCTATTAATTTTCTAGAAGCATATGATGACGTTCAACGCATTGTCCCGCTTCTTAAAGTGGACATGGTGAGCGCTATGAGTATACGTATAGACTTTGCAGATGCAGACGGAGATTAGAAACTAGTGAACAAACGCATAGAAACATATTTTAAATCATATACAGAGGCCGCACCACTTGCGGTCTTTCGTATATTTTTTGGTTTTATGATGTGTGTAAGTATCATACGTTTCTGGAGTTATGGGTGGATAGATAAATTTTACATCCAGCCAGATTTTCATTTTAAGTTTTACGGTTTTGAATGGGTACAACCCTTTGGTGTTTATACCTATCTCATTTTTGCACTTTGCCTACTTAGCGCATTTTGTGTGATGATAGGCTTTAAATATAGAGTAGCAATGGCGCTCTTTTTTTTAAGCTTTACCTATATCGAACTTCTAGATAAAACCATGTACCTAAATCACTACTATTTTGTAAGTGTATGTAGTTTTATTCTCATTTTCTTGCCTGCGCATGTGTATTTTTCAGTAGATGCTAAGCGTTCAGAGAATGCATATTCGCTCGTACCAAGGTGGACTATAGATGTCTTAAAACTTTTTATAGCTATTGTTTATTTTTACGCAGGACTTACAAAGCTCAATAGCGACTGGCTTCTGGACGCTACACCTCTAAATATATGGCTGCCTTCTAAGTTTGATATTCCTTTTATAGGTGATTTTATGGGGCAGGAGTGGGTACACTATGCTTTTAGCTGGATAGGTGCTGGTTATGATTTATGTATTCCTTTTTTACTTTTATATAAACGCACACGGCCGTATGCATTTGTGGTTGTCGTCATTTTTCACGTCATGACCAGGGTGCTATTTCCTATTGGGATGTTTCCGTATATCATGATCGTAAGTGCTCTCATATTTTTTGATGCTCGTTTTCATAAGAAACTTATATACGCTTTCGCGAAAGCGTGTAAATTCCCATTAAACACCCTTAATAAATCCCGAAAATACGCACCTGCACATGCTGCTTTTATGCAGCTTTCAAAGGTGATTCTCATCTGCGTTATGACCGTGCAATTAGTATTACCGTGGAGGTATGCACTCTATCCTGGCGAACTATTCTGGACAGAAGAAGGGTATAGGTTCTCGTGGCGTGTAATGCTTATGGAAAAAGCAGGCTACGCACAATTTAAAATCGTAGATCAAGTTTCTGGAAAACGCTTTTATGTTGATAACAGTGATTTTTTGACACCTATACAAGAAAAGCAAATGAGCTTTCAGCCTGATTTTATATTAGAATACGCACATTACTTACGAGATCATTTTGAGGCGCAGGGACATCAAAATGTAGCCGTATTTGCTGACGTACAAGTAACATTAAACGGTAGATTAAGTAGTCAATTCATAGACCCAACCATTAATCTTGCAGTAGAGAAAGAGTCTTTCAAACACAAAAACTGGATAACACCATTTACAGATGAAATTAAAGGTTTATAATACTCTACTATTTATTTTAATAGCGATGTCAGGCTATGCACAGCATACGTTTTCAGGAACAGTACGTGATGTAGATGGCAAACCTTTAGATGGAGTAGAGGTGTACCTGCGAGAGTTAAATCGCGCTACAGAAACATCTACTGATGGTACTTTTACTTTTGAAAATGTGCCCTCAGACACATATTATCTACTCGTTTTTGGGTATGCTTATGAGCTTGTAGAGCAAATGATAACCATAGAAAATGATCTTGTAAAAGATTTTACTCTTGAACAATTAGGGGAGTCATTATCTGAAGTGGTCCTTTCTACGCGAAGAGAAAAGGTATTTGCATTGCGATCACTAAAAAAAATAGAGGGAACTGCAATTTACGCAGGTAAAAAAAGTGAAGTTGTGCTCTTAGACCAGCTCACTGCAAATCTAGCTGCAAACGCACCTCGACAGATTTATAGTCAAGTGGTAGGACTAAATATTTATGAAAACGGTGATGCGGGTATTCAACTAAATATAGGTGGTCGCGCGCTAGACCCTAACCGTTCTGCAAATTTTAATATTCGTCAGAATAACTACGATATAAGCGCTGATGTTTTGGGATATCCTGAAAGTTACTATACACCGCCCGCAGAAGGTTTAGAAGAAATACAAGTAGTACGTGGCGCAGCCTCTTTACAGTATGGAACTCAGTTTGGTGGGCTTATAAATTTCAAAATAAAGCGCCCAGAGTCTGAGAAAAAGATTGCATTTACCACAAGGCAAACCGCAGGTTCATATGGTTTACGAACTTCGTTTAATAGTTTGAGTGGTACTGTGGGTAAATTAAGTTACTATACGTACTTTAATTACAAAGAGGGCGATGGCTGGAGACCTAATTCAGGATATAATAGTCGTAATTATTTTGCACACGTAGGCTATCAACTATCACCTAATACAAAGCTAGAAGGCGAGCTTACATTATTTAATTATCTCGCTCAACAAGCCGGTGGTATCACAGACGCACAGTTCGAGGAGGATGCTAGTTTTAGCAACCGTGAGCGCAACTGGTTTAAAGTAGACTGGAAAGTATATTCTTTACGTGTAGAACACGCATTCTCTACTAAAACAAATGCTAGTATTCATTTCTTCGGCTTAGATGCAAGCAGAAGTGCAGTAGGTTTTAGACAGAATAGAGTGAGCCAGCCAGACGATTTAGGGGCTCGTGAGCTACTAGTAGATGAATTTAATAATTGGGGCGTAGAAGCTCGCATACTAAAAAGGTATGCCTTAGGAAGTAAAACCGCAGCTTTACTTCTAGGCAGTAAATACTATCACGCTAATAACAGCCAATTACAAGGAGCTGGTAGTGATGGCTTTGGTGCAGACTTCTCATTACAAAATGAAGCTTTTCCTAATTATGAGCGACAGGCAAATTTCAAATTCCCGAACAGAAACTTAGCCGTATTTGGAGAGAATATTTTTACTCTTTCTGATAACCTAACCATTACTCCAGGATTCAGATGGGAATATATTAAGACCGAAAGCGCTGGAGCATTTCAAAATATTGTACTTGATCTTGCGGGTAATCCTTTAGTTAATGAGTCTATAGAAGATAATAGAACCTTTGATCGTAATTTCCTGCTGTTAGGTACAGGTATCACATACAGAATTAATAATGGAGTCGAGTTATATGGTAATATCACTCAAAACTATAGGTCTGTAACTTTTAATGATATACGGGTAGTAAATCCTTCTTTTGTGATTGATGAAAACATTACAGATGAAGACGGTTATACCATAGATATAGGAACTCGAGGAAACGTAGATAATCTTATTTCATATGATGTAAGTCTGTTTGGCTTAAGGTATAATAGTAGGTTAGGAGAGGTACTTTTTCAAGATTCAGATGGAAGTATAAAGAGAAGACGTGGTAATATAGGTGATGCTTTTATTTACGGTTTAGAGACTTTTGCTGATTGGAATCTCAAAAACACATTCTTTAAAGAAACCAAACAATTAAAACTAAATGTGTTTGCTAACCTAGCGTATACAGCGTCAGAATATCTCAATTCGGAAGCGACAAATGTAAAAGGAAATAATGTTGAGTTTCTGCCTGAAATCAACCTTAAGACAGGAGTTAATTTAGGGTATAGAAATTTTGCTACTTCATTACAGTTTACATACTTGTCAAAGCAATTTACAGATGCTACAAACGCAGAGCGAGACATCACAGATAATCAGAGAAGTATAGAAGGAGCGATTCCTGCTTATGGTGTTTTAGATTTTTCTACAAGTTATACGTACAAGAGATGGCGCCTAGAGGCAGGTGTCAATAATCTTTTAGATAATACCTATTTCACACGAAGAGCAACGGGTTATCCAGGACCAGGTATTATTCCTGCAGAACCGCTTACTTTTTACACAACGCTACAATTTAAACTATAAAAAAACCCCGATATACAATTGTATACCAGGGTTCCTCTTTCATAGCAGATTTTAGTTATCTGCAAGCATTGATAAAAACTTATCAAGATTGGGTAGGATAACAATTCGCGTACGACGATTTATCGCTCGGCTTTCATTATCTATATTTTGTACTAATGGCTTATAGCTGCTACGACCAGCGGCAATCATTTTAGCGGGATCTACGTTATACTTTTCTTGTAATTCACGAATTATAGCTGTACTACGTTCTACACTAAGCTCCCAGTTATCTTTTATGTACGCTCCATTTTTTACCGTACGATTATCGGTATGGCCTTCAATCATTACTTCAATTGCAGGTTCTGAGTTTATAACATCAGCTAGCCTCTGTAGTAGGTTGTCTGCAGTGCTATTTACTTTATAACTGCCTGACTTAAAAAGTAACTTGTCTGAAATATTTATCATCACAACCGTCTCATCTATATTAATATCGATGTCTTCGCTAGCTAGATCGTTATCTAAATTTGTCTTTAGATTGTGCGAAATGATAAGATTCATAGTATCTTTTAGCGTGCGTGCATTAGCGAGTTGCGTTTGGTTTACCTTGCTAAGTGCCGCACTCATCTTTGCTTTAGAAGCTTGTGATACTGGGATCCCATCTTTGCTAATCTCATATTTAGTAGCATTTTCTGCAGTTACGGTATTGTTTAAATCCTGTAACGATGCAATCTTAGCATTGTAAGCTTCTACACGATTTTCTATCGCATTATACTTAGCCTCAACCTCTTCTTTAGCTATTTGATTTTTTTGAAGTTGAACCCTCGTGTCATCATACTGACCTTGTAATTCAACATATTTCTTTTTACTTACACAAGACACTAAAAGTGCTGCGGTTACTATTCCTGTTGTTATTAATTTGTAATTCATGTTCTTTACTATTAGGTTATAATTAAAAAAAAATGTCTTTACGCATCATTTTGTAAGTTGTACGGGTAAAAATGGCAATTGGATGTTCCTTAACATTAGTTTAATAAAGTATATGGATTGCAATTCTATCGCTGTGTAAGAAATCCTTTTACTTTTTCCCGTATATTTGCACGCAATTAAATGTTAATCAAGTATCCGTCTTTTTAGGATACGCTTTCGCGAAAGCGTAAGACTACATAAACAATTGCAATGACCGCACACGAAAATAAAATTCTAGGCGAAGGACTTACGTACGACGACGTGCTTTTAGTTCCTGCTTTTTCTGAAGTACTACCTAGAGATGTCAGTATAAAATCAAAATTTACGCGTAACATTACCTTAAACGTACCTATAGTTTCTGCAGCTATGGATACCGTTACAGAGAGTCGTATGGCTATTGCTATAGCTCAAGAAGGTGGTATAGGTGTACTGCACAAGAATATGTCTATTGAGCAACAAGCGCTCAAAGTGCGTAAAGTAAAACGTGCAGAAAGCGGTATGATCATAGATCCTGTCACACTGCCGCTAGATTCTATTGTATTAGATGCAAAACGCGCAATGCGAGAGCACAGTATAGGAGGAATTCCTATAGTAGATGATGCCGGTAAGCTTTTAGGTATTGTTACAAATCGTGATTTACGTTTTGAAAAAAATAATGACAGACCCATTGCAGAGGTCATGACATCAGAAAATCTTGTAACCACTTCTCAGGGAACTTCGCTAGAAGAAGCAGAAGAAATACTACAAGAAAGTAAGATTGAAAAGTTACCCGTTGTAACTGATGACAATACATTAGTGGGTCTTATTACATTTCGAGATATTACTAAGGTTACTTTAAAGCCACAGGCAAATAAAGACAGTTTTGGACGTTTACGCGTAGCTGCTGCGATAGGAGTGACCGGAGACGCTGTAGAGCGTGCCGGAGCGTTAGTAGATGCTGGCGTAGATGCCATTGTGATAGACACAGCTCACGGACATACAAAAGGTGTGGTAACGGTATTAAAAGAAGTTAAGAAAAAATACCCACAACTGGACTGTGTTGTAGGAAACATAGCGACCGGAGAAGCTGCAAAATATTTAGTAGAAGCAGGTGCAGACGCTGTCAAAGTAGGAATAGGTCCAGGATCTATTTGCACAACTCGTGTAGTCGCTGGAGTAGGATTTCCTCAGTTCTCAGCAGTCTTAGAATGTGCAGCCGCTATAAAAGGTAGCGGTGTTCCTGTCATTGCAGATGGTGGTATACGGTATACTGGCGATATTCCTAAAGCCATTGCTGCTGGAGCAGACTGTGTGATGCTAGGATCATTACTTGCAGGAACTAAAGAATCACCAGGAGAAACCATTATTTATGAAGGACGTAAGTTCAAATCGTATAGAGGTATGGGTAGTGTAGAGGCGATGAAACAAGGCTCGAAAGACAGATACTTCCAAGATGTAGAGGATGATATAAAGAAATTAGTTCCAGAAGGTATCGTAGGTCGTGTTCCTTATAAAGGAGAGCTTAATGAGAGTATACATCAGTTTGTAGGAGGCTTACGCGCAGGTATGGGATATTGTGGGTCTAAAGATGTTCCTACGCTAAAAGAGACAGGTCGTTTTGTAAAAATTACTGCAAGTGGTATAAATGAAAGCCACCCTCACGATGTAACAATTACTAAAGAATCACCTAATTACTCAAGGTAAGTAACACGGTTAGACTACATAGAACTAAAACGGGAGCTCAATGAGCTCCCGTTTTAGTTCTATGTAAGATGTGAGTCTTAATTACAAATTAGGGCATAGGTATCATCATCATCTTTTACCCAACCATTAGGAATCTCGTTTAATTGCGCTTCACTAACCTGAATACATAATGCAGGATTTCCTACTGTATTTAATACGGAGAGTGCGCCATTATTAGAAACATCTATGTTAAGTACTTTATTAGACTCAAATTCTAATTGCTCTAAGCTAGGATTTGCCGATACGTTTATAGTACTAACGGTATTTAAATCAAATGTCAGTTTTTCAAGGATAGGTAAGTTAGACACGTCTAATTGTGTTATTGCGTTCTCATCAAGAAAAATAAATTTCAGTTTCGGGTTACCAGAAAAATTAATATCAGATACCGCATTTCTTCTTAAATTTAAAGTCTCTAGGTTGGGCATTTTTTCAATACCACTAACGTTACTGATGGCAGATTCTTCTGCAATTAGATTAATGACATTTGCAAGGTTTGCTGTAACGACAGATCCATCCACCACATCATCAGCACCAGCATTTACTATTGCTTGTTCAAAATTTATATCTGAAATAGTCGTGCGAGGTCTATTATCAGATTCTTCTACGCCTCCATCATCATCACCAGATGAAGAGTCATCTGAACTATCACAGGTGATAAAGGATAAAGAAAGAGTACAGATGGTAATAAAAAAATATTTTTTCATAGTTCAGAATATATTAATTGGGAATATAGCAATTCTTATATAAATAGAAATTAACCTTAACGCTTAATTGTGATTGTTTCACTTATAGTACTGAGGGTAATCGCCACGTCTAGTTCTAAGAATTCAACGTATATATTGTTAATATATTTCTGACAATGTACCTGAAATCTAAAATTATTGAATTCTTATGGTTTTTAAGTAATCTTCTCTGATATCATAAAAATAGTATACTACAACGATTTCGGGAAATGGAATGCATCGAGTTTACCACATTTATTTTTGTTACTAGTTAAAAATCAAATAACTTTAAGCGTACAAACTATATTATTATGAAAAAAGTAAAATTTATATTTCCGTTACTTCTCGCAGGTGCTCTTATTTTTTCGTGTTCAGACTCATCGTCTGATGACGGTAATGATCCTGATCCAGATGAAGGAACAGAAGAACCTGTAGATCCTGTAGATCCCGATCCAGATGGCACAGAAGAAGATCTTCCTTTTGATATTTCCGGAATAGGTGGTTTTCAACCTACTGATGACGATGTAGCGGGTTGGGAGCTTATTTATGAAGATGAATTTGATGACAATCTAAACGATTGGAAAGTTTGGGAAGGTGGAGCCTTTAATAATGAGCTCCAGTTGTACCAAGGAGAAAATCTTACCGTCGCAGCAAGTCATTTATTTATAAATGAAAAAAGAGAAACAGTAACCGGTGTTGTTAATCCATTTGACCCAACTGTAAAGCAGTTTGATTTTACGAGTGGTCGTATAGAGAGTAAGGCAAAATATAGTCCTGGCAATACAGACGGCGCTACAAAATTAAGAATTTCAGCACGTATTCTTTTGCCCGATAGTGATGGATTATGGCCTGCATTTTGGTCATACAGTGACCCGTGGCCTACAAATGGAGAAATAGATATTATGGAATATAGAGGCAACAATACAATGTCATATTCAACTAACTATTTCTATGGAACATCTCCCGGAACCATTTTAACAAATCCAGGCCAAACAACCTTTGACTATGAGTCTGAATCAGATCTTTCTAAGAGTTTTCACGTTTTTGAACTTGTATGGTCAGAAACGAGTCTAGAAATGATGCTTGACGGAGAGATAATAAATACATACGATGCTAATGATTGGCAGTATATAGATCAATTGTATAACAAATTTGAAAACGTTGTCCTGAATATG
>Ga0115565_10003374_pt1 | contig 11403 bp, 10 predicted proteins | sample COGITO_mtgs_1105_FD_87199 | JGI IMG/M metagenome (GOLD analysis project Ga0115565, IMG submission 87199) | Pelagic marine microbial communities from North Sea - COGITO_mtgs_110530 | ecosystem: Environmental > Aquatic > Marine > Epipelagic | place: Germany:Helgoland, sampling site Kabeltonne... | reverse complement strand
CTATTAGAAAAGTATGAAGCTATTATGTATTCCATGTTCTCATCCACCAGTATAAGATTTTCTGTTTCTTGAACAGCATTTATAATGTTGGAATCTTTGTACATATTTCCCTTATATACTTGACAATTGACCAAATCTGTTAAATAAAACCCTTCATGAATAAACTTATATTGGTTCTTTAAAGCATAAGTTCTACTAATAATTGCATGTACCTTATAAAAATCTTTGCTTTTTCCTTCACCAACTTCAGATTCTAAAACACCTACAATATATTTTTCAAAATCTACAACATTTACAAGCGTTAAAGATTTTTTGTTAGGAAAAATCAACAAATCGTCGTAATAAAAACGACTTTTCAACGAAGGATTTATACTACTTACAGAGAAAACACCAGTGTCACTCTCAATATTAGACAGTTTTAAAGTGTCAAAATTTCCTATGAACTTACCATCAATATTAAGAGATAATTTACCACTACTATACTGTATATTAATATCTGTTTTACTAGAAATTTTATTTTTTAAGGTTTTATTTGAAGATTTTAAACAGTAAGTGGATTCACTTACTTTAAAGGCGAATTTCTTTACTTGAACATTTCTTAAAATTCCAATTTTAAAATCTATTGAAAATGCCCCAAAAGGAACTGAAATAAGAGCAAAAAATACTATTAGATTCTTCATTCAAAAATTAATAAAACAAAACTAAAAGAATATGGATTATTATTTTTGAAAACTTTCTATAGTTTTGAACATATCTGTTGCAATATTTTTAGATACATTTTCCCCTTGACATTTAGCAATTAATAATTGATAGGATTCTTTCATTTTATTTAAAGCCAAATCATCGTTAAGAATATTTAATTCTTTAGTTAATTTAAAAACACTTAAATTATTCTGAATCAACTCTTTAACAATTTCTTTATCCATTATTAAGTTCACCAATGATATGTACTTTATCTTCACCAAAGATTTAGCAATTATATAAGACAACCAGCTGGTTTTATAACAAACTATTTGAGGAACATTAAAAAAAGCTGTTTCTAAAGTCGCTGTTCCGGATGTAACCAATGCTCTACTAGAATTATTTAAAATGTTGTAGGTATCCATATATATTACCTTGGCACTAGAATTGGAAGTAATCTTTCCATATAAGTCTTTGAAATTTTTCATTCCAGCTATCACAATATTAAATTCTTTGGAATAAGTAGAAACAGCACGAAGCATTACAGGGAGTTTTTTCTCTATTTCCTGCTTCCTACTTCCAGGAATTAACGAAATAATGGGTTTTCCAACCTCTAACCCATGTTTTACTATAAATTTTGACTTAGATACCGACGCCTTATTCTTAAAATTTAATATGTGTTCTAAAAGTGGATGTCCCATATAATTAGACTCCACACCATGCTTTTTTAAAAACTCCTTCTCAAATGGAAGTATAACATACAATTTATCTACATATTTCTTAATGGCCTTAACTCTATTTTCTTTCCATGCCCATACCTGAGGAGCTATGTAGTACAAGACAGGAAAGGAATACTGGTAAAAGTATTTCGCTATTCTCATATTAAAACCCGGAAAGTCTATTAAAATAAGTGCATCTGGACTGAATTCTTTAATATCTTTTTTGCAAAAAGTAATATTTTTTAAAATGGTTCCAAGATTTCTAATCACTTCCAAAAATCCCATGTAATTATGGTCTTTGTAATGCTTTATTAAATCCACACCTTGTTCTTGCATTAAATCACCACCCCAAGCTCTTATATCTGCCTTGGAATCTTTTAGTTTAAGCTCTCTTACTAAATTAGAACCGTATAAATCCCCAGAAGCTTCCCCAGCAATGATGTAGTACTTCATAAATTAATAAATGAATAGAACTGAAACAGCAGCAAGTAACAAGGTAATAAATACCAACCCCTTTGAAAAACGATCCAATTTATTTAAAAAGAAAGAAAAATAAAATGCCAACATATTGGCCAGCAAACAAAACATTACAGTACTCTGTCTAGTATCCTGGTATATTAACTTTAAATCATCCACTTGAATTAAATCATGGTTTTGTGTAAATATTTGCCAAAAAGTAGAAAAAGACATATTTCCGCCCTGAGCAAGAAATCCAATAAAAAAACCCAATAACGGAAGAGTTAATCCAGCAATAATACCATATTTAGTTTGATTGATCTTATTTTTCCAATTAGCCATTATAATTTCCATTTTTTAAGTTCTTCAACAGAATCATGACACGTTAAGTCATACTGCGTAGGAACTATAGTTACATAATTGTTCTCTAAATAATTAATATCTGTGTCTGGAGCTGGTTCCTTTGATCCAAAGGAACCAGTTAGCCAGTAATAATCTTTTCCTAGTGGATCTTTTCTATGGTCGAAAGTATCGTCCCAAAATGCTTTACCTTGTCTACAAACTTTAATTCCTTTTATTTTATCTTCTTTGACATTGGGAATATTCACATTTAAGCAAGTTCCCAACTTTAAACCCTCATTGATTACCTTTTTGGAAATTAAACGAACTACTTTCATAGAATAATCAAAATCTGCATCTTCACTGTAGTCTGTTAATGAGTAGCCAACACTAGGAATACCAGCCAAGGCCCCTTCTACTGCTGCAGACATTGTTCCAGAGTACAAAATATTGGTACTTACATTAGAACCATGGTTAATTCCCGACAAAATCAAATCTGGTTTTTCCCCTTTTAATAGAAACAAACCCATTTTTACACAGTCTACTGGAGTTCCTGTACAAGAGTAGGCATTTAAAGAACTAAAAAAATCTAATTTAAAACATCTTATAGGTTTATTTACCGAAATAGCATGGCCCATTCCCGATTGTGGTCTATCTGGTGCAACCAATATAATTCTCCCTAAATCTTTTACAGAGTCTACAAGAGACTTTATACCCTTAGATTGGTATCCATCGTCGTTGGTAATTAAAATTAATGGTTTAGACATTGAGCTAAGTTAAGGATAATTAAATTTTTGGCATTAACTTTGAAGTATGTTTGTAAAAAATATATAATGATTAAAAAACTATCTATAATATGCTCTTCTTTTTTGATGTTAAATTCCTACAGTCCTAAAGCTCAAAATTTAGCCAATTATATTTCGCAAAGTTCTGAAATTAATAATATTACCATTCATAACGTGGGAGCGCATATTGAAAGAATAGGAAATGCTTCTATTAAATTAGGATCTAATCATTTAGTTATTACCAATCTATCCCCAAGCTTAATCAACGAATCTATTCAGTTTGTAATGAACTCCAAAAATATCATAGTTAATTCTGTTTCAAAAAAAATGAACTTTCTAAATAGAGAATCTATGGGAAATAAAGAATTAGATTTCTTAAAAGACAGCTTAAGTCATATTAAAGAGCAAAAAAGAATCAAAGAAGTCAATCTTGCAGTTTTTCTTGAAGAAAAAGATTTATTTAATGAAAATAAGTCTGTTTTAAAAACCACAAGAGAATTTATAGTGGATGATTTAATGGATTTGTCTGAGTATTTCAAAAAAAGTATTTATAGAATTCAATCGGATATTTCTATCACTAAAAAAGAAATAGACTCCTTATCTTTTATTGAAGAAAAACTAAAAAAACAAATAAATTCTACAATTAAAACTACTAAAAACCAGTCTGCAAATATAATTGTTCAATTAACCTGTACCAAACCTGGAAATTATTCCTATGGGCTAAGCTATAATTCTAATAAAGCTGGATGGGCACCTAGCTACGAAATAAGATCTAAAGGAATTAATTCTCCCATAAACTTAACCTATAAAGCAAAAATATTTCAAAATACCAATGAGATTTGGTCCAATGTCGAACTTTCTCTTTCAACTGGAAAATTAAATAAATCCAACAAAGCTCCATCTTTTCAAACCCAATATATCAATACCTATAACATCAACAATAAAAGAGTTAAAACGATTGTAAACAAAAGCTATTCAGCCAATACCATAATGGATAGTGAAGATGAAATACAAGAGTCCATTTCTTCCTCTGAATTTACTAATATTGACTACAGCGGAACTCAAATAATTTATAATATAGCGCTTCCCTATTCAATTCCATCTCAAACAGAACCAGTTTTTATAGAAATTCAAAAATTTAGTTTAGAGGCCAATTACGATTATTATTGCTATCCAAAGTTAGACAAAGATGTTTTCTTAATGTGTCACTTTGAATCACTTGGAAATAAAAATTTACTTCCTGGAAATGGTCAAGTTTATTTTGAAGGCAAATCTGTAGGAAAAACCTTTTTAGACCCCTACTCAACTAAAAAAACCAATGATTTATCTTTGAGTAGAGATGTTTCTATTATTTGTGAGAGAACTTTAGAGAAAAAGTTTAGTTCCGAAACAAAAGTTGGAGACAATATTAAATTTGAGAAAACCTACAAGCTTTCCTTAAAAAACAACAAAGAAAAATCTGTTTCAATTGTACTTATAGATCAAATACCAAAATCCACCAAAAAATCTATTGATATTCAATTAGTTGAAAGCACCGAAGCAATATTTGATAAGAAAAATGGAAAATTGAAATGGAATATTCAATTGAGTCCAAACGAAATTATTGAGAAAAAATTTAGTTTTACAGTTAAACATCCATCTGAAACCAAAGTATCTGGATTTTAAGTCTATTAAACCCCGATTTCTTTCTTACAAGCAGATAGTATGTCCTTTGCGCCTTTTAAGTCCTTAGACTCCGCATAACACCTTAAAACAGGCTCTGTTCCCGATGGTCTTATCATCAACCATTCGTCGTCACTTAAAATAAATTTAAAACCATCTGTTTTGTCTATGCTTTGAACAGTATAATTACCAAAAGACTTAAACTGATCTTTATTGCATTTTTTTACAATGGCATTTTTTACTTTTTCGTCAATATGAAGATCATCTCTCCAATATTTAAACGCACCTACTAACCCATAAACTTCTTCAATAAGCTCCTCTAAAGATTTACCTGATTTAGCCATGTATTCAAATAACACAAGTCCCATCCATATACCATCTCTTTCAGGGATATGTCCCTTGATAGCGATTCCTCCAGATTCTTCTCCCCCAATTAAAACATCTTCTTTTATCATTTGTTGAGCTATATATTTAAAGCCAACTTTTACTGTATCATGCGGCAATCCTAATATTTCTGCCAACCTAACCACCCTTGGTGTTGTAGAAGCAGCTACTACTACCTTTCCCGTTAAATTTTTAGATTTATTCAAATATAGTAGCAGCAACAAAATAATATGGTGTGAATCTACAAACTCACCTTTGGAGTTATATAGGCCTATTCTATCAGCATCTCCATCCGTTGCAAGACCAGCAGCAATATCTCCTTTTTCTTTTATTAAATTAGAAAATTCCGTTAAGTTTTTAGCAATTGGCTCTGGAGCCTGGCCCATAAAAGAAGGATTTTCATCACAATGTAAAAAAGTCATATCGGGAAATAACTTTTTCATTACATTTTGACCAGCACCATACATCGCATCATAAGCAAAATTTAATCCAGAATTTTTAATAGCTTCTAAATCAAAAGAAGACTCTACCCTATCTAAATACATCTGCTCTAAATCAACTATTTCAATATTATTTTTTTCAATCTGCTTATCGATATCAATCTGGTTGAGATAAATTTTATCTTCAGATGGAATCAAACTTTCCACTTCGTTAACTTTTTCAGTTGATAGAGGACCACCAAAATGACCTTTGAGCTTGTATCCATTATAATCTGGTGGATTATGACTAGCAGTAATTACAACTCCTAATGAGGCTTTTAATTCTTTAACTCCTAAAGAAATCATAGGAGTAGAAATAAATGTTTTAGCCATATGCACTTTTATTCCTTTAGAAACAAATACTTTAACAGCTGTTTCTACAAATAATTTCCCACCAAATCTACAATCATGTCCAATAACAATGGATGGTTTCTTAAAGTTTTTCAATGTCCATTCAGCAGTAGCATAGGCAACCCTTGAAACATTTTCAACAGTGAAGTCTTTTGCAATTATTGCTCTCCAACCATCCGTACCAAATTTTATTTCTGACATTACTTTCTTTTAACCACAAAAGTAAAAAAACAAATAACTTCTATATTATATTTCTAAAATTGAAAAATGTTTTTTTTTATAAATCTGTATTTCAGTAATTAAAGACTTATATATTTGCTTATAAATTATTTCCTATGAAGATTATTATTGCTGGAGCAGGTGACCTAGGATCACATCTTGCTAAATTGTTGTCTTCAGAATCTCACGATATATACCTTCTAGACCTAAACGAAGAAAGGTTAAATACTATTTCTTCTCAAATAGATGTTTTTACAATTGCTGGTGATGCGAAATCAGTTGAGATAATGGAACAAAAACTAATAAGCTCTTGCGATTTGTTAATTGCAGTTACCTCTAGTGAAGAAACCAATATGCTAATATGTATTTTAGGAAAAAAACTAGGAGCAAAACGTACCATTGCAAGAATTAACGATGTAAATATAATTAAAGAAAACAAAGAGCATTTTTACAATGAACTTGGGATAGACACTCTAATTTCTCCTACCTATCTTGCAACTCTTGAAATTCAAAGATTGGTAAACCAATCTGCTTTTACGGATGATATAGAATTTGACAATGGAAAGCTTACTGTTTTTGGAATATCATTATCAGAAAATTCTAGTCTTATTAATAAAACAGTACGAGAAAGTGCAGATTTAAATCCAAATTTAAGTTTTAAACCATTAGCACTTCATAGAGATGATCTTACTCTTATTGTAAATGGTGAAACAGTTTTAAAAGAAAATGACATTGTATACTTTATATCTTTAAAAGATTCCATTCCTAATATTATTAAACTTTGTGGTAAAAACAATTTTAAAATTAAGGATGTAATGATTATTGGTGGTAGTAGAATTGGTATTAACACCGCCGAACTTTTAGAAAATGATTTCAGAGTAACTCTTGTAGAAAAAGACAAAGTCACATGTCAACAAATGGCAAATACTCTTAAAAAAACCTTGATTATCAACATTGATGGACACGATGTTAAAATGCTTGAAGAAGAAGGATTAACAGAAATCGATGCACTTATTTCAGTAACTGCCGATTCAGAAATGAATATAATGACTTCCCTAGTTGGTAAAAGTCATGGAATTAAAAAAACAATAGCTAGAATTGAAAACTTTGATTACATCAATCTCTCTCAATCTATAGGAATAGATACTTTGATAAATAAAAAAATTATAGCAGCAGATAATATATTTAAATTTGTAAGAAAAGGAAATGTTTCTCTAGTAGCAAACCTTCATGGAACAGATGCTGAGATTATAGAGTTTGTAGTAAAAGACGGTTCTAAAATTACCAAAAGTCCAATTAATAAATTGAATTTTCCTAACTCTTCAAAAATAGCTGGTGTTATTAGAAATGGCATTCCAATAATTCCTTTCGGGGATTTTCATTTGAAAGAAAACGACAAAACCATAGTATTTTCACTAACTGAATCTATTCAAAAAATTGAAAAATTCTTCCAATAAAAGCACAGGATTATTCAATAAATCTGTAATAATTTATGTTATAGGTACTCTTACCTTGCTCAATGGTTTTCTAATGTTAAGTTGTATCCCATTTTCATTAGTTTATGACTTTAATCAAGAGTTGCATTGGGATTTTTTATTGTGTGGAGCAATTACCATTTTTTCTGGTTTCCTTATGAGATTGCTAACAAAAAAACATAAAAGTTCTGAAATCAAAAAGCGAGACGGATACCTAATTGTAGTTGGAGGTTGGCTATTTATGACTCTTTTTGGTTGTCTTCCATATTTAATATCAGGAAGTATTCCAGATTTGACCAATGCTTTTTTTGAAACAATGTCTGGTTTTACCACCACAGGCTCCACCATATTAGACGATATAGAATCTTTACCAAAAAGCATTCTTTTTTGGAGAAGTATGACCCAGTGGATTGGAGGAATGGGAATAATTGTTTTAACCATTGCTATTTTACCACTTTTAGGGATTGGAGGTATGGAATTATTTATTGCTGAAGCTCCCGGTCCTACCAAAGATAAAATCCATCCTAGAATCAAGGAAACAGCCAAAAGACTTTGGATTATTTATTTTGGGTTAACAATGTTAGAAACTATTATTTTAATGGTCATTGGATTAGATTTTTTTGATGCTGTGAATCATTCATTAACTACTACTTCAACTGGTGGTTTTTCTACCAAACAAGCTTCTATTGCAGCTTTTCAAAATCCATGGGTAGAAGCTGTTATTGTAATATTTATGCTTTTGGCAGGAACGAACTTTACTTTAATTTATTTTGGATTAAAAATGAGATTTAATAAAATTCTTAAAAATGACGAATTTAAATGGTACGTAACTTCCATTTTTCTTGTTGTAATTACCCTCACCATCTACCATTCTTTTTCCAATGAAATTACCTTACTAAAATCCTTTAGAGAAATATGCTTTCAAGTAGTTTCCATAATTACTACTACTGGTTACTCAACTGCCGATTATACCATATGGGGTTCTTTTATGTCATTTATTTTCTTTTTGTTTCTATTCTCAGGAGCTTCTGCAGGAAGTACAAGTGGGGGAATAAAAATTGTAAGAATCATTTTACTAATTAAAAATGGATTACTTGAGTTTAAAAGAAGATTACATCCAAAAGCAGTGATTCCAGTAATTCTAAATGGTTCTTCCATATCTAATCAAGTAACTTATAACCTTCTTGCATTTATCTTTTTATACCTGTTTGTTTTTGCAATAGGCTCTATTTTTCTTGCTGCTTTAGGAATAGATATTATTACCTCTATCAGTGCTGTTGCTTCTGCCGTTGGAAATGTTGGTCCAGGAATTGGTAAAGTTAGTCCCTCCTTTTCTTTCAATGATATTCCCAATATTGGAAAATGGATTTTGTCTTTATTAATGTTAATGGGAAGATTAGAATTATTTACAGTTTGTCTATTATTTACCCCTTATTTTTGGAAAAGAATTTAAATGGAATTAAAATTAAAATACGAAACTCCCATAGAATGGGCACAACAAGCAGTAACTGATATAGATTCGTTTCTACAAGATCATGCAGATGCAGAGAGAAAAGTAGCAAATATGTGTTTGTCTCTAATCGCAAAATATCCAAATAGAACTGAGATTATAGATGAATTAATTCAAATATCTGTTGAAGAATTGTTACATTTTAAACAGGTTTATGAACTAATAAGATATAGAGGAAATGAACTAAATGGAGTTTTTCAAAAAGATCCTTATATGAAAGGGATTATGCCAATTATTCGTTCGGGATCTGATGAACTTTTCATGGATAGATTGATAATTGCATCCGTAGCAGAGTTAAGAGGTTCTGAAAGGTTTAAGCTTATAGGAGAAGTTGTAGAAGATCCTAAAATTGCAAAGTTTTACACCAACCTTCATATTCAAGAGTTATTACATATAGATTCTTTTATTAAAATGGCCAAATGTTATTTTGACCATGATGTAGTAGACCAGCGTACAGAAGAAATTTTAGCCAAAGAAGCTGAAGTTTCCAAAAATCTTCCGTGGCGATCAGCAATTCATTAAGTAGATTTGATATTTTGTAGTTTTTAATTAAATTTATAGTAATGGATATTTCATTTGCTAACATCAGTAAACTCAACAATCTAAAACCTAAAAAAGGAAGGCTTTTATTGGCTGAACCTTTTATGAACGACGACCACTTTTCAAGATCTGTTATTTATATGTGTGAACATGATAAAACTGGATCTTACGGCTTTATATTAAATAACAAGCTAAATATTAAATTAGACGAAATAATCCCTGAGATAGAAATACCCAATATAAATGTCTATTATGGTGGACCTGTTCATTCTAGTAATCTATTTTTTTTACATCAATTAGGTGATATTATTGATAGTTCTATCAAAATAAGTGATAATATTTGGACATCAGGAGACTTTAATCAAATTATAGAGTTTATGAATATGGGTGTTTTAGATATTAGCAAGGTTAAATTCTTTCTTGGTTATGCGGGTTGGACCAACAACCAACTAGCAACAGAATTTGACTCCAACTCATGGATTGCGATTGACTTGCAGAAAGAAAATATATTTTCTAAAAATGAAGATCTTTGGAAAGAAGTATTATTAAATAGAGGAGGAAAATTAAAAGCTATTGCCAATTTCCCGGTTAATCCTACTGATAACTAGATAAATTTTGATTTAATTTTTCTATAATTTTCTTAGAAATTGAATTGTAAAATCTCTTTTTCTTGTAGCCTCCTACCCATCTTATTCCACAAATAACATTGGATAATAATATTTCTCTTGACTTTTCTAAATCTTCTTTATAGACATTAGACTCTAATACTTTAATCCCCAAATCTCCAGCTGCTCTAATAACTTCTGTTCTCATTACACCATGAATACAACCACTATTTAGTGGAGGAGTTAACAAGACTTCATCTTTAAATAAAAATATATTTGAATTTGAAGATTCAATAATTTCACTTTTTTCATTAACAATAAATAAATCGTCTAAGTTATTTTCTGATGCCGTTAAAGCTGCAAGAACATAAAGCAGTGAATTGGATGTTTTAAAAAAAGAAAGTTGGTTAACAGTCTTTGAATAATCATTGTAAATATCTACTAAATAGCCATTTTTGTTAAGTTCATAAATGTTATGTTCTAAATCAGTAGCTTCAATAATAAAACTCATTTGATTGCTCTCAGGCTTGTATGTTCCTAATCCTCCTCTAAAAATATAAACCTTAACCTTACCCCCATGCTTAATGTTTTTATAAAGTAAAAGTTCGTTTATATACCTTTCTAAAGAGTTTAGATTAAAGGAATAATTTTGTTTGATTTTTAAAACCTCGAGTCCACTAGAAATTCTATTGAAATGGGCATCTAAAAAAATACTCTTACCATTAACAACCCTTATAGTTTCAAATAATCCGTCGCCAAAATTAAAACCTCTTTTAAGTTGATTAAAGCTAATCGAATCCCCATCTTTTATTTGTCCGTTTAAATTAATTGGGTTAAGCATTTTTTCTAAAAGTTTTGAAAATAATAAATTATCTTTTGAAAAAAGAGCATTAGATTATTATAATCGTAAGCATTAATAAAAATAATTCCAAAAATAGAACCGCTAATATGTGCGTCATGTGCAATATTGGAATATTGTTTTTTGCTAAGGTAATGTTCTGCAAAAAGATACAAAATTCCAAAAATAAATCCTGGGAGAAATAAACCTGGAATTAATATCAAACCAAGCTCTCTAAGAGGATAAATTACTATATAAGCAAATACAATGGCTGAAACTGCTCCTGATGCACCTAAACTGCTGTAATTTGGATTATTTTTATGCTTGAAAATGGAAGGAAGAGTTGCAAAAACAATTCCG
>Ga0115565_10003373_pt1 | contig 11403 bp, 5 predicted proteins | sample COGITO_mtgs_1105_FD_87199 | JGI IMG/M metagenome (GOLD analysis project Ga0115565, IMG submission 87199) | Pelagic marine microbial communities from North Sea - COGITO_mtgs_110530 | ecosystem: Environmental > Aquatic > Marine > Epipelagic | place: Germany:Helgoland, sampling site Kabeltonne... | reverse complement strand
TCAGAAGTGAAACGTATTAGCGGCGATGGTAGTGTGGGGTTTCCCCATGTGAGAGTAGCACACCGTCAGGCTCCCAATTAAAACAACCCGCATAGCACACGCTAGCGGGTTTTTTTATGCCTGTAATACGTTCAATTCTAATCTATCAGTAATCAATTCGCCCGCCATGACTTTTTGGTCGTCGAGCATGAACTGCTTAGCTAAATAATGGGGAGAAAACGACTCATTAGTCTTATCGATTATTTGACTAAGTTTTCTACCACAATATGTCCCAAAAAAATAGTGTTCGCATGTACAAATCTACTTTGAGTGTCTTTTATCTAAAAAAGAGTATTAGGTAATAAATCGAACATAGTTATAATTTGGGATCTAGGAATAGTTAGCCACGCTGTATTAAGTGTATGATAATTCATAGATATTTAGATGGTGGTAAGGGTGATGGCGATCATTAAACGATATGCTGCGCCGATTTTGTGTTAATCACAACCGAATATTTACTACCCGATTTGTAAAAGGTTTGTTAACGTTAAACCTGTGTATTGAAGGCAATTGGATATCGTAAGCATAAATTACCCTGCTGTATTAAAACCAAATTTTAAGGAAATCGTGAAGTGGACATCAAAAAGCTGATTATTATACCTATCGCAATTACATTGTTGAATTGTAGTCTGTTTGCTAACGCGCATTCATCACACAAGGCAGAAATGCATTCACAACAACATGTGAACACGCTATCCAGCAAAGATGATGCGCACATTATAGGCTTACAGTTATATAGCTTACGAAAGCAGATGGAGAATAATGTAGAGCAAGCGCTAGCGCGAGTTCGATCATGGGGAATAACAGATGTCGAGGGTGGCGGCGCTTTGTACGGTCATAATATTTCTGAATTTCGACAGATGCTAGACAGTCACAATATCGATATCGTCAGTGTGGACACTTCTCTTGAAGAAATAAGAGACAACCCTATCGGCGCTGCTTACAAAGCTAAATATTACGGCGCACATTACGCCACTATCTATTGGATCCCGCACGATAGTGCAGCTGGGTTTGGTATTGACGACGCCAAAAAAGCAGTAGATATCTTTAACAAAGGTGGAGCTGTGTTAGCAGAGCATGGCATCACTTTACAATATCACCCACATGGTTATGAATTTTTACCTTATCAAAATGGCACAATTCTAGATTACATCATACAAAACACCACTAATGCAGAGTTTCAAATGGATGTTTTTTGGATAAAGCAGGGGGGGGCAGACCCTGTTAAGATTTTACAAAAGTACCCGGGCAGATTTAAATCACTGCATCTAAAGGATAGATTAAGTGGCAATCCAATCTCCAGCAACGGCGGCACCGATGTGGAAAAGACCAACGTAATTCTTGGTACGGGGGATGTCGGTATAGCAAGTGTGATTGAGGAGGCCAAAAAGCAAGGAATAAAATACTTTTTTATCGAAGATGAGTCTTCTAGAGTATTACAACAAGTGCCCCAAAGCATTAAATACGTAAAGCCCTTGATAGCACAATAATTGTTACTAATTAGCTACCATGTAACGCCAATATTGCGTCAGTGCTTAATCAATATTAGCAGTGCTAATTACTTGCTGTTGCTACCGTGGATTTCCAATGTCCAATGTCCAATGTCCAATGTCCATGTTCGATTTGGATAAGTTTACGTCCACTGCAGTTAGCGGTAGCATTGTGATTGTGTATAATCGCAGGAGTTCAACGCGGCACCTTTTTGTTTGTAAAAAAGAAGCCAAAACATAAAAACAGACTGTAGTACTGACTAAGCTGCGCAAAGTGTCCACAAACAAATCGTGTGGGTCAAGCTTCTGCTGTTTGCTGTCTTTGCAGTCACCACCAAAAAGGTACAATTGAGTGCAGGTACAAGGCAATATTTCTAAAATGAACGTCTCGGTTAATGAAAAGAATGAGGTTAAATATCAGCTAAATTTTTCTGGAACAAACGTAGTGATGAACGAGCTCATTGGAAAGACTATTCAAATGACGTTTGCCAACCAAATAAACTGCGTACATTGCAATCGTGTGACAAAAAAAAGTTTTGGTCAAGGCTATTGCTTTCCTTGCCTGCAAAGATTAGCACAATGCGACACCTGCATCATCAAGCCTGAATTATGTCATTTTCATTTAGGGACCTGCAGGGAGCCAGAGTGGGGAGAATCAAATTGTTTTAAAAACCATATTGTGTATCTATCCAACACTGGTGCGGTAAAAGTCGGGATCACGCGGTTTGCAGAATCGACAGTCTCTTCGAGATGGATTGACCAAGGCGCCACTCAAGCTATTGCTATTCTGAGAGTCCAAAATCGACTCGTTAGCGGTCTGGTTGAAAAAGCCATTGGTGAACATATAGGGGATAAAACTAACTGGCGAACAATGCTCAAGGGCAATTCAGAAGCAAAGGATTTAGTAGCTGAAAAGCAACGAGTGTTGTCATTAGCAAAGTCAAAGTTGGATGAGATCGTTGCACAGCATGGTTTGCAAGCTATCGACTACATCGATACACCAGCAGTTGAGATTAACTACCCAGTGACTCAATATCCAGTCAAAATAAAGTCTATTAATTTGGACAAAGAACAAATCTTCTCAGGCACGTTATTGGGCGTCAAGGGACAATATTTATTGTTGGACGGTGACCGTGTTATTAATATGCGTAAATACAGTGGCTATGATTTGAGTTTAGAGTACTGAGCCTAAGCCTAAGCCTATGAAAAATTTGTAATTACTGATCAATAGGACCGTATTTTCTGGTCAAGGTCCTAATTGCAAGGTACAGTTGTCAAGCATACAAGGAGGTAAGCCAAATCAGGTTGTTAACGTGGCTAGTACAGAACACTATTAATAACGCTAAAAAATAGAGGTAAAAGGTGCGTAGATGTTAAAAACCTTGATTGCGTTTGTTCGAAGTGGCTTCAAAATGGACGCTATCGATGAAAATTCTATTGATTCTTTTCGGATTAATAAATTCAAGCAGGTCATACTCGTCACCTGTGTCTGTTTAATAATAATTACTAGTCATTTTATCTACCTAGAAAAGTATGAGACGGTTGTTGTTCTTGGACTGATGTTTATTGTGACTGCGGTTTGTCTCTTTTGGGCAATGTACAGCAGTGTTAAAGTCGCCAGTAGCTTTTTTTTGACGCTGTTGACGAGCGCTTGCTGCTATTTTATGTGGCGGTTTGATGGCCTTTCAGATGAAGCCCTTATCGCTTTTCCTGGGCTGCTGATATTCGCGGCAGTAATTACTAACTTTCGATTTGCAGTGTTTTTGCTGCTTATTATGATCGCAAACGTGTTTGCAATTGGCTATGTAAATCAGTACGGCATTTATACCAACATACCATTAGCGTCGAGCGTCAATAATGCGTTCGTCATCTCAGCTATTCTTGTGCTGATTACGTTCACAGTAAGTTTTTTAGCGAGTGAATTGCAGCAATTACTGATTAAGTTAAACAAAGAAAATCTTAGAGTAAAAAAGTCTCAAAAAGAAATAGAACGACTACTTAACCACGATGTGCTGACGGGTCTACCAAATCGAGTGCTAGCGGAAGAGTTTTTTGGCCAGCATGTTAAGCATAATAGCCAAACAAAACGCAAAACAGCTTTAGTGTTTATTGATGTAGATGACTTCAAATCTGTTAATGATACCTTAGGCCATTCAATGGGTGATCAGTATCTTAAGGCGCTCAGCAGCAAACTTCGGCTTGAGTTGAGGGGAGCTGATAGTTTGTGCCGTGTGGCGGGCGACGAATTTGTTATAATTGCAGAACATAGCGAACACGGTTTTCAAGAAAGCACATTAGCACTGCGCATACTTGATAGCCTCAAACAACCTATCTGCCTAAGTGGGGTGCCGCAAGATACGCCACGGTCATTGGCATCCCCTAATCCATCTGTGGTTAGCGATCACCAAATCGTGTTAAGCGCGTCTATAGGGATTGCCATATATCCGGATGACGGTGAAGACTTTGAGACGCTTTGCAACAATGCTGATTTGGCCATGTATAAAGCTAAAAATGCTGGTCGCAATAATTATTCGTACTTTAATGCTGATATGTCGAAAGATAACTCTAGACAACTTGCAATTGCGCAAGCTTTAAGAGTAGCCATAGAAAATAATGAATTAACCGTACATTATCAAGGCAAGCACAGTCTCAGTACTACAGCAGTGGTTGGCGCCGAGGCATTGCTGCGTTGGAATAGTGAAAAGTTGGGTAAGGTCTCGCCAGTCGATTTTATACCCGTCGCGGAACGTTCCGGTAGTATTATTGAGATAGGAGAATGGGTACTTAACGAGGCCGTCAAAACGTGCAAAGAATGGCATTTGCTGGGACATACGAATATGTCGATATCAGTTAATGTCTCTTCGATTCAACTGAAACGAGGCAACTTTGAAAACATCGTGTTAAGCGCGCTTGAGAAATATGATTTGGCGGGTAAGTTTTTGGTGCTTGAATTGACGGAGTCGATTCTTGTTGACATGCACGAGGCGTTATCCACTACGATAAGAAGTATCAAAAACGCTGGGGTGCGTCTCGCCATTGATGATTTTGGAACCGGTTATTCTAATTTAGGCTACCTTAAAAAATTAGACATTAACATGCTTAAGATTGATCGTAGTTTCATCTCAAAAATCAGTACATCAGAACATGACCTAGCCATCGTGACAGCGATAATAGAAATTTCAAATAGTCTTGGTATCGAGTGCGTAGCAGAGGGTATCGAATCTGCAGATATTGCAGTGAAGTTGCAAGCATTGAAATGTGACTTGGGTCAGGGCTACTTTTGGAATAGACCCATGGACGCTGACAATTTCAAAGTCTTTTTAAAACGTGACTAAGACTGTAAGTAATCAATGTCTAGTAAGGCATCATCGTTGTAGCTTATTTTTCCAATTGAATCGATTGTATCAAAATCAAGTTTTTTAGCCGCTAAATGAAATGACACAGAGTAAGCGCTGAGCGTTGGGTGCGTCGAAATAGCAAACAATTTGAGGCATTGTTTTGCAAATACTGCCTTTTCATTATTTATTCTTGTCACATCGTCACTCGAATACCAATAAAACATTGTGGTTTCATACTTATTTTGTTTGAGACGCTTAATAAAATAACTCCAGAAGTTTGCGGGCGGAATGTCAATACCGGCAACATTCACACGCTCTCTATTGGTTGTATTCAATTCTATTTCTATGTTGTATTGATTAGCCAAATGATTATATTCGTATTGATCTTTGGTCAGCTCTTGCGCATCAAACGTTACACTATACCGCACATGTGTTGGTTCGTAACCATCAACATTCAGTGCGGTATGCGCACTTCTCATACCTACCGAATAAGCCCACAATTTATTGACATTAAACACATACTGATAAAAATTCGCAAAGCGCCCGTGCGCTATTTCAAATTCGGTGAGGCTGTAGTTTTGGCCTATTACGCCGATCATTTGTCGCAAATAATCGGTTGTTTTTGATAATCGATCGCTTGCAGAAATAGGCAGACTGAAGCCTGTCGTTGTTGGACTGCCAAACGTTAAGGCAAACTCTAACGGTGCCCGACTGAATATTCGCGTTTGCTGACCAATCCAGCTGTTTATGTGAACAGAAATTGTTTCGACATTAGGATTGCTAAAGCCGCCTGTGTTAGATAGGTTAAAAATGTCTTGCGGTGCTAGACTGTTGTAACCGTTTGCGCTGTCTGGATTGTGTTCTAACACATATTGAACGATTGCTTTGCCTAACATCAATTGGGTATCAAGGGCGTTAACGGCAGAAATAGTGGCGTCTTTTGATAAATAAGCAGGTTGGCTGTTGGTATCTTTATCGGCAAAAACATGGGGTGGGGTGTCTACTGCTTTTTCAGCCGCGACAAGGCGAGCTTCTAATGAGCTTTTGACGCTTGCAATGCCCTGTGTATACCGGTTTTCGATGTCGGTGAAACTAAAAACATCAATATAATCAAATTCACTGACATAGGTAAATTCGACCGAGCGATTAGCCGCAATTTCGGCGCTTCCATCGACTGTCAAAATAGGCATGTTAGCACCATGTGATATCACCGCTTGCACGCTAATATTAGCGTCTGGCGCACTAGATGTTGGCGCGTTTTCACGTATTTTTTGATCCAGATATGCTTGTACTTTGCTGGCTCTGTTAAACGACAACTGATTATTGTTTGTAGTATCGCCAGTTGCACTAGCTCTGCCTTCGCAAGCCGAAAAACTCAGTGGTATATTGGTCTGAGTTTCGATTCTCATAAGCTTATTAATGGTGAAGCTAGGTGCATCTGGCAATATTGAGTTGCTAGCGTTATTGAGGTCCATTTCGACGTTAGTGTAAGGTACGCCGATGCGAGCATCTGTCCATGTCGCGCTGGGCGTATTTGAGGTTTCAAAATTGAGCAGTAAAGCATGCGCATAAAGGCTGTCAATATCATCGGGATCGTAATCGAGGTTCCAGTTTTGGGTGCGTATCTGCGCCAGTTTGCTGTCAGCATTTAAGTTCATAACAAATGGCGTTTGCAGAATTTCATAGCGCCTGACTTTTTCTACCTTATGCATTAAGTCTGAACTCACCACCTGACCAAAAAAGTTATCCAATGCGGATGCGTGCTCCTCCTGTAATGTACTTTCGTTAACGTCAAAATCGTGCAAGTAAAAGTAGTGAAAAGTCTGCTTGCGATATACTGAGCCATACAGCCATTTTAGAAATGTGATGCGTGCATGAAAGGTGTGCGAGTTGGTAAAATTATAGTCGTCAATGACGTGAATATCGGTTCTGCTGTTTAGATTGTCGTATAGTTTGCTGACAATTGCCTTGGCTTGCTTTTTATTTATGCTGTGCAACACATCCTTTAGCGAAGCATTGCTTGAATAGACATTATTGTCATCGCTCACTGTGCACTCTCCTTGGTCACAAAGTTAAGATCAGGATTAGAATTGGGATAACCATAATAAAGCTGCGACACAACTGAGGCATCAGGAGCCACTAGCTCCAAAAACTCTCCTTTATTATTTAACATCGCGATGTAGTATCTACTGTAAATACTATTCCATGTGCGGCGGGTGCTTTTTGAGCGGCCGATAAAAATTTCATAGCTAGTCTGTGAGGGCAAAATCGTGCGTTGAAAAAAGCTAAATTTGTGACCAAAAGCGTCTCTAATAAAATAGCCGTTGAGGTCGACATCCACGCTTGAATCATTGGTAATTACGACTTTTTCTTTGATTGATAAATTGCTGCTTCTGGCCCCCGAATGATCATTTCCAGGCGCATTAAAGACAGTTTTTAAAGGGTCAATATGCAATGCATTCGACGGTTGAGTCATACTTTTGAGATTGGCAATAAAGCTAACGTGTTGATTTACCTGCAGTCGTTTAAATTGGTCTGGTGCTATTAGCGAGACGGATAGTGTATTTGTACCTTGTTTCAACCAGTCTTTGTTTACATGTGCTCGTAATTGGTTACTTTCGATAACGAATTGCGACAACGGCATCACGTTGCCATTCAGCGTAACACACAAGTACAGTGGTGTTTTATATAGGATATCATTACCATCTTGATAAATAATATGCGAAGGGGAGCTAGGTGAGAGGTCACTTGACTTCATGTTTGAACCAGTAATGTCTGAAACCGCACAGAGCAGTTGCTGATCGATAATACTTTGAATGTCCACCCCAGTTACTTGGATATCAATCAGCATATATTTTCCGTACAAGGGAGTCTGTTCCTGATTGAGCTCTTTTGCATCAACTTCAATGGGGATAGGGCTGTTAATTTTTACGCTTACGGGCGGCAAATTGTGTAGCTGTTGCTTATGCAAGTTGAACGCAGTGATCATTGCCTGATAACTCAGTTTTTTGGCCTCTTCTGTTGCTTTTGCTTTGTTGGCGCTCGTTATATCTGTGCTAGTGTCTACGATGTCTTGCGCCGCGTCGTAGTGATCAATTAACGCTTGTTGCCAAATGCCACTGGGGGAAAAAATATCGTCATATCCGAACCCCGTCTGATACTCAGTCTGTTGTAAAAGACGTTTAGTATCTCCTTTAAGCAGTGTGCGTTTGAGCGCCTCGTTTAATTTCGTGTGATTTAGTGTTCCTTCTTTCGCTTCATTTATAAGACTTGTAATGACACGGCCATTGATTGTTAGATCGTCTTTAACGTCTTGCTTGATTGCACCCATCACTTGTCGAGCTGTTTGCACGTTCAGGAAGCGAATACGACTCAGCGCTAATGTTAAAAATTTTTCTTTGTCGATATTCATCAGTAGATTGTCAAAAAACGCGTCTAACATCCGATCAATATCACTCACTAAGTCCCCAACCGTCGCATCTATTTGCTTTTTATATGCAATGATGTTGTTGGCTATCCTCACTATTGCTTCAAGTGTGACGTTAATCATGTCTTTCACGTCTTCAGATGTTTGTAACATGGTTCGCCATACTTCGTTAAAAAATTCAGCTAACGGCGCCATAAATAGTATCCGTATCACTTCCTTTAAGTATTGAGCGGAAGCAATTGGCATTTTAATTAAAAATGATTTTCCTTGTACCAACCCTATATCAGCTAGGGTACGCAACAGAGCCTGCAGTTCTGAATTAGTCGGATCTGGGAGAAACGAACACGCTGTGACGTCGTCAATTTTGGCGGCAATGTCTCGCGGTGAAAGTCCATCTAACATGAGTTCACCGCCATCGATATTTAAAAGCATTGCCTCGATACCGTCCACAATTTGGTCAATGCGAGATTCCGTCCAAGTATCCGTGCCTAGCGCTTTGCGACCTGTTACAAAAATCTCTATTAGAAATGCTTTGGTGACAACGACTAAATCCTGCAGCACATCGTCTTTAAATTGAAACTGGCGATTGTGTGGTAAGGGCACGGCTTGCCGTATTTTTGTTTCAAGGCGATCAAAATATTGATGTACAAAGGCATCAAATTTTTGAGTTTTTAGGTAGTCAATACAGGTAGACAAGGTCTGTTCTGCTTGCTGACTGGCCAAGGTCATTGCAAATTCATTAGCATAACAAATATTGCGACTGGCAAAATTCATCAGATAGTAATTGCCCACAAAACGCAAATATTCAAGATCGATTGAGTCTTCGTCAGGAGCGTTTGCACTGGCTTTTATAGGGAAAAGTGAGGCTTTTATAACAGGCAATATAACGCTTGGAAGATCAAAAACTGTGCGTACCACAAATTGATCAAAATACTCTTTTGCAATATCAGATTGTTGCAACCAACCAGCATCTTGCAGGCGCTGCTGAATTTGGGTAGTTATTTTTGGCGCCAAATAGTCTTTGTATAACGCGCCAAGGACATCGATCAGTATGATGACTAGTTGATCATCAGTTTGTTTTGCGCGCAGCGGTAGGGAATCATCAGTAATCACATAGAGTAAATCAAACACACAAAGGCCATGTTTGCTGAGTTGAGTCATCACCGTGTCGATAAAACCTCCTGCTTCTCCTAAGCGTTCAGTGGATAATGTCAACAATTGACTGTTTTGCAGATATAGATGGGCCTGATGTTTTGATGCCAGGGAGCCTAATGGATGTGACACTTTTGCCTGGTAATGATCTGCAATAAGAGCAGGAGCCTGCTGCATCTGATTTGCGTCATCTGAATTAGCTAGCATGAAGTGAAGAAAATAGCTTGTTGCGACAATTTCAAGCACTTGATGACTTCGCGCAAAACCAAGCGTTCGCAAAATTGTTATGGTGTCGCAAAGTGCTGCATATGTCGTCAGAATATCAGTTGCGTTTTCTAACGCGCTGCCGGCTTGCTGCAGTTCAGTCAATAACAATTCCGTATCAATGTCGTCACTAAACGTATGAGCATGAAGGCTTATCCAGTCATTTACCTCATTCACCGCTCGCTGCAGCAGCAGATCGTATAAATTTACGAGTTCCCTGACAATAAAATTAAACAGCATATCACTGAGATCGAGCGCAACCATTTCTTTTGGATCGGCCTTGCTGTCAACACTTGCTACTAATATGATGAGGTCGATGGCTCGGTCTATGAGGCCAAAAATGTGAGAAATCTGGTTTTTCTTATCTCGCTGGTTTTCGACAAGCTTGCTCTCAAAGTGGTTTAATACGTGACGCTTGCTATTAGAAAAAAAAGTATTGATGCGAGTAAAGCGTGCAGTCAAAAAGAATTCAGTTCCTGCACCATAAATAAATGCCGCCTCCGCCGACACTCTAAAATCAAATCCGGGCTGTTGATGACCTTGCTTGATTAGACGTCCTCGACATAGCGTTTCAGCTACGATGGTCGCTGCAATTTGTGCGTTAGCACCCACACCAATGCCGAGCTGTGTTTGATCTATAAATTCTTCAAATATCCTAAACGGCAACTCACCTTGATTTGGCAAGACGTCTGTTTTGCGTTTGACATGGTCTAGCACAGCCTGCATCTGCACTTCGATGCTCAGCTTAGCACTGGCCGATGCTTTTGCATAAGCGCTAATAGCGGCGACAAGACCGAACTCATCCATTATTTTAGGGGATAATTGTATGGCAGCTGTTACACCGACCTCGGCTTTGGCCTCTGCCTCAACGACAAGCTTAATAAATCGTCCTATCTGCGGACTTACTCCGGCGCCAGTGAAAAGCGATGCGGAAAGATCGATTTCAAATCCGTTGCAAACGTCAATGCCAATCTTCGAATCATAGCCCAGCTTTGCATATGCTAAGTCGTTGTCTACAGAGAGCTCATCGGCTTTAGACAGATCTATAAAAGTACGCGGCATTGAAAAATCCTTTTTCCTAAATATAGCTCAAAATTTGAACGATTCAAACGATATTTTTTCACCCATAAATAAACAGTTTCTAGGTTGACTAAAATCGTGCAATGATTCCTTTTTGCACAATTAAAGCGCAGACAAACATTAGCGTGTGCAATTAATTACGCCTTAAAGATCCCCTAGAATGTATAATGATGAATAAAAAGTATATTGATATCAGACATTTATTTTTTATGCATCGTTTTGACCAACTGGTCAGGAAATTGGCATTTTTCCTGCAAGAAACAAGTGCTCGCAATATATTCGATGGACAAAAAATAAATATAACTTCTAAAGGAAGATTTGTGACAAAAGATTCAAGGCCATTATTTAAGCATATTCGCAATCACGAATTACTGTTTACAGAGTTGGCAAATATACGCGTTGGCTATGCAAAACATTTGGGCTTGCATGATTATCGCTTCTTTAAAACACCCAAACTGATTACTGATGATGGCAAACGTTTGTCAATAGAGCCCGAGCGCAGCGTAGTACTAAATAACTACAAGTCTGGCGCTGGCATAAAGTCTGTCTTGTGTAATCGATTACCAGGGTTTTCTTTAATAGAAGGCAGTGATATTGGATTCCGCTACCCTAC
>Ga0115565_10003372_pt1 | contig 11404 bp, 7 predicted proteins | sample COGITO_mtgs_1105_FD_87199 | JGI IMG/M metagenome (GOLD analysis project Ga0115565, IMG submission 87199) | Pelagic marine microbial communities from North Sea - COGITO_mtgs_110530 | ecosystem: Environmental > Aquatic > Marine > Epipelagic | place: Germany:Helgoland, sampling site Kabeltonne... | reverse complement strand
TATCAAGAAAGCATTTTTTGCAGCTAAACATCAAAATTTAGGCTTTACTTTTTCAGTTATCAATCCTAATTCAAAAGCAAAGGGATTAGATGATTTGAGTAAAGACTATTCTACTTTTGAGATTCGGAAGCAGCTCACACAAACCAAAAATCACAATCATTTATTTTATCATTTTAGATTAGATATACAAAAAACAGATAATCAAGCATTTTTTGCCCTTCAAAAAGCATTTTTTGCTAGTAAAAAAGAAGTAGAAAAGAAGAAACAGATTGAGATAAATGGATTTTTGGGAAATCAACTGTTAGAAAATCAATTGTTTTTAGATTCATTAAAGAACTCAAAATTTACTTATTTACAAGCTCCAACAGGAATAGGAAAGAGTTATTTTGTAAAACATCATTTAACTAAATTTCTAAATGAAAAGGGTTTTGTAGTTCTTTTTGCTGCGCCTAGAAATGCAATTGCAAAACAACAAGCCTTAGAAATAGGAGAAAATGGAACTGAGAATAAGATTGTTTTTACAGCAGATACAGCTTCACAAGCTATTGAAAGACTAAAAACAGAGCAGCACGATATTATTTATACCAATTTTGATAAGCTCCCAGATGCCTATCACGTTCTGACCCAGTTTTACAATAAAAAAGTATTTTTAGTCATTGATGAAGGACATTTAATTACAAATGATAGTACTTTTAGACCCAAAGTAATTGGGAGTTTATTAGAAACACTTATCAAAAATGAACATAATTTATTGATGAGTGCTACTCCTACAAAACTCTATTTACCAAATTCAGAAATAAATCATTTTGAAGTCCTTGCAAAAGATAAAAAAGAATATGCTACTCCGTCGCTTATTTTCTGTCAAGATAAGAAAATGACTTCCTTTGCTTTTGAAAAATGTAAAGCTATTGTGGAAAATGAGGAAAGGGCAATTATCCATCTCAACAGCATCGAACAGGCTCGTTTGCTTCAAAATTTATTACTAAAAGAAAAAATAGGCGTTCATTTTTTGGCTTCTACTGGACTTACTCCAACAGAAAAAGAAAATTTTGATAGCATTCAGAGTAAATCTACTTTCAACTGGAACGATAAAAAACAGATTATTATAACTACTTCTGTTTTGGAAGCTGGTTTTAATATCGAAACGGACAGAAAAACGACAAATATTTACCTAAATAAGACTAGAGCAGGGTTTGATACTACTTCTTACCGTCAATTTATTGCTAGAATTAGAAATTATGATAAAAAAGAAGTAGAAAATATTATTGTAACACCAAATTATACTCATTTCTTGCCTGATGAAAATTTGGTTTTAGACTATGATTATGAAAAAACAATTCAGTTTGCTACTGAAAGTTTGGCTATTCACAACAAAAGATACCAAAATTCTAAACTAGAATATGGAGAGGAATTTCACGACTTCGAAACCGAAAGACTGAAGACTGAAGTTTCTAAATACCTTTATTTTAATAAAGAAAAAGGGGATTTTCAAATTAATTACCAAGAAATATTTGCAGAATATACCCACGAAAAAAACAAACAGGGAAGTCCTTATTTTGAGAATCCGAAAGAAATTTTATTTTACGAACAAGATATAAACAAAGATGTGAGCCAGTACCAAGAGTTCCAAAAAGCCGAAAGAGATAAAGCAGGACAAGAAATAGCACATTTGTTTGTCAATGATTTTGAAAAACTGATTGTTTCAGTAGAAAAATATACGCAAGATGTAAAACTGAAGGCAAAACTAAATTTTGCTTCGGTGGAAGATCCTGTTTTACTCACACCTGTACAACTCCTTGTGGCTGAACAGCTTTTGAAACATTATTTGTATTTACTCAAAACGAGCAACGAAAAAGGAATTACAGAAATTTCTGCATTGAAATCTATTTTGGTAGATACTGAAAACTTGACCCTGCGAAAAACAAACGATTTGAGAAAACGAAAAATGGCGTTTATTTCTTATTGGTTGATGTTGAGAAGAAAAACAAGCAAACGCATGGGTGTTTCTGAATCGTTGCAAGTAGAAGAATTTAATAGAGTAATTAAAATATTTAAAGAAATAAAAGGAAAACTACTGACAGCTGAAGAAGTAACCGAAGCCATCAATCGTTTTCAGCATCAGAAAAAAAGGTATTCAAAACGGAAATGTTTAGAACTGGTACAGTTACTTTGTGAGGTCGAAAGAACTGCAATAGTTGAGCAGGGAAAGAAAACCTATTTCTATACTTACAATGGTGAAAAAGACTATAAAACGGTACTTTCAGAACTTTTAGGAGAGCCATATTTTGACCGATAAAGACATAGATTAGACATATTTATCTATAACAAACTAATACTAATTCATATCCATATAAAAGACAAAAAGAATAAGTACATATCAATTTTTAAAGTTAGAATTTTCTAACTATTCAAGTTTTCGAAAATGATTATTTTTGAAGGGTTTGGAAATGTATTTTTATGAAAAAAAATAGAAATCTATTTTTCTCTTTTCTTCTTTATTAATTTTTTTCCTTCGCTATCGATACGACGTTTTACTTTTTTGGCATCTTCTGCTGCTGGTAACTCTTCTGGAACAAAACCACGACGGATTAATAATTGTCGTACCTCATCATTATTTATAATGTGTTCTTTAGCTATTTGATCAGCATTTTGTAAATTTTTATTTTTGATATTTCCATTTGTTAGAATTGTAGCCAACTCTTTACCACTAATTAAAGCCGTTTGTAAATAATCTGCTAATGCTCTATTTTTTGGAACTCCTAGCTTATCTTTCATTTCTTGTGTAGTGTTGCCACCAAAGAAAGCCGTATCTCCTTGTGAACGTATGATAGCAAAACCACGACTATCTGTTCCTCGTTCGTAAGCGAGTTGAGAAAGGAGTTTTTCAGCAAGAGTTAGTTTATTTCTTTCTCTTAATCGATCAGCTTCTTCTAAACGTTTCTCTATTAATTCCTGTTTGCGTGTCTGTATGGCAAAGTACATTTGAGCAAAAGCAATTTCATCTTTAGTAGGGTTTCCATTTTGTGCAATCAAGTAGCAAGCGTACCGAGTAAGTGCATAATCCTTTACTTCTCGTTCTCCTCCTTTTCCTAGTTCTATCATTTTAACGACTTCAATAAAATGATACTCAAGGCTCTGAGAGGCATTTTCACATGAAACGACAGCTTTTTTAATCACTTTTTCGAAATTTTGCCAACTAGAATACCCAAATACATTTTGTAAATCTCTAGCAGACCAAAATTCTATACCATCTTTTTCTTTTCTGATATACTCAAGTTGAGTAAACAAATAATTGCTTGTTGTCTTGTCCATAATTTAAGGTTTGTTTTGTTGTAAAATTAATGCCAATTTCTAAAAAAAACAGTTCTATAAAAAAGTAAAACTGTTTCCTTATATGACTTACTGACACCAGTAAGTTGATTCTCAATACTCTCAGAGCTGTTTTTGCTTCAAACTACTTCTCTTTTTAGACTTTCCAACTGCTCAAATAAATGACTGAATTGTGATTTGTTCATAATGAAATAATTTTTTTGATGAAATTTTTTATAATAAAATGTTTTAATATATTTCTAATTTTATAATAAATTATAAAATTAAATTAATTTTTTAGTAACTCACTAGAAAAATAGAAATATATTTTATGAATTAAAATATAAGTTTGATTTCTAAATATAGCGAAATTTTGAAATAAAGTAACTATTTTAGCAAAACAATTAAAAACTAATTTTCTGTAAAAATATATTTTTATAAAATTAGAAAAATAATTAAATTGAATTTATTAAAAAATAAGATAATTAAATTTCTATTTTACTAGAAAATTTCTTTACTTTGTAATTAATTACTAATCAGAATTTATCATATGGCAAAAATTATCGCTTTTGGAAACCGAAAAGGAGGTGTAGGAAAATCGACGCTTACCCTTCTTACAGCTACTGCACTTTCTTCTGCTCCTTTCAATAAAAAGGTATTGGTTATTGTTGCTGATGACCAGCAAAGTTTGGTTCGGTATAGAAATGAAGATGTAACTGAAAATTTGGAGGTAACACTTCCTTATACTATTATTTCTTGTTTGGGAGATATAAACAAACTCCACGAAACCCTTCAACGAGCTGCTACTACACATGACTATATTTTTATAGATGTAGCAGGACGGCTTGATGAGTTTACCAAAAAAGTATTATTTTATGTAGATGTATTGGGGATTCCTTTTCAAGCAGGAAATTTTGCCTTAGAATCTACCTTTGATTATATTCAGTTTGCTTTGAATGTTTCACAAAAACGAGTAGCTAACAAAATGTCTGATATAAAACTGATTGGTTTTGTAAATATGTATATGAAACGTCGTGTTCGTTCGAAAGACATACGAGAAAGTTTGGAAGCCTTTGAAAAACACATGAGTGTAATGGATAATAACTTAGGTTTTTATTCTGCTTTTATGGATGCGACTACATTAGAAACGGTCTATGACCAAGAAGCCAAAGATACAGCAAAAACAAATTTCATAAACTGGTTAAACGAATTTATTAAACTAGCTCAACTATGACCAAAATAGCAAAAAAAGGAAAAAACTTAGCTGACAAATTAAGTCAGTTGCCTACACCTGATAATGTAGATAAAATGTTTGAAGATGTAGATTCTTCAAAAGAAGAAAAGGTAATTATAGATAGAAAAAAGTTTGGAACGCAGCTCCGTCCAGAGCTTATCATGAAACTAAAAATGAGAGCCATACAAGAAGGTCTAACGATTAGCGAACTTTTAGAAGCAATACTAGACGAATACTTAGAATAGTATAAGTAGATAATAAAATATATTTATAATTTAGTTATAAGGTAATAAAAATAATTATATAACTAACTGATTATTAGATTAATGAAAAGTAAAATATTTTTATAGTATTCTATATAATTATAAAAAACAACTATCTAAAAAAATAGAGCTTCATTTTTGAAACTCTATTTTTTTTTGGTTTGGAATACATTGAACAGCAAATACAAAAGACCTACCCTTTCAAGTCTAAGACTTGATGAACTGATAGGTGTAGTCGCAGACTACGCCCAACACTTATTTTTTTTGTTTGGCTATCGGAACACTACGCCGAACCTTTAGGTTTGTACTGACAAAAATAGATGTAATTTCTTATCTTGTATTTAAGAATTCATCTAGCAGATAGAGAACCTATACGCCGAACTAGATTTTAAAATCTATCCCCCGAATTAGACTCTATCTGCTTTTATTCAATCACAAACTCAAATAGAATTCGGAGAGCTTTTATTTCCAGTAAAAGCCACCTCATTAGTTAAGGTTTTAAGTTGGATTGAATAGTGATGAATACTATATTATTTACCTACCACTAAATTAGTTTTTTATGCAGACTTACCAAAATTTTATAGGCATTGATGTAAGTAAAGCACATTTGGATGTTGCTTTAATTCAAAATGCAAAACGTGTTTCCCATACACAAATCAAGAATAATATAGAAACTATTTCAGCTTATTTAGAAGAACTAAAAGAACAGATAGACTTATCAGAAACTCTATTTTGTTTAGAATCAACAGGTCATTATATCAATTTTTTGGTAACTACTTTAGTTAGTTTTGAGTGTTCTGTTTGGGTAGAAAATGCTTTGCAAATCAAAAAATCAATGGGAGCAACTAGAGAAAAAAATGATGAAATTGATTCTGAACGAATTGGTTTATATGCTTTTCGTTTTCAAGACCAAGTACGATTATATAGCCCTGTCAATGAAAATATAGCTGTTTTGAAGACGTTACAAACCTTACGAAAAAAACATGTGGTTCATAGACAAGAACTAGAAACTTATGCAAAAGAAACAAAAGCATTCAGTAAAAAGGCTATAAATGAAGTCATCGATCAACACACACAAACTTTGTTAGAGTATTTAACTTTACAAATAGAAAACATTGAAAAGCAAATGTTAGAAATTATTCAGAATGACGAAGAGTTAAAAGAAATTTATCAACTTACTACTTCTGTAACAGGAGTTGGAAAAGTAACAGCCGTTCACTTGATTGTTATGACAGAAGGTTTTACAAAATTTGATACAGCCAAACAACTTGCTTGTTATGCAGGAGTAGTACCTTTCGAACGCTCCTCTGGAAGTTTTAAAGGAAAAGCAAGAGTATCAAACAGAGCCAACAAAACACTCAAAACAGCTTTACATATGTGTGCCTTATCTGCATCAAGAGCAAAAGGAGAATTGAACGACTACTTTATAAGAAAAGTAGCCGAAGGAAAAAATAAAATGAGTGTCATTAATGCTATACGAAATAAAATTATTCAACGTGTTTTTGCGTGTGTCAAAAACAAAATACCTTATGACAAAAACGGACTAAATTTTAACAATTTTTCTAAAGGATAGGCTTGGTTATACCATAGAATTCGGGGGTTAGATGAAAACACTTTTTACCTATTGAAATACTTTTCTTGGTAAGCAATAATTTGTTCCCTTAGAATCTCATAAGTTTCTTCCTCTCCGTCCCAAGTAGGATGTTTTTTAATTTCTTCTATCGTTATCCTTTCAATCGGAAACCTATTTATATACGGAAAAATGAACCTATTTCTCTTATCTGAAAAGTAAGGCAACTGTCTGTCTTCTATGTTCATTATTTTACAAAATAAAAGAACACAAACATACGCAGCTATTTCGTGTGTAGTGCCTGGATTCCACTTATTTACATCTAAGCATATTTTTAAACTTTTACTTCCAGAATATATGAACTTTTCTAAATAGTCTATTCCAAAACGAAGTCCTTCGTGTAAAAATGTTTCCCAATATCCTAATGTATCATATATTTCTTTCTGCTTATTTCCAGTATTTGCTCCTAGTATTTCTTTTCTATTAGGTTCGTTACAGTATATGTTAGGCTTTATATATAAATCTATGCTCTTACCTTTATCAACTTCGTAGATAGACATCTTTAGGTTGAAATAAGCAAGCTGTTTTTGTAACTTATACTCCTTTGTTTGTTCTCCTAGTAGTATTTCCATTTTATTCTGCTTTTTGTAATGTTATTCCCAATTCTTGCACTTGTTCTGGAGTAAGTAACTTACCATCTTTATAAAACTTAGTGTTCTTAAAGAATTCTGGGTTAAGAACTATTGATCTCAATTCAAATTCTGTAGTACTTAGGTTACTGCTGCCAGTACGTGGTTTTCCTAGAACACTTCCAGAGATATTATCCATTTTAGATAAATCAAAATGTACTTTTCCTCCGTTGTCAATAGCATTTTTCATTCCTTGTATTAGTTTCATTTGAGTGTCAGCTCCTATTTCTGAAAAACCTTTTGACCAAAATTGAGTATAATCCATTGCATCAACTTTATCAGCAAACCTTCTCAAAGAGAAACCGTCATTTAGTCCAAAAGCTATATCGTATTTCGTCACTTTATCTAGGAGCATTTTATAAGGACCAGAAGTTGTAGAACCGAGAACTTCTTCAGTGGTCTTTTTTACGAAGCCTCCTCCAAATATTGGAATAAATATCCCAGCAGAAGCAGCAACCTTATCAGCAGTAGTTGCTGGAGTATTATCAATATTTTTACCAAAAATAACGATTGCTGCATCATTTAGGTCAGTAGCTTTTAATGGCTCTGCTGTAAAACTGACAAATGCTGCAATGTATATTTTCGTCTTATCCAAAGTCGATGCTCCACCTTGTTCTCTTTGTAAAATATCTAAAGCTCTAATTTCTGCTTCTGCTTTGTTTTTTGTTCTCTCAAAATGGTCTACCACAGCTTTTTCTATCTCTTGAGCCGTTTTAGTCATCTGCTCATTGTGCTTAGCCTTCATTCTATCTTCTAACTCAGCAGCATCTTGATTCATTAAACTTAAAGAAGCATGAAAAGCTCTTTCACCTGCTTCTAACCCATCTATATCTACAAATTTTATGGGGCTATCACTAGCAAATTGATACGGCGTAAGCTCTGGATATTTCTGCGTAAAAGGATCAACCATGTCAAAACGTTTATACACAGGATTATAATCTCTAAACCCATAATCTTGCCATCCAGTAGATTTGTCTAGTTCTTTTCCATTGAAAGAATAGGTATAATCTTCATTTTCAAGAGAACGCCCAGCCATCACAGCACCAAAGGCAAGGTAATCTCTTTCAGAAACGACTAGAGCGATATAAGAATCAGCCACTAAATCAGCATCACTATCAACACCTATTTTATTGTCTGTAATGACGACTAAGGCATTTCCTAAATGATTGCTTAGTTCATAGCGTTTGTTTCCTAAGGTGCGTTTTCCTTCTTCTGTTTTTCCGTTGTATGTTCCTAGACGAGAAGAACCATAGATATTTAGTTCTTCTAACGCTCCATTTTTGTAAATGGCGAGTGTGTTTCCAGTTCCATCACGCAAATAATGTGTAGTTTCGGTTACGCCATTTGCTTCTACTTTTTTGTAGATACGGTTGTTCATCGCATCGTAACGGTAGGTAATGGTCGTACCGTCTTCTTTGACTACTTTTTCTCTTTTATGATAAGCTGTCCACGACATACTACTGACTTCCATTGCTTTATCTTTGACTAAATTACCAATCAAATCATAAGCAAAATTACCTACATTTTGGTTCATTAGGTCAAAACCTTCTTGTGTTTCTCCATAGCTATCACTAATATAATGCAATTTGTTTGTTTGAGCAAAATAATGATAGGTAGCGTTATCTACTTGGTTGCCTTCGGAATTATGCAACGTGTTTGTTTTTATATTTCCGTTGGCATCGTAAGTGAAGGTTTCTTTGTAGGCATTACCAACACTATTAGCTTCTCTAATACGGTGTAATTGGTCGTATTGGTAATCTCTTACTAGCTCTCCTAAAGAAGAAAGCGTAGTTTTCATACTAGCAATATTACCATTATAGAGATTTTTGTATTGACTTGTATTGGTGCTATTCCACCCAAAGTTCCCATTTATACTTTGATAATCATTTTGGTAGTAATGCAGCGCATAGCCAAAAGCATCTTTAGAAACGTATTTTTGTACGTTGTTTGTCGCCTCTGCATCGTGGTCTCCTTGTAGGTTTACGCCTTTTATCCAGCCTTGTAGGGTGTAGTAATAATCTACTCCCTGTACTTTGTATTCTCCCAGTTCTACTCGTGCCATAGGTCCGTGAGCGTAGTAGAGATAACGAGCGTCTTCGTCCCAAATATAGCCATCGGAAGAAGTAAATACGGCTTCTAGTCTATTGTCGGCATCGTAAGTGTACCTGTGCATAAACTGGTCTTCTTCTCCTTTTTGGTAGGTAACTCGGTGTACGTTTCCACTCAAAAGGTCGTAGCTGTATTCTACTGTTTTTGGGTCTAATTCAGGAAGACTTTGAACGAGTTTTTCTACATTTCCGTGTATGTCGTAGTCGTAGAAAGTGGCTGCACCTTGTGTTTGTCCGTTTTCAAATACTTTTACGGCAGCGATTCTACCACGTAGGTTTTTCGGTGTTATCTGTGTTGGTGTTCCTGCTGCTTGATCATCGTAAAAAGTACGAGTGATTTGTGTCAGAAGGTAGTCGGTCTGGCTTGGGAAGGAAAGCAAATGCAAAAATACTTACACTCGCAAATCTGAAGATTTGCCAAACTGATAAATCGTAGTCAAAGACAACGCTTAACAAAAAAGACAATCTAAGCCGAACGGGGGGGCTACGCCCAACATTCAGCTAATTATTTGGTAAAAAACTATTTTTGATAAAAGGCATATCAAGAAAGTTACTAAACTCTATATAATATTTATCTTTAGTGAAACGATTATCTTTTAAGGTATAAAAACTGACAATGTTACTACTATCTATATCTATATTAATATAGTCTAACAATCCATTTTTATCGTAATCAGAAAAACACAAAACACTGTTAGTTGTTTGCATTTTAGGTAATTTTACTAATTCTTTGCGATGAATATCCAACAAGAAACCTTGATATCGGGATAAAGTTCCTTGAAATGGATTATCGATATTTAGTTCTTTTATATATATTAATAAATAATCCTTTTCTGCAAAGTGTAATAAGTAAGCAGTATCAAAATAAGAGGCAAACGAAATATTTATATTTAATATATTCACATCATTTAATTTATAGCTAATGTGACTTACTGTATCTATGCTTGTGGTATCTACTTCATTAAAATACAATGCTTCATTTGATTGAATAACTATTTTATGCTCATTATATAATAACAAAACTTGGTTATTTTCTTTTATCCTTTTTATATCAACAAAACGGAACAATAACTGTTCGCTCATTAAAGAATTAAAATTAAAGTATTTTTCATTTAATTCTTCATCTAATTCCCATAATCCATAACCATAATCTATCATTTTATTTTGCTTTATATATTGTTTTAGATTGATCCATGGTTGTTCTTGTACAATATCAGAAGGAATTAGTAATAACAAAAATAAAAGTGTTTTCATATTAATATTTTAATTTAGGTAACTCAACTGTAGTAGGAGTTACATTGTTTGCTCCTTGCTGTTTATAATGTTTTAGAGTATAAAAGTACATAGTAGCTGGAAAACCACCAGCAGACTTCTGTTTTACTTTAAGAACTACGGTTCCATCTTTTGAATTTTGAAGTGCATAATCATTACAGTTATCACACCATTTATAAGCTCCAGCCATCGACTCACGAATTTCAGCATTCTCTCCTGTTACAGCTTTTTTTGTAGATACAATAACATTACGGATTTGTTTACGTGAATATTTTGTTAATAATCGTTCTTGTGGATCTTTTATTTCATCATCTTCATTGTTATCATTTACTCCTTCTAATTTCAAACAATTATTTGGTTCTCTCACTAAATTGTAAAAAGTTACATAATTAGCTTTAGATTTCTCGTTTTTATCTTTTCCTTCTTGATGAAAATATAATCTTTTACGTTGTTGAACTGTTAATTTACTTCTACTATTGGTAGTTAATCCTTGATACATTCCTTCTTCTCCTTGTTTTTTTGAAGCATTATCTATAGCAATAGCAAGATAATCTGATGCTGTCCCACCTCCTTCACCATACGCCCAATTTACTCTATCTATAAACTCAGTTATGTTCAAATTTAAAGTTTCTCCTTTTTCTTTTACAGCTTCTGCTACGTTTTTTGCATTATTTACAAATATAACAGGTGCGTTAGACGAGTTATCATTTCCCCAACCTAAAAAATTTCCACTATTTGTAAAATATGCTTCTAAACCATCAAGGTCAATTGCTTGAATTGGCGTATTGGAAGCAAACTGATAAGGCGTAAGCTCAGGATATTTCTGTGTCAAAGGATCTACCCTATCAAATCGTTTATAAACAGGATTATAATCTCTAAACCCATAATCTTGCCATCCAGTAGATTTGTCTAGTTCTTTTCCATTGAAAGAATAGGTATAGTCTTCATTTTCATAACTA
>Ga0115565_10003371_pt1 | contig 11405 bp, 9 predicted proteins | sample COGITO_mtgs_1105_FD_87199 | JGI IMG/M metagenome (GOLD analysis project Ga0115565, IMG submission 87199) | Pelagic marine microbial communities from North Sea - COGITO_mtgs_110530 | ecosystem: Environmental > Aquatic > Marine > Epipelagic | place: Germany:Helgoland, sampling site Kabeltonne... | reverse complement strand
GCGATATTGTCTTTTCCTAGTAAGTAGGTATTGCTCTCGTAGTAATAACTGTCAAAATCTACACCTAGATTTTTGTAAGTAACCTCAAAGCCTTTATACACCCAATTGTTCATCTTCTCCCAGAGTGCAACCACTTCTGGATCTCCAGCTTCCCATTTTAAAAGCATGGCTTGAACCTCACTCCCAATTTGGCTGATTTTCGTAAAGTATTCATTTTTAAAATCTTTTCTAAACTCAGAGAAAATCTCAGAACTTAAATCATCTCCATTTAAATACTCTTCCTGATACTTGTCTTTTATTAGTCTTTGAGTCTCTGGTTTTTTGGAATACTTTTCACATAAAACTAATGCATCTTTCGATTCTCTTAGCCATTTGCTATATTCCTCTTGAAAAACCTGTTCAAACTTTACGTAGTAATTCCCAACCAGCTTATCACCTTTTAATCCTGTAGATTCTGGCGTCTCACCGTTACCATATCGCTCCCAAGCGAGCATAGACTTACATATATGTATACCACGGTCATTTATGATCTGTGTTTTATATACTTTTTTACCCGACGCCTTAATGATTTCGGCCACTGAGTAGCCTAATAAGTTATTGCGTATGTGTCCTAGGTGTAACGGCTTATTTGTATTAGGCGAAGAGTATTCTACCATCACGGCCTTACCTTCGGGTGCTGATGTACCGTAATTTTCAGTTTCTAAAACGCTCTGAAAAGCCGTTACGTAATGTGCATCAGACACTACAAGATTCAGAAAGCCTTTTACCACATTAAAGCCCGTAATTTCTGAAACGTGCTGTACAAGATATTCTCCTATTTGCGTTCCTATCTGTACAGGATTTCCTTTAATAACGCGCAACATTGGGAAAACCACAACCGTAATGTCACCTTCAAATTCCTTGCGTGTTGCTTGAAATTCTACGCCAGATAATTCGGCATTAAAGATGGTTTTTACTGCGTTTTGTACGTGTGTGGTAATGGTATTTTGTAAGGACATCAATCTAGAGTTTACGTCTGGTAAAGGTTGTGAGTACGCTTTCGCGAAAGCGTATAAAAAACCACTCAATCGCTAAAAACGAAGTGCAAAGATAATCATAAAACGAGCAGTACAAAACGGCAAACCCTGATGTTTATCGTATCTTTAAAAGAAAAAAATGCTACTGAATGTCTCATATAACAATCCAGAAATACGGCGAAAAATAGATGCAGAAGTGGGCCCACCCTATAGCTTACGGGAGCGCATAAAACGGCGCGGTATAGGTTTAGGAAGGTTAGTAATTACTGATAAAAGTATACAGATACACAACCTGATGGTTTTAGATAACAATCGGGATATGTGTAACATTGAGATGCGACCTAAAGGGATTATCGTGGGATTTAGATCGCTTTTAGAATCATTTGCACTGGTGATTCCCTACTGGAAACTCAATCTTTACAAAGGAAAAGCTGAGGAATATAGCATATATCGCGATAGCTACTTTATCAAAATTGCCGCACCAGCTCGTGATAAAAAAATACACAAGTTTATAAAGCAAATTCTAGATGAAAAAGCTGATCAAGCCCCAACAAGTGTTGAGGATATTCAGAATGAAAAATCTTAGGCTTTTTTACCCAAGTAAGCTCCACCCGCTACAGCAATTACACCTAATACAATGAGCACAATACTATTTGTACTTAAACCCTCTTTTGCAGAAACTTCTAAAGGACCTACATCGAGTACTTCTTGAGGAACGAAAGCATTATATAATCCAAAACCTATAAGCACGACGCCTACAATAACGAGTATAGTTTTAAGCATAATTGAGATATTTTGTATCTAAAGATAAACTAATCAAAAAATAAAGTACCGTAACCTATGAAAATACTACTTACTGGAGCAAATGGATATATAGGGATGCGCGTACTGCCATTACTTTTAGAAGCAGGTCACGAAGTTGTATGTGCTGTAAGAGACAGCAATAGACTTTCAGTTTCTGAACGAGTGCGTAAACAAATTGAGATTGTTGAAATTGATTTTCTTGACGAACCTAAACCTGAGGTTTTACCCAAGGATATAGATATTGCATACTACCTTATACACTCAATGTCTAGTTCTACTACAGATTTTGACGAGAAAGAGCAGCGTAGCGCGGCTAACTTTAATGTGTATCTAGCAAGCACGAACTGTAAGCAGATTATCTATTTAAGTGGTATTGTCAATGAAGAAGCGTTAAGTAAACACTTACAATCTCGTAAAAATGTAGAGGGTGTCCTTGGCCAAGGCAAAGCAGCAGTAACCGTTTTAAGGGCAGGAATTATTGTAGGTTCTGGAAGCGCATCTTTTGAAATACTACGAGACCTCTGTGAGAAACTACCCATAATGATTACGCCTAAATGGGTGAATACAAAGTGCCAACCCATAGCCATACGTAATGTGATGGATTATCTAGTTGGCGTCTTAGGTCGTGAGGATTGTTACAATGACTCCTTTGACATCGGTGGGCCTAGTATTTTGAGCTACAAAGAAATGATGCAGGTGTATGCTAAAACTAGAGGAATCCCTCTCAAGATTATTACCGTACCTGTAATGACACCTAAGCTTTCATCGTATTGGCTTTATTTTATTACCTCTACGTCGTATAAGCTCGCCCTAAATCTAGTAGATAGTATGCGTATAGAAGTGGTGGCTCGCGATCAAAGGTTGCAAGATATGCTAGACGTACAGCCTATTTCATACCAACGAGCCATACAACTCGCATTTATAAAGATTAGACAGAATGCTGTAACTAGCAGCTGGAAAGATAGCTTTGTGAGTGGCCGTTTTAAAGCAGACTTAGACGACTATATACAAGTACCGGATTATGGTTGCCTTTTTGACAAGCAAAAAATAAAGTTGAAAGATCCAGAGCGTGCTTTGAAAAACATCTGGTCTGTAGGCGGCAATCGTGGTTGGTATTATGCTGACTGGCTATGGAAAATACGCGGCTATGTAGATAAGCTTTTAGGAGGCGTAGGTCTGCGTCGTGGTCGCACACATCCTGATAAAATATATACAGGCGATGTATTAGATTTCTGGCGTGTATTACTCGCTGATAAAGAAAAGAAGCGTCTACTCCTATTTGCAGAAATGCGCGTGCCAGGCGAAGCTTGGCTCGAGTTTACTATAGACGAGAACAATATCCTACACCAAACAGCAACCTTTAGACCTCGCGGCCTGGCAGGTAGATTATATTGGTACTCTATGCTACCATTTCACTATTTTATTTTTGGTGGAATGATTCGGAATATTGCAAATCGTAAACCGTTACAGTAACTAAAGCTATTCTGTTTCTGGCAAAGATTCGAAGAGTTGTTTTTTCTGATCAAACCAAGCTTGCATGGCTTCTGGTGATTGCATAAGCGTACTCATTACTTGCATAGCAGCAAGATGCGCCTCATCGTTTTTTTGAAACATCTCGGTGGCGTGGTCTTTACTCAGTGTTGCCATTTCTTGAAAAGTAGCGGCTTTAAATTCTAGATCGCAAGCACCTCCTAATTGTTTACACGTCATTATTTTCATAAGGCTTCTATTTAAATTATCGGGCAGGTAGCAGATAGGGTGTTAACCTTTGGTTTAGTTGGAAGACACTACACTAATAAACAAATTACAACAAAATTAATTTTCAGTTCGTTGCGGTAGTTTCGATACAATTTTTAACCTTCGCTTCGCTTCGGTAAAAATCACTCAACCACCTTTGATCGTTCGTTTTGTCGTGGTAGTTTCGATACAATTTCGATGAAAAGTCGGAATCACTCCAGCACCTTTGATTGTTAGTTTCAATGCTTTTGGTTTATTAACTATTCAACTTCCAAGATTCGAACGTCCCACCTCTTCTCGATTAAATCTTAAAAAATGAATCTACAAATTCAATTTTATTAAAAACCTGAAGATCTTCAATACCCTCGCCTACGCCTATATATTTTACTGGGATTTGAAATTCGTTAGAGATGCCTATCACAACACCACCTTTTGCGGTACCGTCTAGCTTTGTTACGGCTAGCGAAGTCACTTCTGTGGCGGCTGTAAATTGTTTAGCTTGCTCAAAGGCATTTTGTCCTGTAGAACCGTCAAGTACGAGCATTACATCGTGCGGTGCGTCGCCTATTACTTTTTGCATAACGCGTTTTACTTTTGTAAGCTCATTCATTAAATTCACTTTATTGTGTAAACGTCCAGCGGTATCTATAATGACAACGTCGGCATTTTGGGTTACACCACTCTGTAATGTATCAAAAGCAACAGACGCAGGATCAGAACCCATACTTTGCTTTACTAAAGGCACACCGACACGATCTGCCCATACCTGAAGTTGATCTATAGCTGCTGCCCTAAATGTATCTGCGGCTCCTAAAACGACATTGAGACCTTGCTTTTTAAATTGGTACGCTAGCTTTCCTATGGTTGTAGTTTTTCCAACACCATTAACACCCACCACCATAATTACGTGTGGTTTGTTGTCTTGAGGAATTGCAAAATCAGTTTCATTTCCTGTATTTGTTTCACTTAATAAACCAGCAATTTCTTCACGTAGTATTTGATTTAATTCTCCTGTACCTACATATTTATCTTTAGCAACGCGCGCTTCTATACGTGTTATAACTTTAAGCGTGGTGGTCACACCTACATCACTTGTCACAAGAACTTCTTCCAGGTTATCTAGCACATCCTCATCTACCTTAGATTTTCCCGCGACAGCTTTTCCTAGTTTATCAAAAAAGCTTGCATTTGATTTCTCAAGGCCTTTGTCTAGCGTCTCTTTTTTTTCTTTAGAAAATATATTTTTAAAAAAGCTCATAGGTGATCGTTGTTTTTAGTTGGTTGTCAAAAATAATGCCTTTTACCCAAACTGCTAGTATGGCAGTCTCGGGGTTTAGGAATTCTTACTGTGTTACCGGTTATAACATCTTGATTTTTGTATACAGACGCTTTCGCGAAAGCGTAATCAGAAAAAATGAAGTACAAAAAAACCCGCTACACGTGCAGCGGGTTTCCTTATAAAATCTAGAGAGATTAAGCCTCTACAGCTGCTTCTTCCTTTTTAGGCGTTTTTAAACCTTTACGCTTTACAGAGTCAAACATCACTGGCGTCGCGATAAACATAGATGAATATGTACCTACTATTACACCCACCATTAAGGCAAACATAAGACCACGTATAGATGGCGCTCCTAAGATAAAGATCGCAAGGAGTACGATAAATGTTGTCATAGACGTGTTTAATGTACGTCCTAATGTGCTATTTAGTGCTTGATTTATAATCGTTGCCATAGGGCGCGTTGTATCGTGCTCGTTTAGGTATTCTCTAATACGGTCAAATACAACCACGGTATCATTGAGTGAGTACCCGATTACGGTCAGTATCGCCGCGATAAAGTTTTGATCTACCTCCATATCAAACGGCATTAGGTTCTTGGTCAAAGCAAAGATTCCTAATACGATCATTACATCATGGAATACTGCGATTACAGCTCCAAGAGAGAATTGCCATCTGCGGAAACGTAATAAGATGTATAAGAACACAACTAATAATGATCCAACAACTGCAAGTAAAGCTCCTTGCTTAATATCATCAGCAATGGTTGGTCCTACTTTGTAATACTTCATCTTACCGACAACCTTACCATCTACCGAACGGCTAAACTCGTTAAACGTCATTCCGTCAGGAAGGTAAGAACCTAGTGCTTCAAACAATTGCTGCTCTATCTCAGTATCTACCTCTACACCACTCTCTTCGATACGGTATTTTGTAGTGATTTTTAATTGATCATCAGAACCAAATGTTTTTACATCTGCACTTCCGAAAGCTTCTTCCATTACTTTATCAACTTCTTGAGCATCTACCGCTTGAGCAAAACGCACAGTGTAGGTACGACCTCCTACGAAGTCAACACCAGCGTCAAGACCAGAAGTAAAGAGAGATACTACACCTACTGCGATTAGTGCTAGTGAAACGATGTATGCAACTTTACGTTTCCCTAAGAAGTCAAAGTTATTATTTGCAAACCATCCTTTTGTAATAGGCGTAGCAAATTCTAAAGATTTACCGTTTTTACCGTATCCATCTATAAATAGACGCGTGATAAAGATTGCAGTAAATAAAGATGTTGCAATACCGATCATTAAGGTGGTTGCAAATCCTTGTACAGGACCTGTACCAAATAAGAATAGAATTAATGCTGTAAGGAATGTCGTAATGTTTGCATCAAGAATAGATGACAATGCATTATTAAAACCATCTTTAATGGCATCTTTCTGAGACTTGCCTTTACGTAGTTCTTCTTTAATACGCTCGAAGATAAGTACGTTAGCATCTACCGACATACCTATGGTCAGTACGATACCTGCGATACCAGGTAATGTAAGTACCGCTCCTAAACCTGCAAGAATACCGAAGATGAATAATATGTTTACTACAAGCGCTATATCTGCAAAGAGACCTGCTTTACCGTAGTAAAATACCATCCAGAATAATACTAATAACAATGCGATAGCAAATGAAAGCATCCCAGAATCAATAGCTTCTTGACCTAAAGAAGGCCCTATCTCTTCTGCTTGAATAATTTCTGCAGACGCTGGTAAACGACCCGCTTTTAAAACGCTCGCCAAATCCTGCGCACTGGTTACTGTAAAGTTTCCAGAAATTTCTGTAGCACCTGATTTAATTTCTTGTCGTGCTGTAGCTGCAGAATATATCGTGTTATCTAAAGCAATTGCAATGGCATTTCCTTTCTGTGCAACCTCACGTGTAAGCTTAGCCCACTGATTTACACCTTGACCTTCAAAAGAAAGACCAACAGAAGCCTCACCAGTTTGGGTGTATTGTTGATCTGAACCATTAACCACATCACCGTCCATATAAGGCTCACCAGAACGGTTAGACTCTAATGCATATAATGCAACGATCTCGCTGTCATTTTCTGGTGCTCCCCAAGCAAACTTTGCAAAACGCAAGTTAGCTGGACGTAAACGTGCAACCGCTGGCGTTTGTAAATATCCATTTATAGTCGCCGTATCTCTAATTGCCGCATATCCTATAAGAGGAGATTGTGGGAATTGAGTAATATTTTGATTGAAAGAGAAAATTTCAAATAAAGGATTATCTCCTGCTTGCGCTTCCTCTTCAGTTTCTTCTGCTTCCTCAAGTAATTGAGAAACCTCATCAGTTTCTTCACCTTCTTGCTCTTCAGTTACTTCTGGAGCATCAGTTTTAACGATCGCTTTTAGCGTTTCGTTTACTTGTAATAAATATTGTGCTGCATCACCTGCGTAGTGCGTCTGGTAAAACTCAAGCTTAGCAGTACTTGTAGTAATGTACTTCGCACGCTCCATATCTTTAGCTCCTGGGAGCTCTACAAGAATACGCCCTGAATTTCCTAAACGCTGTATGTTAGGTTGTGTTACCCCAAACTTATCGATACGCTTACGTAATGTCTCAAAAGCAGAAAGTATAGAAGCATCTATTTCTTTTTCAAGAATAGGCTCTACCTCACTGTTTGTCATATTAAAGTTTACCTTATCTCCTAAAACACTGTTAGAAAAGATATCTGGAGACGCGAGTTTAGCGTCACCTTGATCGTTAAATGAAGATATAAAATCTTCAAAGTATGTGTTCTGGCTATTTTTCTGTAGCTCATCAGTCGCTGCAAGAGCTGCATTAAATGCAGGATCTTTAGACTGATTAGAAAGACCTCTTAAGATGTCTTTTACAGAAATTTGAAGCATTACGTTAATACCTCCTTTAAGGTCCAGTCCTTTATTAAGTTCCTTATCCTTAGCATCTTTATACGTAATACCTAGCGCAATAGGATCATTTCCTATACTGTCTAAATAATTACGCTCGTACACGTCACGTTGCGTGGCATCATCTCCAGCTTTACTAATTGCAAACTCCTTTGCATCAGATTCTGTGCTTGTTGTGAAGTACGTAAAAGAAAGTTGGTATAAACTCACCAACCCAAATAAAATCGCAAATACTCTTATGAGTCCCTTATTCTGCATTATTCAAAAATTAAAATGTAAGTGTTCGTTTTTACAAAACGTGCAAATATAATGTTTCGATCGAGAGTACCCAATAAATTTTAGCCTAGTAAAACACCTTATTTTAACTGGTATATTTCAGCATTTACTTACATCACAACCCAGTTACACGCAAAGCTATCAGCACATTACCTCTCGATCCCCCCCTATCCTTTGTACTTTAAAGGCAGGTGTACAACCTTTTTAGTGTCAAAAAATTCTTCTGAGTAGTAGTCGGATAAAGGGTATACATGCGCTTTCGCGAAAGCGTGTAACTCCTCACTTAAGTCTCCTCCTTTCAAATATAAAATTCCATTTTTTAACGGATGCGTACTCTTTTTAGCCACGTGATTTCTCACCCACCTTACAAAAGTTTCCATCTGTGCTACGGCACGACTTACGATAAAATCGTACTGCCCTGGCACATTTTCTACACGATCGTGTGTCGTTTTTACATTTTCAAGACCAAGACCTGCCACCACCTCATCTACGACTTTTATCTTCTTACCGATACTATCTACCAAGTGAAAGTCTACTTCTGGATGCAAAATAGCAAGCGGCACTCCAGGGAAACCACCACCTGTACCTACATCAAGCACACGTGTTCCCGGATTAAAACGCATCACCTTTGCAATACCTAAAGAATGGATGACGTGACGTATATAAATTTCATCTATATCTTTACGAGACACGACATTTATTTTTAAATTCCAGTCTTGGTATAATGATTGGAGTAGTGTAAACTGCGCTTGTTGTGTTTCGGTGAGATCCGGAAAATAATGTAAGAGTCTATCCATTTGTTGTATAATAATGCACAAAAGTACCTATTTTAACGTTCAGTTTTAGCAGATTTCTAATGCTTTACAGGACTTTCTTCTGTATTTTTGCTATAATGGCTTATCACTAAAAGCGCACACTAATTAGAGATAACTCTTCGTTATGATTTTGTCACGAAGTAAAACACACCTATGGAAGTACCAGTTAGATTTTCCCGAGTAGATTCTGCTAAGTTTTTCAGAACGCTCAATAAACGAGTAAACGGTTATTTTAAGGACAATAATATAAAGCGTACAGGCAACTGGAAGCTGTATCTTAAAGCCATTATTTTCTTCTGAATGTACCTCGTTCCGTACTTTTTATTTTTAACGCTAGATTTTCCTATTTGGGCGCAGATTCTTATGACCATTTTAATGGGTATAGGAATGGCTGGAATTGGGATGAATGTAATGCATGATGGTAACCACGGTTCATTCTCAAGTAAGTCTTGGGTAAATAAATTAATGGGAAGTAGTATTTATATACTAGCCGGTAATGTTTATAATTGGAAGGTACAACACAATGTATTACACCACACGTATACAAACATACACGGTCACGATGAAGATCTAGAGGCTGGTCGTGTCCTACGATTTTCTAAACACGCTAAATGGCACAAAGCGCATAAATTTCAGCATATCTATTCTGTACTCCTATATGGTTTACTGACTATAAACTGGGCAATCACTACAGACGTGTTACAAATGCGTAGATATTTAAAACGTAAACTTTCTGTTGGTGGTGATCCTAAACCAGCTAAAGAGTGGACGACACTCGTGATCACTAAAATCATTTACGTATCTATGTGGATAGTTCTTCCAATGATCTTTATCGACAATCCGTGGTGGCAAATATTGATTGGTTTTTTTATTATGCATTACACCTCAGGTGTAATTTTAAGTACGGTATTTCAACTAGCGCACGTTATAGAAGGCGCAGAAACGCCTCTTCCAGATAACACAGGCTCTATGAAAAATACGTGGGCGATACACCAGTTGTGTACCACAGTAAACTTCTCTACTAAAAACAGAATTATGAATTGGTTTACGGGTGGCCTTAACCACCAAGTAGAACATCATATTTTCCCACACATAAGTCACGTACACTATACTAAGATTAGTAAGATAGTGCGTGAAACGGCCCAAGAGTTTAATTTACCATACAAGGAATACGAAACTACGCGTAAGGCTCTTATGGCCCATTTTGGTCACTTACGTCAGCTTGGTATGAATCCAGCTAAATTAACTGCATAACGACTACATTTTAACTACCAACCCAATTATTTTATGAGTACACTATCTAATCGCGTTGAGAGTATGGCAACATCTGCCACGCTTGCGATGGCTGCGAAAGCAAGAGAGCTACGCGCCGAAGGTAAAGACGTGATAGGCTTAAGTCTAGGCGAACCTGACTTTAACACTCCTGATTTTATTAAAGATGCCGCAATAGAGGCTATTAATGATGATTATAACAGCTACACACCTGTAGATGGTTATCAGGAATTAAAAGAAGCGGTGATTACCAAATTTAAACGCGATAATGGACTAACGTACACACTACCACAAGTAGTAGTATCTACCGGTGCTAAACAATCGTTAGCTAATGTAGCTCTTGTATGTTTAGACCCAGGTGACGAGGTAATTTTACCGTGTCCATATTGGGTAAGCTATGCTGATATTGTAAAGATAGCCGAAGGTGTTCCTGTAGAAGTTAGGACTTCAATAGATACCGACTTTAAAATGACTCCTGAGCAATTAGAAGCAGCTATTACGCCGAAGACTAAAATGCTTTGGTATAGTTCTCCTTGTAATCCTTCTGGGTCAGTATATAGTAAAGAAGAACTACGTGCCCTTGCAGATGTGCTTGCAAAACACCCTCAAATTATCATCGTTAGTGATGAGATTTACGAGCATATTAATTATGTAGGTGGTCACGCAAGTATGGCACAGTTTGACGATATGTATGACCGTACCGTAACTGTAAATGGGGTATCAAAAGCATTTGCAATGACAGGATGGCGCGTAGGATACATCGGTGCTCCCGCTAAGATTGCAAGAGCTTGTAACAAAATGCAAGGTCAGATTACAAGTGGTACAAATTGTATTGCACAACGCGCAGTGATTAAAGCTTTAGAAGCAGATCCTAGTGTTGTACGATTTATGATAGATGAGTTTAAAAATAGACGCACACTTATTTTAGATCTTCTCACGAGTATACCTGGATTTAACTGTAATGAGCCTGACGGAGCATTTTACGTATTCCCAGATGTCTCTGCATTTTTTGGAAAAACATTTAATGGAGTAACTATTAATAATGCTTCAGATTTTTCTATGTATCTGCTAGAGCACGCAAATGTTGCAACAGTGACAGGAGACGCATTTGGAAATGGCAATTGTATACGTATTTCGTATGCGGCTAGTGTAGCAAATATTAAAGAAGCTATGCAACGTATTAAAGAGGCAGTTTCTTAATTAGACTATCGTCTTAAAACACAAAACCCGTTGCTTTAAAAGTAACGGGTTTTGTGTTTTACAATTCGTAAAGTTTTATTTT